>ERZ651776.2905-NODE-2905-length-17870-cov-7.040297_pt1 | contig 17870 bp, 9 predicted proteins | sample MGYA00514761_ERZ651776 | MGnify/ENA metagenome assembly ERZ651776 | reverse complement strand
AAACTAGACAATTTCGTCAAGTTTCCAGAACTGGCGAAGTAGAAGAACAGGGAGTACGCCAACGCGCCGCCAAACACGGAGGCGTAGAGCAAATTCGCGCCGTCCGCGATACCTAAAGCACCCCCCCCGTCACCGAAGATGTTTTCGTACACGTCCCGTTCAGAGACGAGCGAATATATCAACAGAGGAATGCCGCCGAGAAACATGTGTAACCCAGTCGCCATGACTGGATCGACGTATTTAACGACCCAGCGAACCATGACGGTTCCAACTGCCATGCTTTGTGCTGCGAGAAGCATCCAAAACTCTCCAGAGTCAAACGGGTGCGCCGCGAACGACTGTAAAAAAGTGCTCGCGCTTCCCCCATCCGCGCCACCGCCGCTACTACTCTTACTCATGAACCCAGCTAAAGTCTCGCTCGGTATCTCCAACAGCGACAAACCAACCACGCCTAACGCTAACCCACCAATACCAGCCGCACCTAACGTCTCGCCAAAGAAAATCGACGCCAAAATTGCCACGGTCAGCGGCTGCGAATCGATGATGACCGATCCCAACCCGGCACTCGTCTTCGCCAACCCTTCCGCTAAACACCCTTGAAACATAGCCCCATCGACTAACGCGAACAACGACACCGCCAACCACCCTTTCGCATTCTTCGGAAACTTTCTATTCTTTGACACGGCCCACAAAATGAGAATCAAACCGGCTGGAATCAACCTCACCGTCGCGACAAACATCGGCGAAGTGAGCGGCAGCACCTCCTTCATCGAGACCATGCTCGTCCCCCAGAGAAAGAACGGCGCGACGTAAAACAACGCCGGAAATTCTTGCTTCTGCTTCCCACTCTTCGCAGTAGCGGCGGCGACAACGCCCTCTTCCACCTCCACCTCTCTCGTCGTCGACGACAACAACAACAGTTCTTCTTCTTCTTCTTCAATCGGACACTCCGCGTCGATCCCGACGCCGACGCACGACTCGTCCCGAGACGTCGAGTCGACGCCGCCTTTCGCCATCATCGTTCGCTTTTTCTTCCGCTTTTCAACCGTTGAATTCGCAACACACCGATCATCTCCTTCTTCTCCTTTATTACACTGAACAGGAACGGGAGAAACGACAGGACCATCGTCGTCGTCACATTCCGCGATCGGTATTTCGCACTCCACGTTCATCCCAACGCCGACGCATTCTTCACCAAAATCTGCCGACGAAAACGCTTCCTCTTTCGATTTGTTCTTCGCCGAAATCGTCGCGCGTTCAAAGTCATTTTGTCCATTTTCCTTGTTGGCGGCACGTAAAGGAGGCACACAAAGACTCGAGTTCGCGTTCTTTTTCACCCCTCTCCTCCAAATCGCCTTTTCGCGTCTTCTTCCTTCGTCGTCGTCTCGGGAAACACCGGAGAAGGACTTCTCCCCGGAGTACACTTTCAAAGCGTTCTCGAGAAAAAGACGTTTCGAAGATGTCCTCTTCGTACTCGTCGCGCGAAAAGAAGACGAAAAAGACAAAGACGCGCGTGGTCCTCGTCGTCGTCGTCTTTTCGAGAGAGAGGAGGACGTCCTCGTGCTTCCTCCTAAAACCGCGTTGTTCGACGATGGTGATTTTTGCGCGAGCATTCGAATGGAAATTCTGAAGATTCACATCGCCACTTTTCTTGTGCGTACACGAGACTTAAGAGACTTACATACTACGATGATGATGATGATGATGTCGAGCAGCGGCGCATCGTTTTCGTCGCCTTCGATTCTTCGCGCGAGGAGGAACAATACTTTGAAACACGGACGTTTTTGTGCTTCTTCTTCTTCGTTGTCTTCGTCGTCGTCGGGGACGCATCGGAAGCGGATGCGTCGCACGTCATCATCAGCAAAATCAGCGGCGAAGGCGGACGAGGAGACCTCCGAGACGACGAGTGCGACGACGACGACGAATACGAGTAAAAGTACAAAAAATGAACGAGAAGCACCTTTAACAACGGTGGCCATCTCCGGCGCGACGGGATTCGTCGGCAGAAAGTTGACGGAAAAATTGTTGCAACAAGGCACCAAGGTGAGAGTGTTAACCAACAAGAGCAACAAGGTACGGGCGAGACTGGCGCTCGGTCTGAAATCCGCGTTCAATCCAAACGTCTCCGTATACAAATGGGAAACGATTACTGGGAAGTTAGAGTGGACGGAAGCGATTCGAGGGTGCGATGGCGTGGTGAATTTAGCAGGCGCTCCCGTGGCGACGCGATGGGATAAAAAGTATAAAGAGACGCTCGTCAACAGCCGATTGGGGTGCACGAATAGAATCGCAGACGCGATTAACAAGTTGCCGGAAAAAGAGAGACCGAGTTTAGTGAGCGCGTCTGCGGTTGGGTATTACGGGACGACGAGGAAGGACGAGGCGTGGACGGAAGCGAGAGGACCAGGCGGGGACTTTTTGGCGAGTTTGTGCGAGAAGTGGGAGAAGGCGGCGAACAAGGCGAAGACGAACGTGACCGTGGTGAGAACCGGAGTGGTGTTGGAGAAAGGAGGAGGTGCGTTGGGGAAAATCTTGCCTTTGTTCTATTTGTATTCCGGAGGTCCAGTCGGGAGTGGCACGCAATGGGTGAGTTGGATTCATAGGGAGGATTTAGTGGATATCATGATTATGGCGTTGAAGAATCCGAAGAAATTCAAAGGCGTGGTCAACGGCGTCGCTCCCGAACCGACGACGATGAACGGTCTGTGTGAAGCGATCGCGAAAGCGACAAACAGACCGAACTGGTTGCCAGCTCCGGGGTTGGCGGTGAGGGTATTGTTAGGCGAAGGGGCGACGGTGGTTTTGGACGGGCAAAAAGTGGTTCCGGAGAAGACGATGGAGAAAGGGTACCAGTTCAAGTATTCTGACGTGAACAGCGCGCTCGACGCAATCGTGAATGGACCGTAATAATCCTTTCGTTAGTAAATGCTATTCTGCTCTATACTTTTACTACACAAAACTATGCCGCTAAAAAAATGTGGTTTTCGCGCCGCGTTTGTTCTTCTTTCCTAACCGAGCTTCTCGTTCAATAAACGCATTGCTTTTTCTTCTATGTTTTCTTCTTCCTCGTCGTCTGAGTTTGTTCTTCTGCCCATGCCGGCGTGTGCGGCATCTGAACGCTTAATAGACTTAAACGCGCGCGCATCGAACGGTTTCTCGTCCTCCTCATCGTCATCACTCCGACCACCGAAACCATCTTCATCGTCGTCGTCGTCGTCATCTGAACCAGACGAGCCGCCGACATCCAAGAAAGCTCTCGTCTCTTCTTTGCCGACATCCTTCACTTTACGCTTGGCCCGCATCTCTCGCAATCGCGCTTTTTCGCGTCCACGATCGGCGTAATCGGCGGTCTTTCGCTCTTCCGCTACCTTTTTCATGCGCATCTTGACCGCCTCGCGCAAAGCATCGTCGTTCGCCGCCGTGCTCTTGGCAAAGAATTTAGCGTCTTCGCCCAACGCTTCGAGCGGTTTCGAGGCGGTGCCGTCCTCTTTGAACACGATGCGTTTTTCTGAGCCAGCTACGGAAGCTATGGAACCTGATTTACCAATACGGAGTTTCCCTTTCAATGCTTTTTGGCGAATCTTTTCACTCTCTGCGTTTGCCGCGATCGCTAATTCTTTCTCCTCTTCCTCGGCGTCGTCGGCCAACGCGTGGTCTTTGCGTCGGACTTGTAAAAAGTCATCTTCGATGTTGGCGTCGTCGTCGTCGTCGTCCGAGTCGCCCCCAGCCTTTAATTTGAATCGACCCCCGCCGGTACGCTTGAGAACGCCCGCTGAGGTTTTCATGCGCTCGTCCGAGTCTGAATCTGATGAATTGTCTTCTTCTTCACCTCCCGAAGAATCCATCTCCTCCTCCTCCTCCTCCTCATCGTCCGAGCGCTCAGAAGAAATTTCCGAGTCGTCGTCGTTGTCGTCGTCGTCTGAAAGTTCTCTACTTTTCTTAGCTTCTTTGTTACCATTTTTGTCATCGTTCGCTTTATTCTTCTCCTTCTTGGTGCTCGCCGCGTTCAAAAACTTTACCTTTGGCGCGTTCGGTAACCCGAAACTCTGCGACAGCGCCTCTACGTCAATCTCGGAAACGTCAAACACGTCTTTATTCTTCTGTAAAAATACCGAGCGCAGGTAACACACCAACGCTCTTTGCGATAAATACTTCAAATCGTTATCTTTTGACAACAACCCTTGGACGCTCGAACTTATACCTTTCACTCTCGATTTTGGGTTCATCTTGATAGATTTAATTGGGATTTTTGCTTGCTCCAACAATTCTGGAAACGTTGTCGCTTCTTTGCCTTCGTTCAACAAGATCAAAGCCTTACCACTCGCGGTGTACCTAGCCGTCCTTCCAACTCTGTGAATGTACGTCTGCACGTCTTCCGGGCAATCGCATTGGATGACCCAATCCACCGCCGGGAAATCCAACCCTCTCGACGCCACGTCTGTGGCAAATAAAACCGTCTCTCTCGCGTTACAAAACTGATAAAACACGTGCTCGCGTCTCGTTTGTTTCATTCTTCCGTGAATGCACGCCAACGGGATCCCTGGTCGCATTCGTCGAAAAATTTCGTGGATAAACTTCACCTGTTTACACGAGGAGAAAAACACCAAAATTTTCTGCGTAGGGTGCGACTTCACAAACGCCCACAACGTTTCAATCTTCTTCTCCACTTTACAAGTCGTATACATCTGTTGCAACTTTGGCGGCGTCGCATTCACCGATTCTGCGTGCACGCTCAAAAATTCTGGATCTTTCAACGATAACCGCGCTAAATCGCTCACTTTTTTCGTCTGCGTCGCGCTAAACAACAACGTCTGCCTCGTTTTCGGCAAATTCGCCAACACCGCGTCTAAAGTCTCCTTAAAACCTAAGTCCAATATCCTATCCGCCTCGTCTAAAACCAACACTTGCAATCCTGTGCAATCAAACATCGGCGTCTCGTCCATGTGTTGCAACAATCTCCCGGGAGTACAACACAACAAATTCATCGCGTTGACCGCGTTCCTTTCCTTCTCCAAATCCTTTCCGCCGATGAGTAAAGCTACGCTAAACGTATGATTCCCCCCAACCTTCACAATCTCCTGGAATATCTGCATCGCCAACTCTCTCGTCGGACTGATAAATATCGCTCCAACGCCATCGTCCTTCCCCCATTTCATCCTATACAATCTCTCTAAACTCGGCACGACGTACGAAAGCGTCTTCCCGCTCCCCGTCTTCGCCGCGCCCAACACGTCTCGCCCGCTCATCGCGTGTGGGATCGTCGCCCTCTGTATCGCCGTCATCTCTTTATACTTGCATTCTCTCAACGCTTTTTGCGTTTCCGGGGAGAGTGGGAGATGTGTAAATTTCCGTACCCCGGTTAAGGAATGCGAGGTGTTTTTGTCCGAGGATTTTCGTGGTGGAATTGCCAAGGGGTTGGAACCGGATTCTGGTTTCGTTTCCTATCGTTTTTATTAATGAGAGTGAGAGAGAGAGAGAACGAAAGTGAGCACACAAAGAAAGAGCGTTTCGTGCGGTGCTTTTATTCTCGTTCACGTCGTCGTTGTTGTCACAAACGCGAGCGCAGTAACGCGCGAATACCGAAAGAGAGATTTCCCCGTTTTTGGCGGCTCAAAAATGCGCCACAAAACGACAACAACATTAGTAAAGTTTTCTCACCTCAATGCACCTCTCCAACGCCCGTATCGTTTGGTCTTGCATTGCTAACTTTCCCAGAGGACGCTTTACTCTGCCTTCGCTCTGAGTACGCGTCGTCTTCTTCTTTTTTCGGTCGTTGTTTTGCGTCATGACGATGATGATTTTGCAAAGGAAAAAATGAGGAAAAAGAGCAAAAGGAGGAGAGAAAATGATGACACTTTTGATGAATACAACAACGCTGGAATCTGATTACACGTCTCCTTCTTCCTCTTTGTCTTCTCCTTCTTCTTCCGAAATTGCTGTTTCTGTTGATATTCTTTCTACTTCTTCTGTCGTTTGAAACGAATCGGCAATTCTGTGCCCGTCGTACGGCAAATGAATGCCGACGTCTTGCGGAACGCACGTTTCGTGCAACGCTCTGCGGTAGCGGTACCGAATTTTTAAGTGCTTCTTTTCCAGCGGGTCGACGTCGCAGAAACCCAAAAGAGAGGAGTACGAGACGCCGTCGTGGAGTTCGAGTTGCGAGCGTTCGACCATGTGGCGTAAGGCTACGGTGACGTCGATCCAAGAGTCGTCGTCTCGGAGGATGTCGCTGTGTTGTCGTCCTCGTTCGCTAGATTTTGGTTTCGTTTTCTTCTTCCTTTCGTCGTCGTCGTTTTTTCGATCATCTTTTTCTTTTTCTTCGTCCGGAAAGGTCATCGATCTTTTCGTCACGTCGCACTCGACGTTTTCAAACGAGCCGTACACGGCTTTTTCAATGTCCAATCCGCCTATTTCTCGCTCGAACACTCTCTTCTCTTCCGCCGATTTTGCGACGAGCTCGCGTTGCGCCAACGCGTCTTTGCGGTTTTCCTCGATTTCAGACGCGTATCGCAAACGCATTTGTTTCTTTTCGAACCGTTTTTTACGTCTCAATAAAGGGAGAATGAACACGTTTCTTAAGACGCCAATGACGGCGTTCGGGATGGTTAGGCACAAAATCGCCGTTCGTCTCGTTAAATACGGCAAACCCGGGGCGAGTAAAATAGGAAACTCAAACTGTTGATTCCTTTGGCGATATTTGATTTTCAAGACGCACCCTTCGACGCCGACGCAGACGCCCCACCCGATGCTCGTTTCGCCGTCGTCGCTCAACGTGGCGTTCGTTCCGTTTTCAATTTCAATACCCATCGTTCCAAACTTGAACGAATATTTCTTAATTTTGTTCGTTTGTGTATGTTCCGCCAACGCGCTGTTCGGGTAATGCCGCCTCGCGTTCGCCGAAGACCCGTCGACGACTTTTCTCTGATACGACCCAGTCAAGCCGAAATTCTGCACACCCGCGCTTAAATCCAACTTCCACGCGCCATTTTCACCGGCTTTACCTCTGCACCCGGTCGTGATACCCGGTATCGGTCCTACGTTCCAATCGATGTTACCAACCGCGTGGTGCGTCAACTGTCTTTTCAAACCGACGGACAAACCTACGCCAGTGCCAACGTCCTCTGTTTCCTCCCCCGCGGACGACCCTCCGACGCCGACAAAGTCGTATTTGCACGTCATCGTCCCAGTCGTCCTATTCGTCAATTTCTGCTCCAAAGTCATCTCCATCCCACCGTTCCTTTGCGAGGGCATTTGCATGTGCCAATCCGCGCTCGTCCACAACCCCAACTGTTTCCTCGCGCCCACTAACAACACTCCGGCGCCTCTCCCATCCGCGTTCGCCATCGCTTGCGCTTGACAATACACGTCCAAACTCTCCGACACAGTCGCACTCATCGACGTGCTCACGCTCCCTTGCAAAAAATCCAACCCCAAATCTTCCACGTGGAAATCCCCCAGCGCTTTCTCCACCGCTCTCAGCGCTTGTCTCTGTTTCTCCTCGCCTTCTTTCCCTTCCACCGCGCCGACGCCGCCGTCCCCCAACACGCGTTTCAATCGTTCCCTCACGGACTTCCCGCCTCGCGCTAACCTTCTCGACGCTCTCAGTCTTTCATCTAACGCGTGTGCAAAACTGAATTTAAACTCGTACCCGCTCGATTGTTGGTGTTTACTTTCCGCGCGCTCTCTCGCTTTTTGTCGTTCGAAATACTCGAATTCCTTTCGCATTTCCTCCGTCGTTTTCCGTTTCGAGTAGCTCATGATTTCCTTGCTCTGCGTCGACTCGTCCACTCCTACGTGGCCGTAAATGTCGTACACTTTCCGTTTCTCTGCGTCGTGTAAGATTTGGTACGCTTCGTGTATTAACGCGAAGGATTTCTTTGCCGCGTTGTTGTTATTCGATAAAGCTTTATCCGGGTGGACTTTTTGCGCGAGAAGTTTGTATTTCCGTTTGACGTCTTCCGTGGTGCAATCTCTCGGGAGGTTGAGGACGGCGTAGTAGTCTTTTTTTTGTGAACTTCTAGCATCGTTTTCGTCCATGATTATTGGTGCTTTGTCTGTGGTGGTTTTGCTCTCTTCTTCTTCTTCTCTCTGACTCTCGCTCGTGAGAGCGGATGTGTGTTTACGACGTACTCTCTTTGCGTGTAAATTTGTATGCCGTTTTTTCCCTTTGAAATGTCTCACAAAAAGCGACGCGAGAGCACAAAGACCCCCGGCGAAGATCGCGGGTTTTCTTTTCTTCGAAACCACCCGGAAGAACTCCGCTTTTTACGATATACGTATATATATTACGTGTATTTAGTACAGCAAAAGCCCGCATTTATTCCTCGTTGCCAACGTGAACGTCGTCATCATTTTTATCGTCGTCGTCGTCATCGAATGTACGGAAAAAAGATATACACATCGAGAGAATGAATCGAGTGAAACGTTTCGACGAGTGGATCGCCTCGCGGCCGATTTTAATCGCCTCGGTGACTTTTACGATAGGGATAACGCTCACAGCGATCGCTTTTTTAGTGACCGGGATACGCGTGAGCACGGAAGGTACGTTTAGTATACATGCGAGAAGCGCGTTTGTTTCTTTGAGTAGACTCCCCTATTTTTATTTATGCTGACCTTTTTTACTCTTTTTCTCCTCTTTTTACAGGATGGAACGTGCGAGGGACTTTAATCTCGAACAGATACATACAGTTTGAAACGTTCGTGGAATCGGGGAGTTGCGACGACGGCGCGTGTTACGTGAACCCGTACAGACTCAACGCGAACGCTCTGTCTGCTCCAAAAACCAACTCCTCTCGTCGGCTTCTTCGCAGGACCGTTTTAGAGTTTCCGACGCATCCTCGGTGCGAGGATTTATCGTATCACGGAGATGTTATGTACCCGAATTTAGATGTAGTGTTCATGGCGAACGACGAAGGGGTGGATTTATTTACCGCGCAGGCATTTCGGAAGATGTGCGAAGTAGAGGAGAACATCATGGGACAAACGAATTGGAACAACTATTGCAGAGGAGGAGCGACGCCGAACCAAGTGGAAAACTGTTATTTGAGCGATTCGTCGTTGGAAAATCAAGCGCCTTTGTATTACACGAAAACGATGGTAGACGACAGCGGGACGCAAATGTACGCGAGGGGATGTTATAACGCGAATTCGTACCCTCAAATGGTAAAACACGTTTTGTCGTTGAGTTCGTGCGAAGAGATTGAAACGAATACCGTATCGGGGACAGTCATCGCGAATTTAAAAACGGCGGTTTTGGCGTGCGTGGACGTTTTAGCGACGGATAGTAACGGTGTTTGCGCGACATTGACGTCGACAGATTTGGGAATACCTGGTGCGGAAGATGCTGTGGACGCGGTGACGTTTGAGCCGCGCGAGTATTACATCAGCGCGTTTCTAAACGGGAAGTTTTCCAGCGATTTCCCAAATTTAGTCACCACGAGGAGCTATTTACCCATGGATTGGTCGAGAAGTTCGATGGAAAACGCGATGAAATACTTGGTCAATTTAGGCGATAAGAAGAACGTTTTGGAAGTCTCCAACGATTTGTTCTACACAATTTACGGGTCGCAAAACGATTTATACGACTACGTCACAGACATTGAGTTGTATAGAGATATGCTGTTAGCTTCGGGAGCAGTTATTATCATCTTGGTAATGATTATTTGCCACACCGGCTCGTTATTTCTAACGTTAGCCGCGGTGTCGCAAATCGTGTTGAGCTTCCCGGTGGCGACGTTCTTCCTAAACACAGTTTTGAGGATCAAATTCTTCCCGTTTCTGAATTTCATCGGTTTGTTTGTCATCTGCGGCATCGGTGCGGACGATTGTTTCGTCTTTCTCTCGAAATGGGATCAAGCGAAGGCGCGACTACCGCCAAAATCGCCGGCGAAGGATGTCAGCAAAATGTGTTACTGGGACGCCACGTATTCCATGTTTCTCACTTCGACGACCACTGCCTGTGCATTTTTCAGTACCGCTGGGTCGTTGATTCCTCCGGTGCGCGTGTTTGCAATTTTTATGGGATGCATGGTGGTTTTCGATTATATTTTTGACGTGACCATATTCGCCGCTGCGGTGGCATGGCAACACGACAAGAAGATTGAGTTGAAAAAAAGGCGATACGAGGAGGGCAGTAAATGGGCCGGGTGGATGCTTTCGATATTTTTTGAAATGCCTAAAATAATTAGACGACCGCAGTGCGTGAAACCAGATTTAGACGACGATACGAAAGATGATGATGAGGAACGACAAGAACAAAAATCACCAAACGAGAATGGTGGTATCAGAGGTAACAAGAGCAGATTAATTAGTGAGAACGTCTCTAGAGAGCTCGTATTCCCGGTCGTGTACAAACTCAGATACGTGCTCGTCATTGCCGCCATCGCGTTAGGATGCGCCTCGTCCTACGGCGGGTCCAAATTATCGTTACCGACGGACTCTTCGGTCGAGTTACTCCCAGATGAACACGTTTTGACGAAATACTCGCGAGTTATGCGTTCTTCATTCAAATCCGCCACCGAATCGCAAATAGAAGTGGACGTCGTTTTCGGTTTGCAAGCGAAAGACGACGGCGATTACAACGATCCATCCTCGGTGCCGAATTTTGCCATCGATACGACTTTTGACATGTCCGCGCCAGAGGCGCAAACATGGTTGTACAACTTTTGTCAAAAAGGCAAGGCGATTGCGTACGGGAACGAGTCGAGGTGTTGGATGGATACGTTTGTGTCGTGGTTAGAAGATATGGACGCGGCTTGGGCGTCCGAAAACGACGATTCCCGATATCGCAACACGGGAGGTGGAACTGATCAATGTATCAATGATTCATCGTGCGATTTTAATTCCCAATATGCATCTGGCGTGTGGGCCTGGAAAGACAATTGCGCGCAGAGAAAAACACTGCCGATACCGCAGGAAAATTTCATAGGATGCATTTATGGATGGACCATGGACTGGAGTTCGAGCTACAACGGGGGCACGTATTATTTGAAAAACAACAAGAAAATGATCGATTCGTTGTACAACGAGAGATACGACAGTTCCGGCACAACACTTCTGGAATCCTACGATTCTGTGAAAATGCTTCTCACAGTCGTTTCGTTTTCGCTCGATATTGGATGGAACGAAGAAACGTCGTTATTAAAAAAACGATGGCAAACGTGGGAATCCTTCATTTACGAGGAACTCAAAACGGCCCCGGCTGGAGTTAAAAACGGATGGCAAACCGACCGAGGCGCCTGGCGATGGTTCGATACCGTCGAGAATATGAACGACAACTTTCGCGAAGCGACGTTGATGTGTCTAGGTATCGCCCTCGGCATCGCGTTGATCTCCACCGCGAACATTGTTGTCACTATACTCACCATCTTCTCCATCGGCACCATCCTCGCCTCGACCATTTCCGTCGTCGTTTCCTTAGGCTGGACGCTCGGATTCCTCGAAGGGATTTGCCTCTGCATCCTCATCGGTTTATCCGTCGATTTTGTCATCCACATGGGCCACGCCTATTGCGCCGCCGCCGAACGAGGCGTCCACACCCGAGTCGACCGCACGCGAGAAGCTTTCGCTCGCATGGCTTTCCCCATCGCCTCCGCCGCGTTCACCACCTTCGCCTCCGCCTGCGTCCTCTTCTTCTGCACCATCACGTTCTTCCAAAAATTCGGTACCATCGTCATGATTTCCATGGTTTGCGCGTTGTGCGTCTCGTTGGCGTTTTACGTCGCCTTATTGTCGGTGTTAGGCCCGGAAGGGAGCTTCGGGAACATCCGAGACTTTAAGAATATGTGTTCGTGCAAACCGACAAAGTCGTCTGGGCCAAACTCCTCCTCGCGACCAGGAAACCAAGAAGAACAAGAACAAGAACAACTAGAGAGATAATGATTGTATTTATTAGAACCCACCCGCTGCTAAACGATATGCGACCGCATCCGCTCCGCCCTTCGCCCCGCTCTAAAAATTACCTACTTTGATGAAAGAACTCCAAACTCCACACAAACTTCGTTTGAAAGTAGAAGCAGCGAGACTCATGTCGAGCGATAAAACTGCTTCGAAGAACACGTCGTCCTTTACCGGAGGAGGAAAAGGAAAAGGAGGAGGAGGAAAGTCTTCGAGTGATACTAAAAGTATGCCTCCAATCATCCACAAAAACATCATCGTTCTAGACAACGGCGGCGATACGATTAAAATCGGATTCGCGGGCCAACGTTCCCCGACGGCGTTGGTCCCGAACTGCGCGTGCCGCCCGCAAGGCACGAAAGCGACGATTATAGGTGTCGACTCGAAAGACATTCCAGATATTAACGGTCTCATCGTTCGACGACCGATCGATAGAGGGTATTTGACCAATTCGCAGTTGCAGAAAGATATTTGGGCGCATTGCATACACGAGGTGTTGAAAGTTTCGGAGACGGAGGTGAAAAAATGTTGGCTCGTCATGACGGAACCACCGATGAATTTTAGCACGTCGAGACAGGAAATGGATAGGATCGTGTTGGAGGAGTTTGGGTTTGAAGGCGTGGTGTTCGTATCCGGAGCGTTGTGCGCGATGAAGGCGCATTTGTGGCAGACGAAAGACGAGGATTTGGAGAACGGGGATGACGATGATGAGGAAAAGAACGAGAACGCGATGATGGAGATAGACGATGTCACAGATAAAGAGTATATGGGCTTTAACAAAGCGCCTCCGAGAGTACGCGCTTCGAAGAAGCAAAGAATCAAATGGGCTCGAGAAGCTATGACTGGATGCGTCCTCGACGTCGGGTTCTCCTTTGCGCACGCGTCGCCGGTTTTCGACGGGCGAGTCGCCGACCATCACGTAAAACGATTGAATTTAGGCGGACGCGCGTTGACGAATTATCTCAAAGAGTTAATCTCGTATCGACAATGGAACGTAATGGATGAATTCGCGTTAATCGAGGACGTCAAATTGAAATCGGTGTATTGTCAAGAAAACGGCGACATTTACGAAGCGTTGAAAGAGGCGAAAAAGAAGATTCGCGAAAACAAAATCGCTATTAAGTACGTCCTCCCAGACGGCGTGAACACGCTCAGAGGTTTCCTCGCCGATTCTGTCTTGGCGAACGACGGCGACGACGCCTCGTCTTCCGAATCCGAAATCAACGAAGACGACGATTTACAAACCCGAAGAAGAAAATTAAAGAAACAAAAAGAGAAAGCGGCGAAAGGTGCTGGAAGTATGGAACTCGCCCCGGACGCCCAATCGTTAGTATTAGTCAACGAACGGTTCATGGTTCCAGAAATCCTCTTCCACCCGTCTGATATCGGCTTAAATCAGTGCGGCATCGCCGAACTCGTCGCTCAAAGCGTCCACCACGACGAAGCGAACGACTCTTTACGCGACCAAACCGTGGAAGCGCTGATGTGGCTCAACGTCATCGTCACCGGCGGCTGCGCAAAAATCCCAGGCTTAGTCGAACGTCTCGCCAGAGAAATCCGCCAATTCGCGCCCGCCATCTACCCGGTCTCCGTCCGCGCGCTCGACGACCCGATTTCCGACGTCTTCCTCGGTCTCTCTTTACTCTCCTCCACGGACGACGACCACAGGCCGCTCCGGGACCCTATTCAAACCTTCTGCCTCAAACACGGCACGAAAAGGGACGAATATTGCGTTAAAAAGAATAACAATAGTAATACGTATAGAAACGAACGAATCGAGCAGTACGACCGGTTCGAGAGTACCCCGTTAGGGAGGGTTAAGGATATGCATCACGCTTCGTCCGAAAAGACGTGACGTGATATGTACACGCATAACCGCAAAAGTAGACAAAAAAAACGAGTTGTACATGTAGCTCTCCGGGACACCCCCGTGGGGAAAAGAACTGTATCGGGCACTCGCTGTATCAATTGTCTCGTTTAAAGAACGTTTCGTGACAAAATGATCTTCCTACACTTATTCGCGCGTCTTCGATGTGGCGTTTTTTTTACCTCGAGGTCTTTTCAAATTCAAAACATCTGTTCTTCTTTTCCCTCATAAAATATCTCTCGCATTCTCTGCACTACGAACGCTTAAATACGACGTAAACATGGAGGAAAAAGAAGAAAAAGAAAAAGAAGAGGAAAAAGGAGAGGAAAAGGATGAGAGCAACAGTAATAATCGCATCTCTTCTCCGCACGTGGTCGTCGCGCGACATCCGGATGATTTTAACGATGATGATTGTGATGATGATGCAGTCGGGGAAGAATTTGAAAAGATGCGGACGATCTCTTCTCCCTCTTCTCCGCGAAAGACAAAGACGAAGAAGAACAACCCCGACGATGTGAGCGATACGTGCGATGATGAGATTCGTGTTCTCGCGATTTTGGCGGAAAAAAAACGGTACAAGTGGGCGAAAGTGAAAGGCTCGCCGTTTTGGCCGTGCCAAGAAGTGGACGTCCTTCGGTGTAAAGGAAACGTGCCGGAATTCGTGCGAGAGAAAGTGGATGGATTTTTAGAAGCGAAGGGCGTGAAATTGATTCAGTTTTTCGGGACGAACGAGTACATGTGGTATTTAGAGAAGTCGGACGAGAACGCTTCTTCTCCTCCTCCTCCTCGCAGTGGGAGCATGTTTCGAAGAGTAGATGTGGAGTCCTTTCGAGACGGGTGCGAGAAAGGGTACGATAAGAAAATGAAACCGGTCGGGTTGAAGAAAGCGGTGAAGGAGATGTGGGAGTGTTTGAGAAGCGGGGAGGATCCGTCGGATGTGAAAAGAGGGGGGTTACAATGGCACACGAAGAAGATCGCGGTGGTGGAAGAACCGGAGGAGGAGGAGGAGGAAGAAAAAAAGGCGAAGAAGACGGAAAAGAAGAAAGCGTCTTCGACGGGGAAGAGGAAGAAAGCGGAGGCGAAGAAGACTTCCGCCGCTGAAGAGAAAGAGATGAAAAAAGCAAAGAAGATTTCCGAAGAAGTGAAGAGGAGGGAGGAAAAGACAGCGGCGGCGGCGGCGGCGAAGATGGAACTCGACGCGCGAAAAGAACAGGAAAGGAAAAGGAACGAACCGGCTACTTTAGAAACGCTGTTCGACGACGAAGGCATCGAAGAGAAACCGTTTCAGTTATCGTTCGACGTGATGAGCGCGAGAGATCCGCCGCCGTTTGAACGGTTACGAAGGAACCGGTGGATGTGTCGTCAAGCGCCGAAACAGGTGCATTCGAGCGAGGCGGTGGCGTGTTACTGTCAACCGATACCGCATTCGATAAAAGAAGAAATGATGGCGAACGTCACGACTGAGCGGGCGATGAAGATGGCGTCGACAGCATCAGCTGCCGAAGTAGAACAACAATTTATTGAAGAGAACGGCCCGGCCACGCCGCCAGAAACTCTCGAAGATCCTCTAAATAATAATAATAATAACAACAACAACAACAACGAAGAGAAAGGGAAAAAATCGCTGACATCGAAGCTATTGCCAAAACTCCGTCTCGGATGTGGTCACGACTGCGTCAACCGCGAAACGCGATACACGTGCGACACCAGAGTGTGTCCGTGTGGCGATGACTGCTCCAACCGACCGTTTCAACACCTCCCTCAACCAAAAGTGAAAGTTCAACTGACGGAAAATCGCGGCTATGGATTGTTCTTACAACAAGATGTCTTTGAGGGTGACTTTATCGTCGAATACATGGGCGAAATCGTCGACGAAGAGGAATGTACCCGACGTTTGTTGGCGTGCAAAGGCAAAAACGAACCGAACTTTTACCTCATGGAAATCACCCCGTCACAAATCATCGACGCTCGATTTTGTGGCAACAACGCTCGATTTATCAATTCGAGCTGCCATCCAAATTGCGAGACGCAGCGGTGGGTAGACGCGTCCACGAACGAAACCAGAGTTGGTATTTTCGCCACCGAGGACATCAAATCCGGCACGGAGCTGACTTACGACTACAACTTTGCGCACTTTGGCGGCGAAGGCACGACATCGTTTACCTGCTTCTGCGGGCACCCGATGTGTAAAGGCACTTTAGATGCCAACCCAGAACGCATGCGAAGGTTCATGGACAGAGTCACGGTTACGATGAAAAATGGCGACGTGAAAACTGGAACGGTTTTAGAATACACGGTGAACAAAAAATACAAACTGTTGCTCGACGACGAGCAGGACGTGAAAGTGTGGTCAAAGTCGAAGAAATCCGAGGAAGAAAAAGCCGAGTCGGCGTTGAAAAAGACGAAGAATCGAAAGTACATCACGGTGAACTTGGACAACGGCGATTTCGCGAGCAAGAAAGGCGGCAAGAAGGACGCGAAACTCGCGTGCGTCTGGTTGACCAACAGAACGAACTTCACCGAGAGCAAAGTAAAAAAGAAGAAGGTGGACGAGAAAAAGAAGAGCGCGACGACGACAAAGAAAAAAGCGGGGAAGAGGAAGCGACCCCGGGCGGCGACGAAGAAGCTCAAAGAACAAGAACAAGAACAAGAACTAGACAAAAAAACGCCGACGACGCCTCTCAAAGAAATCGTCCTCAGTCCGGTGAAACGACTCGTCGAAAACGCCATCGCCAACGTCGTCAAATATATTTACTAATTTATTCAATACGTTGGATCGATGCTGAGTATCGTACTCTTCTCCGCGCGTTCGTATTGACGTCCACATTATGCAGAATTTTTCAGTCCTTTCCCTCATAAAGCACACGCACACAAAAAACGTTTCATAAACAACAACAACACACATCATGTCTTCTCCTCCCTCTCTCCCTTCTGCGACATTCAAAATCGGCAATTCCGTCTCCGGCGTCTCGTCCTGCGGCGACCCGTTCGGTGGCGTCGTCTACGCGGTCGACGATACGCTCGGTTTGGCGGTGTTGCGCGCGCCCGGGGATATTCAAAACAGTCACCACGTGCAGATAATTAATTGCGATGCGAATACTAAGACGGATGTGAAGGTGCTCAACTCCGTCTCTCCGCCGCCGAACAGTCGCGGAGAGGAAGAAGGGCGAGCAGCTTTACCAGTCATCGATAAAGGAAGGCAAGAGAGACGGTTTGAAACCGCGGTGAAAGCGGCGCAGTTTGTCGCGGGTACGAATGCAATTCGCTCGTCTTTGGATTTCGATGTCGTTCGATCGTCGTCGTCTCGCGTTCTTTTGCGTTCCTCCTCGCGCGATCGTGGACGAGTGCACATCCTGTGCCGTCGCAGAATGGAACGTGTTGTTTGATAGTGTTGTTTCTTCGCTCATTTGGAACGTCCAGCCTTTCGGTGATGTGCCATTCTCGCGAGCGGGTCTTTTTGTATCCACTGACACCTCTCTCTCTCTCTCTCTCTCTCTCTTTAACGATGACGACGCAAACAGATAACATCGGCGAAAACGTGACGGAGGAAGCGCAAGAAATCTTCGACGCCTTAGCGCGAACGTTACCGTGCAGATGGAAAAACCAAGAGATTATCGTCCTGGATGAAATTTCCATACCGCCGCCGTATACGACGCCGGCGGGCGGGGACGAGTTGTTCCGAGAGCGGATTAAGAACGTGTTGGTGCACGAGAGAAGAAGGTTAGGGATGAGCTAACCGCGAGTATTAGCATCTCTCTCTCTCTCTCTCGAAAGGTGTGAGGTTTGTTGGAGAAAAGAAGAAACACGAGAGGAGGAGGAGGAAAAGGAGACCTCCGTCAAAGTCGGTTGTTGGTATCGTCGCGAGGCGAAAGCGCTTTCGCGGAGCCGTTCGTTCGTTCGACTGTATCGTTGTACCATTATTAATCTATTAGAAGAAACTATGTTTAAGTATTACAGAGCTAGCTAATTAAACTACTACACGAAAACCCGCCGGATCATTCGTTTCAGAGCGTTCTCTTTCTTGTCTTTCTTCTCCCCTTCCTCGTCCTCCTCTTCAATCTCGTCCTCTTCTTTCGCCGAAGGATGCTCGTCGTCGATCTCCCTCCAT
>ERZ651776.2897-NODE-2897-length-17902-cov-18.150014_pt1 | contig 17902 bp, 16 predicted proteins | sample MGYA00514761_ERZ651776 | MGnify/ENA metagenome assembly ERZ651776 | reverse complement strand
GAGATCCCGCTGCAATGGGGTCCCGGACGCCATGGGCCGGGCAACAATTTATTCTTTATGATCCGCGACCCTGAGGGTAACTGGCTGGAAATTTCAGCGGAACTCGAGATCATCACCCTTGATCGCCCTATTGGGCTCTGGGAGCACGCAGAAAAAACGCTAAACTCATGGGGACAGGCCTTATTGAGAAGCTAGAGTTAAGAATAAAATAATTAGTAACTATCTAATTCTTACAACGTTACCCCAACTCATACATGTCACTTGGAAGATGAAATAGATTTTTCAAAGAAAGTACAGGAGCAGACACCTCAAATGAAAGACATAATATAAAAAAACATAATATAATTGGTGTAGATGTCATTAAAAAGATGTGTATTATGGCCAAAAAAAATAATAAGAATTATAAAAATGTAAAAATTATCAATTCTAAAAATATTGATTCATATCAAGATGAATTTGATGTTGTTGTATGTGGTTTCGGGGGTGCAGGTGGATGTGCAGCTATTGAGGCTGCAAATAATGGAGCCAAAGTCCTTCTTCTTGAGAGAGCGTCTGATGGTGGTGGCTCAACCGCCCTATCTAGTTGCGAAATGTACTTGGGAGGCTCGGGCGGAACATCATTGCAAAAAGCTTGTGGGTTTGAAGATACAACAGAAAATATGATTGCTTATCTTGAGGCATGCCTTGAGGACAAAGGAGATCAAGAAAAAATTAAGCTATATGCTGAAAACGCCTCTGATCATTTTGAATGGGTAAAGTCACTTGGTGTTTCCTACAAAGAAGAAGTCCACCTTGGAAGAATTGTTGTGCCTGAAACCAATCAATCTTTATTATTTACAGGCAATGAAAGAATTTATCCCTTTATAGATCATGCAATACCAATACCAAGAGGCCATGTTCCATCACATGAAGGTGACTTTGGTGGGAAAATATTTTTTGATGCTCTTAAAGCGTCGGTTAAAGCTAAGGGTGTTCATATCAGCTGTGATTCAAGATTGCTGGGTTTGGTTGTTGATGAATGCAATATTATTCAAGGTGTTACTTTTAAAAAAAATAATTTAGTGTCACATGTAAAGGTAAAAAATGGAGTTGTTTTAACCACAGGTGGATTTGTTATGAATAAAGATATGGTAGAAAAATATCTACCTATTCAAAGTGCTTTTGCAGCTCCATATGGTAATCCATGGGATGAAGGGGATGGCATTCAAATTGGTCAAGCTATCGGTGCAAATGTAATCAATATGGAGGAGGCTTTTTTTGGGGTATATTTTTATCCACCTGAGTCATTAACATATGGAATCTTTCTTAATACAGAGGGCCAAAGATTTGTTAATGAGGATTCCTATGGCGCAAGAATTGGTTACTATTGCTCCCAACAACCAAGACAAGAGATATATATGCTCGTTCAAAATGAAGATTTTAAGCAATCAATATACATGGACAAATTACCAATTATTGCAGTTGCTGAAACAATCGAAGAGCTTGAAAAAGAAGCTGGATTTCAAAATGGATCAGTTGCAGGGACTGTGGATCGATATAATAAATTTTGTGAAAATAGAGAAGACAGTGAGTTTAGAAAACATCCTGACTGGTTAAAACCTATTGCACATCCTCCCTATGCAATCATTGATTATAGTTTCAAACATCAGTTTAGCCCTGCATATAGTGATAAGCCTGGTCCTTTGATGTTCACCCTTGGTGGTCTTGAAACCCTCCCCTCAGGCGAAGTATTAGATACAAAAGGTAAAATCATCCCTAAGCTTTTTGCGGCAGGAAGAGCAACTGCAGGCTTGCCCAGAACAGGCAAAGGATATGCAAGCGGGATGTCAGTTGGTGATGCGACTTTCTTTGGAAGAATGGCTGGAATCTCTGCGGCAAAGTCTTAAAAAGATCAAATATATTTGTTTGCGTTCGCCAGGCCTTCTAAAGACATGAAGTGTCTCTGGGGTTAAAATAATCACACATAAGGCATGCTTTAAAAATATTATTAATAATTCAAATGAAAACTTTCAAAGATAAGGTAGCTGTGATTACTGGGGCTGGCTCTGGGATGGGCAGATACCTAGCAATGCTGCTTGCCAAAGATGGCGCTGATGTCTGTATCTGCGATGTAAATGAGGAAACCTTGAGTGAAACATTAGCAATGCTAAGAAAATTTAATGTTTCAGTTTCATCGCATATTTTAGATGTCTCTGACAAAGAGGCTATTGAAGCCCTGCCTCAAAAAGTTATCGATCAACATGGAAAAGTAGATATGGTTTTTAACAATGCCGGTGTTACTGCTGGCTCTCATTTTCAAGACATGAAAGAAGATAATTGGGATTGGGTCATGGGTATTAATTTTAATGGTGTGATCAATAGCACAAGGGCTTTTATACCGCATCTGGTAAACAACTCTGAGGCAGCAATTGTAAATACATCATCAATCTTCGGGATGGTGGCCGTTCCGGGTCAGACTGTCTATCATGCAACCAAGTTCGCGGTCAGAGGTTTTACTGAAAGTCTTGCATTGGAAATGAAACAGACAAATCCCAATTTACAAATTCACTGTGTCCACCCAGGGCACATTGGAACAAATATTGCTGCCACGGCCAGAATGAGTGATGAAGATTTTAAGGACAATGAAACTAGATCATCTATCTTTGCAAGGAATGCACCAAAAACACAGCAAGAAATGGGAGAGCTTTTTAGAGAAGGTGGAATGCATCCAAGCAAAGCTGCGAAAATAATTCTAAATGGAGTAAAGAAAAACAAGACTAGAATTTTTATTGGCTTAGATGCAAAACTATTAGATCTTTCTCAGCGATTATTTCCAAAGCACTATCATAAGACATGGCTTCTTTTTATGCCTTTGATAACTCTATTAAGAGACAAGAAACCTTTGAAATCAATCGACTAATTTTTTTTTGGAGCATTATTAGATGGAATATTTAAGTGAGCATAGAAAGAAGCTAATAGACAAGAATCTAAACGAACAATTGCAAAAACATACTGAATTACTTGTAATTAATTCAGAACTTATTCAACAAACAGGTAGTTCTAGTAAAAAAATACAGCTAACTGAGTTATTGAGAAAGATTAATAATCTTTATTTAGAAAGAGACCAATAAATATAAGAAAGATATAAACACAATACCTATCAAAAAACCCAATCATTGTGGGCTTTTTCAAAGTTGGCATTCCTAGGAGGAAGCGATGTTTCTTAAATAAGTGGTCTAAGTATTCCTTGCATTTATATAACGTTTCTTACTGTGTATCTTCCACACATCATAGGTATTTGTAGATAAGCATTAGTAATACAATAGCAATAAATACTTTTATTAATTTTTTAGTAAAGGGGTCCATATCAGCAATAAATGCTTTTATTAACTTTTTAATAGGAATGTCGTCCACTACCAAATAATACACTAAAAAATTATTACCCGAATGGTCTTAATGTGGACTCAATGCCAAAAAAAGAACCCTATAAATGCTATATCTATAGGGTTCTCAAAGAAATTAGCATCCCTTAGGGGAAGCGATGAGAAGTTCTAATTAAAGAACCTCTCAAGGTACATACTGCAGACAAAAAAGTTACTTAAATCAACTGGCTAGTTTTAATGAAACTAGGAAATTTTCATTTTTGGAGCATTGGTCATAACACTCTTAATGCCTTTGTTCATTGATGATTTTTCTGCATAGCTTTGAGATGTTGCAATGACTCTGTTGTTAGCCGCAACTAAATTAAAATTCCAATTACCTGCTTTATTTTCTTTTGACTTAAAGTTTGCTTTTTCGGCAGAATGTTTTGCAACAGATTTAATGCCTTTCATGCATGTTGCTCGTGATGCATAAGCTTGTGATGAAATAATATTTTCTCCATTTTTTGCTTTTAAGCGAAAACGATGCTTGCCAGCTTTATCTTTATATATTTGAAACATATTTTCTCCTTTTTTTATAACTATGTTGAATTAATTCTAAGGTGCTTAATTTTTAATTAGTATATTCTTTAAAGTATATAGCTAAAGATGACAAAATATCATATTTAATATCGAATTCTTATATTTAAAGTATGTAAATATCTTGCAGGCTATGCTGAAGGAGGCAGATAACTTTTGGTTAAAGTTATAACTTGCAAGAGGAAATCAATAAACTCTCTTTACAACGTTTGAAACCAAGGATTTATAAGAACTCAATAATAATGAATTCTTTGAGGTTATCGTGAGTTTATTAAATACTGCTGATGAATCTAGATCAAACTGGACCCATGGGCATAAAAGTCTTGAGTGTTAATAAACATTTAAAGCATTTGTAACTTTTGATGTTCTATGAAGCCCTATTTAAAGGGCTTCTAGAGAAATTGGCATCCCGTAGGGGAGTCGAACCCCTGTTGCCGAGATGAAAACCCGGTGTCCTAGGCCTCTAGACGAACGGGACTAGATTGCGGGAATTATAAAAGCTAAAAGCTTTAATGAAAAGACCTATAGATTTATTTAATCCTCTTATTAACAGCTTTTAAAAAGCCTCGAAGAAAGTTTCCTTCCATCTGATCGGGGTAAAGTCTCCGAAACATTCGCTCCATTCTGGTTAGTATCTGTTTGGGGTTTTTTTTATCAACCAAATCCAATGCTTCGACTGTTTCATTGAAATGATTAATCAAATGATTTAACTCTTCAGCCGTATATTCAGGAAAATCTTTCCAAGGCGCCAGAGGCTCTTGTTGGGTAGCTTGAAACAACTCATAACAAACAACCTGGGTAGACATGGCGATGTTTAACACAGGATATTCAGGATCAGCTGGAATGATTAAATGTTTATTAGCCATTTGGAGTTCTTCGTTGGTGAGCCCCCTGTCCTCTCGACCAAACAAAATAGAAACATTAATCTCTTCATTAGCAAGTTGATGGATTTCTTGAGATGCTTCCTTTGCAGACACTATGGGCCATTCAATGCTTCTTTCTCTTGCAGAAGTTGCATAAATGACTTTGGATGATTTGACGGCCTCCTCTATTGAATCAAAGATCTGCGCATTGGCAAGAATATCAGTCGCATTACCTGCCAATGCAGTTGCATCTTGGTGCGGAAACTTTTTTGGTTTTATTAACCCTAAATTGCTCAAACCCATATTTTTCATGGCACGGGCAACTGACCCAATGTTTCCTGGGTGGGAAGTCTCAACTAAAACTATTTGCACAAACTGATTAATAGGATTCATGGAACTATTATCATCATTTCCAGTACAATATGCGACATGTCAAAGCCTGCCTTATTAAACGTCGCTATTATTGCTGCAAACATCGGAGCTGCCGAGCTCGAATTTGCTGTAAAAAAAGTTCATAAGCTGAACGTTATGAAAAAAGGTCCGACTGATTATGTCACTGAGGTTGATAGAAAGGTTGAAGAAATAGTCTTTGATAAAATTAGGGAATACTATCCTGATGATAATTTTCTGGGTGAGGAATCCGGGCATGAAGTCAACACCTCCGAAACGACGTGGATTTTAGATCCCATTGATGGAACGACAAACTTTATTCATGGCTATCCTCAGTACTGTATTTCACTTGCATGTGTTGTCAAAGGTCAAACCCAACATGCTGTTATCATCGACCCAACTCGCAGAGAAGAATTTAGCGCATCCAGAGGTAAAGGCGCTGAGCTAAATGGAGAAAGAATTAGGGTTAGCACTCGAAATGGACTGAAAGACTCCCTTATAGGAAATACCTCCCATATGAACGATTCACAAGCATACAATTTTGAAAACATTGCAACCTTCAGAGCTTTATACAAACACAGTCTCACCATCAGAAGGTCAGGTTGCTCTGCTTTAGATCTAGCTTATGTTGCAGCAGGAAGACTGGATGGATTCTGGGCAAATGGTCTTGGAATTTGGGACGTTGCTGCAGGCATGCTTATTGCCGAAGAAGCAGGCGCATTAACAAGTGATTTTTTAGGCAATCCTGATTACAAGAAAAGCGATCATTACCTGTGCGCTACTCCAAAATGCTTTAAGCAGATGCTTGAAGCCATCAAGCCAAATTTCACAGCCCATTAGGGCATATCGTCAAATTCAGCCCCCTCAGGCTCTGGGATTGCAAGATCATCTTGAGTGATTGAAAGGCCTAGTAGCATATTGGCTACAACGTATATTGAAGAATAAGTACCTACCAAAACCCCAATAATTAAGGCTTGGCTAAACCCTCTAATCATATCTCCACCGAAGAAAAATAAGGCAAACAAGACAAGCAAAGTGGTTAATGAAGTAATCAAAGTTCTAGACAATGTTTGATTGATAGACCGATTAACAATCTCATCAGGCTCAAATCCTCTCTCGCCTCTAAAATTTTCTCTAATTCTATCTGAGACAACGATGGTATCGTTTAAAGAATAACCAATGACAGCAAGCAAGGCTGCCAAAACAGTTAAATCAAAATCCCACGATAGCAATGAGAATAACCCAAGAATAATCACGACATCATGAGCAAGCGCTGCGACCGCCCCTAGTGCAAATTTGTACTGAAATCTAAAGGCAACATACAGCAAGATCATGCCAAGGGCTACAAGCATTCCTAGCCCGCCCTGGTCTCTAAGCTCAGAGCCAATCTGAGGTCCAACAAATTCAATTCTTTTAAGCTCGGTTGAAGGATCGGCATCTAGTAAAAATTTATAGATAACGTCCCCAAGCTGACTGTTACCATTTTTATCAGCAACTTTAATTAGCACATCAGAATTAGAGCCAAAATTTACAACCTGAAAATCATCAAAACCATTGTTAGTCATCAGGTCTCTTATATCGACTAGATCCGCGGCCTCTGCATAAGAAACTTCAATGAGAGTTCCGCCACTAAAATCTAAGCCTAGATTAAGGCCTTTAAAACTGAGGGAACCAATGGACATAATCAGTAAAACCAAAGAACCTATCGTTGCAAATCTTCGATAGCTCATGAATGGAATGTTAAAGTTCATTAAACCCTAAGCTCCTTAATATTTTTATTTCCATACATTAAATTGATAATTGCTCTGGTGCCCAAGATGGCTGTAAACATAGAGGTTAGAATGCCTATCGACAAAGTGATTGCAAAGCCTTTAACTGGACCAGTGCCAATTGCATAAAGGACGATAGAGGCAATCAAGGTTGTCACATTAGCATCAACAATAGTTACAAAGGCTCGAGAAAAGCCCTCTTGAATAGCGGTCTGAGGATCCTTGCCCTCTTTAAGTTCTTCTCTGATCCTAGAGAAAATTAATACATTGGCATCCACTGCCATACCAATGGTTAGAACAATACCTGCAATTCCAGGAAGAGTAAGAGTAGCTCCCAGTAGAGACATAAAGCCTGTAATCAAAACAACATTGGCAAACAGAGCAATGTTTGCAGCAAATCCAAACCAACGATAATAAAAAAGCATGAAAGCAATGACTGAGAGTAAGCCAATGATAATGGATCGAACCCCTAACTCAATATTCTCTTTTCCAAGACTTGGGCCAACCGTTCTCTCTTCAACAAACTTCATAGGGGCTGCCAAAGCGCCTGCCCTCAGAAGCAAAGCTAACTCACTAGCTTCCTGCGGTGAGCCAACCCCAGTGATTCTAAAGGCAGTTCCAAGGACTGCCTGAACCGTTGCAAGACTGATAATTTCTTTCTCAATGTAGGAAGTCTGCTCTATCACATCATTACCTTCTGCATCTTGAATTAAAACCGATTTATTTTTTTGCTCAACAAAAAGCACGCCTAAGCGCCTGCCGATGTTTCCATTAGTCGCTTTTTGCATTGCGCGGCCACCCTGCATGTCTAGGGTGATATTGACTTGCGCAAATCCACTTTCATCAAAACCAGAACTTGCATTGGTAACTCTTTCTCCAGCAACAATTATATTTTTTTCTAAAAATGCTGAGCCCATGCGCTCATCTTGAAAATCAAATTCTTCTTTACGCAATCTTGAAGTGGTGGATGCAGCCTCAAGCCTAAACTCTAAATTGGCTGTCTTGCCAATAATTTTTTTTGCAGCAGTTGTGTCTTGAACGCCTGGAAGCTCCACAACAATCCTGCTGCTGCCTTGACGTTGCACGATGGGCTCGCTCACTCCTAGCTCATTAACCCTGTTCCTTAAAGTCATAAGGTTTTGCCCGACTGCGTAGTCTCTAATTTCTTTGATTGCATTCTGCGAGTAGGCAACCTCAACAAGGTTTCTAACAGAATTGGGTTTTAAATCATAAAATGGAGTTCCTAGAGGGGTGATATTATCTTCATTAAACATTCTAAGTGCTTTGTTATAGTCCTCATCACTGGCAAAGGAAAACAATAACTCTTTACCTTCTTTACGAGAGCTTTCAACATTGATTCGATCGTCTCGGAATTTCTTTCTATATTCGTTCAGCAACGATTCAAGGCGATTGTCTAATGCGCTATCAATATCTACCTCTAAAAGGAAGTGGACTCCTCCTGATAAATCTAAGCCAAGTTTTAATGGCCCTCCTCCTATATCTCTAAGCCATTGAGGTGTTGAGGGTTCAAGATTGAGGGCAACAATTGCTCGATCGAGCAAAGTGTTTTGTAAAGCCGCTTTGCCAGCAAGCTGATCATCAAAAGAATTAAACTTTGCAATGATGTTATTGTCTTTTAGTCCAACTGATTCAACGTCAATAGATTGGTCTTCTAGTATGTCTTGAACTTGATTTAGTAAAATCTGATCAGCAGATTTACCTGAATCAGTATATGCAATCTGGATAGCTGGCTTGGCAGGATATAAATTTGGCAGGGAATAGATCAAACCAATAGACAACACCATCAATATAAATGCGTATGTCCAGATTGAAAATCTATTCATAATCTTTAACTAGTCAATGGATGCAATGGTCCCTTTTGGTAGGGTATTCGCGATAGCAGTTTTTTGCAGTTTAAAAGTAATATTCTCACTAACCTCAATTGAGACGTAAGGTCCTTTAATTTCCTTGATCCGACCTATGATTCCGCCTGCAGCCACTACCTCATCACCCTTTTCAAGCCCGTCCATCATTTCTTGCAAGGCTTTCATACGTTTTTGCTGAGGTCGTATTGTCATAAAATACATCAAAGCTAAAAATCCTATAAAAAAGACAATAATAGGATCTGGTAACCACCATGGTAATTGTTGCTGTGTTTCGTTCATATAATCTCCCTAGATTAAATGCTTGGGTGCGTCTAAATGCCGCTTATTATAGAAGTCTTTTATGAACTTGGCGAATGAATCTGTCTCAATTGATAGACGAATTTGATTCATTAAACTTTGGTAGTAGAAGATATTATGAAAACTATTCAAAATTGAACCAAGCATTTCATTGGTTTTATCAAGATGATTTAAATAGGCTTGTGAATAATTTTTACAAACTTTGCATCCACAATTAGGATCAATTGGCTCATCTGAGAGTTTGCTTGGTGCGTTTCTGATATTCAAAACACCATAAGATGTAATGAGTTGGCCATTGCGAGCATTTCTTGTAGGCAGCACACAATCAAACATATCAATTCCATAAAAAACTGCCTCTACAATATCTTCAGGTTTTCCTACGCCCATCAAATAATGAGGTTTGGATGCTGGCAAATGGGGCGCAAGATGCTGCAGTATTCTGGTTTTATCCTCTTTCGGCTCACCAACACTCAAGCCACCCACCGCAATACCATCAAAGCCAATCTCCTCCAGCCCTTGAAGAGAGAGAGTGCGGAGATCCTCATGCATGCCACCTTGAACAATACCAAACAAAGCAGATTCAGACTTGTGAGCATCACGAGATCTTTGAGCCCAGCGCAAGGATAGTTCCATTGAAATTTTAGCCTGCTCATGCTCTGCAGGATAGGGAGTGCACTCATCAAACACCATAACAATATCAGAACCGAGATTAGCTTGAATTTGCATCGAGTCCTCTGGACTCATAAAACATTTCTTTCCATCATAAGGCGACTGAAAGCTCACACCCTCCTCTGTAATTTTTGCTAAATCTCCAAGACTCCAAACTTGAAAGCCTCCTGAATCGGTAAGTATGGGTTTGTCCCAATTGGAAAACTTATGCAGACCACCAAAATTTTTAATTAGCTCATCCCCAGGTCTAAGCATGAGATGATAAGTATTCCCAAGGATAATTTCAGAACCCGTTTCCTGGAGATTCTCAACCTCTAATGCCTTCACCGTCCCGTTTGTACCCACTGGCATGAATGCAGGCGTTTGCACTTTTCCCCTTGTAAAATCTAACTCTCCTCGCCTGGCATAGCCAGAAGTAGACGAAACATTAAATTTCATGGTATTTCAAAAGCATTGCATCGCCATATGACAAAAATCTATATTCTTGTTCGATGGCAGTTTTATAGATAGTCATCATTTTTTCATATCCAATAAAAGCTGCAACAAGCATGAGCAAAGAGGATTTAGGTAAATGAAAGTTAGTGATCATATGATCGACAACTTTAAACTTATATCCCGGATAAATAAACAAAGAAGTTTCACCTTTAAAGGCAGATGGTTCATCTTGGAAAGCTGTTTCGATGGCTCTGACTGATGTCGTCCCAACTGCAATAATTTTGCTATTACTGGCTTTTGCCCTTTTGACTTGATCAATTAGGCGAGCATCAACTTCAACAAGTTCTTTGTGAATGACATGATCCTCAATATTGTCTGTTTGCACTGGCTTAAAAGTACCTGCTCCAACATGCAAATTCACATAACCAAACTCCACACCCTTTTGCTGCAGTGAATTGAGCAACTCTTGATCAAAGTGCATACCAGCCGTGGGTGCAGCCACTGATTCTTGTTTATTAGGATCAGCATAGATTGTTTCGTATCTTTCTTCATCTAACTTTTCTGCTGCTCTATGCATATAGGGAGGCAATGGAATTTGCCCATATTTCTGAAATAATGCTTGTGGATTAGTAGACCAATCTAAAATAAAGAAATTATCTTTACGACCTTTGACAGTAGCTGAAAATCTTTTGTCTTGAAATGAAAACACGAGTTCTGCTCCCGCTTTAGGTGCTCTGGATGATTTAACCTGAGTTAAAGTCTGATGATCAGACAAAAACCTCTCCAACAAGATCTCTATTTTTCCACCTGTAATTTTTTCGCCATACAATCGAGCTGGAATAACCGAAGTTTGATTCAATATCAAAAGGTCGCCTTTACTTATGTAATTTCCAATATCTTTAAAAACCTCATGCTTTATTGATTCTAAGGCAACGAGTAATTTTGAGTCAGCCCTGTGCTCTGATGGGTATTGAGCAATAAGATGCTCAGGAAGATCGTAATTAAATTTTTCTGTTTTCATGAGAGGAGCTAATTCTAAAAGATGTTGATCTCAGCTACAATGACCGCCAAGCCCCATTGGCGGAATTGGTAGACGCGCGCGATTCAAAATCGCGTTCCTTCGGGAGTACCTGTTCGACTCAGGTATGGGGCACCAAACTTCTCTATATCAGTAACCGCAATCAGTATTTAAAATAGAAAAAAGATAGTTTCTTGTGGTTTCTGCATCTTGCCAGCTATCAGTCGTTGAGATCATATCAAGACAACCCAGATTGTCAGCATTGATAGGAACCCCTTTAAACAAAATTTCATTATTTCCATTCACAAAGACAGGCTTGTTAGGGAAGATTGAGTTTGGCAGAGATCTAAAATTACCTACCCCATCATTAATTGCAACATGCGCACCATGAAAACTGCTGTAAAAATCTCTTGTTGAATGAATAATGTCAAGGGCCCCATCTAGGTTCATGTCACGAATATAGATATTGCTTTCACCATGATGATTAGCTGCTCTTTCTTGGTTAGGTAAACGTGCCTCAGTTTCATCAATTAAATTACCAAAACCATCATTGATTAAGATTTGGATATAAGCCCCTTCATAATAAGGATTGGCCCTAGTAATTCCAATTACAACATCCGTAAAACCATCATTGTTTAAATCTCCACTTGCAGCATGATTGTATTTGGTCTCATTAATACCGAAGGGGCCTGGCGGCATGGAATTTTTTTTCCAGTTTTGGATTTCTTTAGTGCCATCGCTAATCAAAGCAAAGCCTTCTTCAGGCATTTGATCAAAATTCCATCTATCGTTGAAATTCCAAAAAATAATATCGTCAAACCCATCATTATTTAAGTCTGCGAGCAGACTGCTCATAGGACTAAGATATTCATAATTCCAATCTAGATTTAGGTATGGATGAATGGTGAAGCTGCCCTTTCCATCGTTAACCAACAACATGTTGCAAGCAAAAAGGTCAATATCACCGTCCCCATCTGGATCTCCGCCACTTGCATCATGGGCAAAGCTACATAATTGCCCCAAGCCATTATTTTCATCATTAATATTTGCAGAGCTTTCTTCAAACTTACCAACAGAATTGGATAACAGCAAAAAATGCGGGAAAGGCTCTATACCCCAACCCTTTTCTTGCTCAACGGATAGACCCATAGAACCAGCAAACACATCATCCAAGCCGTCTCCATTTAAATCATCCACAACCAACCTATAAGCAAAGGGATGGGTTGGAGGCTCTGATGCAGCATACAGGCTCAAGTCCTCTGCAAATCCACCCTTTTGATCATTTAAATAGATATTAATCGGGCCATAAATTTTTTTACTTTGATCTATGGTGTGCGGAAAAATAGCCCATGCAACCACTAAATCTTCATAACCATCTCCATTAAAGTCGCCGGTTGCTATGTTATGAGCATCTTGACCAAACAAGGCGTTCTCATATGTAACACAATCATTTTCTGTGGGGTAACAGACTGTTGCTGAATATCTATCTGTGATTTCTATTCCTCCAAACCCTATGTCATGAACGCTAAAAAATGGAGAGGTAAGATATGCAATATTACTTGGATCTGGGTCTGGAATGTACTTTGTTTGATTTCTAACAACATTAAGCGCTAAGGTTTTTGAACCAGCACATTCAGGCTGCGAAATATTGGTGGTTGCAGATACATTGAAAGTAAATTCTTTCGCATTAACATAAATTATCGGTGCTCTAAAATTAAAGTTCAGGCCATCTGAGGAACTCATCCATAACAAATCTTCGCTGTTTAACTGAAATTTACACCCGGCAATGCTGGGGATAACTTGCAAAGCAATAGCATCGTAACTTTCTACAGATGATGGCAAACCAGCAACTGAAAAAGTTAAAGGGTTAGCTTGCACATCAGAGCTCCCTCCGCCACCTCCACCTCCACATGAGGACAAAAAAAAGAAGTAACAACAAAATGCAATGAAATTTCTTGAAATATTTTTATTATGTTTAAATATCATTTTTATTACCCTTATCATTGTATTACTTAGCTTAAAAAAATGCGCAACGTAAATTCATATAAACGTATAGTTATTAAGATAGGGTCAGCCGTGCTTGCTGGTGCTAATGGGAAAGTAAACAATAATATTCTTGCTTCGATTAGTGAAGACATAGCTTGGTTATTAAAAAATAATAAAGAAATTTTAATTGTATCCTCCGGTGCCATAGCTTTAGGAAGAAAAAAAATTAAACTTTCAGAAAACCTCAGCTTACCTGAATCACAAGCTTTGGCGGCTCATGGCCAAATAGAATTAATGTCAGCCTGGAAAAAACATCTCAATAAATTTTCTATTCCAATAGGTCAAATACTCTTAACCCCAAGAGATACGGAACTCAAGATTTCATCTAAAAATGCAACACAAACCGTAAGCAAATTATTAGAATCTGGATGCTTGCCGATCATCAATGAAAACGATAGCACTGCAACCGATGAGATAAGGTTTGGTGATAACGACCTTTTGGCTGCTAAAGTAGCTAAGCTTATAGGTGCAGATTTGCTAATTGTCCTTTCAACTGTTGACGGACTTTTTGGTTCTGAGGAAGATGTTAAAACAAGAAGAATTAGCTCGCTAATAAGAGAAGTAAATAAAATTACCCCTCAGATAAAAAAAATGGCTGGTCATGCAAGTCAAATGGGTAAAGGTGGAATGATTTCTAAGATTGATGCAGCTGAAATTTGTTTCAAAAATAAATGTGTAATGGTTATAACTTCTGGTAAAAATAAAAAGCCTATCAGAGGTCTTGCTAAAAGAGCTAAAGCAACATGGTTTGTAAAAAAATGAGTGTGGAACTTTCTACATCACTTCAACAAATTGGCCTGAAGGCAAAAAGTGCTAGCGCAATATTAAACACTGCATCCAGTGATCAAAAGAATATTTTTTTTGAATTTGCCATTCAAGCAATTGAAGAAGATTCAGATGCCATTCTTGCTGCTAATCAACTAGATATCAAAGCAGCACAAGAGAATAATAAAGATGAAGCTTTCATTGATCGTTTGGCTCTAGATACAAGCAGACTTCAGGGCATATGTAACACCCTTGCTGAAATTAAATTATTTGATGACCCTGTTGGCAGAGTGCTTGCCTCATGGGACAGACCTAATGGCTTAAATATTTCTAGAGTGGCAACACCACTTGGAGTTATAGGTTTAATTTTTGAAAGCAGGCCCAATGTTGCTGCCGATGCTGGAGGCTTATGTCTAAAATCTGGCAATGCTGTAATTCTTCGCAGTGGCAAAGATGGGCTACGATCTTCCTCAGCTATTGTTCATTCTCTCCAAAAAGCATTAAAACTATCAGGTTTGCCAAAAGGATGTATTCAAATAGTTCCCTCTGAAAGCAGAGAGGCAGCAATCATGATGCTGGAGGGTTTAAATGGCTCAATAGATGTCATAGTTCCAAGAGGTGGGAAAAGTCTTGTTGCGGAGGTTGAAAAATCTGCAAAAGTCCCTGTGTTTGGTCATTTAGAAGGTATCTGTCACATATACGTTGATGAATGCGCAGATGAACAAAAAGCATTATCAGTTTGTATTAATGCAAAAATGCGGAGAACGGGAATTTGTGGTGCTGTTGAAACCATACTGATTCATGAAAATATTTCCCAATCTTTTACACCAAAACTCCTAGCCGCTCTTGCAGATGCAAATTGTGAAATAAGGTGTTGTAAGCAAACCATTGATTTTGATGACAGGGCTATCCCTGCCTCTGAAAGCGATTGGTCAACTGAATACCTTGCACCAATAATCAGCATAAAATCTGTTTCAAATATTGAAGAAGCGATTGAGCACATTAGAAAGTTTGGAACAGGCCATACGGAATCCATCATCAGCGAAGATAAAAATATGCAGTCAAAATTTACCAATTCTATCGATAGCGCAATAGTAATGATTAACACTTCCACTCAATTTGCTGATGGTGGTGAATTTGGTCTTGGCGGTGAGATAGGTATTGCTACAGGTAAATTCCATGCAAGAGGTCCGGTTGGCATTGACCAACTTACAAGCTTTAAATATATCGTCTCAGGTGATGGTCACATAAGAGATTAGCTTAAATATAGACATCAAATCTTGTTGTCTTGCCTAAAACTTGATAATTAAGTTGCGATGAAAAACTCTTAGCTTTTATGGGTCTTTTTACAACCATTTTTTTTGCAGGTATTAATTGCAAAACTTCAAAGTCATTTATTGGATTATTTTTCAGGGACTCTACTTCTAAAATCTTTGATAGATACTCTAGCTGCCCTGAACTTAGAGCATTTTTTTTTGAAGGTGGATACATAGGATCAAAGTAAATCACATCAAAATTTTTGGCCTGAGCGGCATAAGAGCATGCATTAGTATGAATAAGATCGAGTTGTAAAAAAATGCTCTGATCCTCGCTTCGACTTATTCCATCTTGAAGTAAATAAAATAAAATTTTACTTTGCTCAAGTGCTGTAACTTGATGGCCTAGACTAAGAAATAATATAGCATCTTGTAACATCCCTGCCGTGCAATCAAGGATGTTCAATGGCCGCTCTGACTTACCTAAGGCTTTCTTGATCAGCTTTTCATGATTAGCTCTTTTGATGCGCCATCCTGTTGAACCAGAATTAAAATCTATTCGAAATTGATTGGTTGATCTTGCCTCTGGATGAAAAAATGATAATCCAGCTTCTGATAAATAGAGATGCGGTAGATGATTGAGTTCTTGATTGGGGCTTGCAATAGTTCCAAGCTTGTTTGCCATTTCCTCAGCTAAACTTTGTTGAATGCCTGATGCATAGACAAGAGGAGGTATCATATAAGCAAAAGCACCAAGCCTAGAGCAACTCTATACAGAACAAATGGCGTCATCCCAATCTTTTCAACAAATTGAAGAAAAGTCTTAATAGTAAAAAATGCTATTAAAGCAGAGGCGGTAAAGCCTGTGAGCATTATGAACATGTCACTTAAGGCAATTGAATAAGCGCCCTTGGCAAGCATTAATATCAAAGCGCCCAAAATTGTAGGAATGCTTAATAAAAAAGCAAACTTTGAGGTATCTTTAATATTTAATCCAATAATTAGCGCTCCTGTGATTGCCATACCTGATCTGGAGGCACCCGGAAAAACAGCCAAGGCTTGAAAACAACCAATTATTAAGGCTGCAAATAAAGTTAACTCAGTTAAGGATTTAGATTGACTTGAGGACTTAAAGGCGGCGTATAGCAAACCAGCAAATACAAGGTTTGCCCAAGCAATTGAATTGATGCTTGTAGATCTGGATTCAGTTAAATCAGATGCAAGCAATCCAACAATAACAATTGGCAAGGTTGCAACAAGAAGGTTTAATCCCAGAGAAAAATCTTCCTTGCTCCTAGTTTGTTTCCAGGGCATCCAAGCATAAATCAGTCCTTGAATTTCTTTTTTGAAAAAATAAATTACTGCAGCTAAGGTTCCTGCGTGAACTGAAATATCAAAGACAATACCAAAATCTTTTGCTCCAAATAATAGAGATGGAAACAACAAATGTGCTGAGCTAGAGACAGGCAAAAACTCAGTTAGGCCCTGAATTAGAGCAAGAAGGAGTGCAAGGAAAAAATCTGAAATCATGATTTTTGATAATCGGGAGTTTTAAGGTAAACAGGATTTGCATTTTCAGGAAGAAAGCTTTCACCAGTTTCCAGTTTTTTCTTAGCCAATGATGCAATGGACTCAGCACTTCCTGCAACTTGAGATAAAAAATTAGAATGCTTTGTTGCTTCCATCGGCCAGCCCGTTCCAGCAAAATAACAATCTTCGTCGTTTACTAAAGCTGTTAATTTATCCATCGCAATAACTGACTCATTTACTATTGGCGAAAGCTTATCCTGATTCTTTTGATAACTACAAAAATAGCTTTCTTTTGAATCAGCTTCAATGGCTACATAAATTTTTGCTTCAGTTACATCAATCCATTGAGATGCCTGATGAGCAATGGACTCAAGATTAGAGATTGCGATCAGCGGCAATTCCTTTACTTCTGCTATCGCTTTTAAAAAGGACGCGGTGATTCTGAGTGCTGTGTACGAGCCAGGACCACAAGCAAAAGCTAGACCATCAAGCTCATCAAAACCTTGCTTTGAATCAAAACCAATCCTAGCAAAAAGCTTGTCCCAGTCTGGTCTCTCTTTTCGGTCATGGGTTTGGGTGAAAGTATTTATCTCATCATCATTTAGCAGGGAGATTGATGAGTAATTTCCACTGACATCAAGAGATAAAATTTTCATTCAATTAAAAATTTTGCTCAATATCCTCAAATACCTTTTCAACGGATTGGGAACCATCAACAGCAATATACTTGAGGGAACTTTTATTTTCTTGCGATTGATAATAAGTTACCAGTGGCTTTGTTTCATCTTGGTAAACTTGCAATCGATGTTTAACTGTTTCTGGCATATCATCTTCCCTTTGTATGAGAGGCTCTCCAGTGATATCATCCACGCCTTCAATCTTAGGCGGTTGGTAGACCAGATGATAATTTCTTCCTGAACCTGGATGCACTCTTCTGCCAGACATTCTATCTACGATTACATCATCATCAACCTTAATCTCAATTACATGAGTAAACTCAATGCTATTTTCAACACACAAATCTGCTTGGCCAACAGTTC
>ERZ651776.2896-NODE-2896-length-17910-cov-3.937419_pt1 | contig 17910 bp, 16 predicted proteins | sample MGYA00514761_ERZ651776 | MGnify/ENA metagenome assembly ERZ651776 | reverse complement strand
TATATTTAGGAGTTAAGTTAATGTCAGAGAGTAGTGTCGTAAACAAGATTAAAGAGTTAAGAAAAGATTTAGATAAGGAAACAAATTTTTTACAACAACAGATGGAGCTTCCTCTTAATGGAAATATAGCAAGGAATGCTCAATCTGAAAATAATTCTATTCAGCTTAGTAAAGGGATTGCAATTTCAAAATGGGTTCGAAAGATAACTTCTCAATTTGAGTCGGTTGATCCTTTTTATAAATAAAAACTTTCTATCGAATATTAATTTGTTTTTTTTGCCAGCTCCAATTAATTAGAGTGCTGGCAACACCTGTCATGATAAGAATTCCACCAATGATCATAGCTAAAGTGAGTTTTTCATCTAGAAGAATAATTCCCGCAATAATTGAGGTAATTGGCAGTAACATCAAAAATGGGGAAACTATGCTGACATCTACTCTGCTCAATAGGTGATACCATGCGCTGTATCCAACTACTGTCATCACCAGAGCTAGATAAAGAATAATCGACCAATCTACTAAACTTGCGGATGTTATCGCTTCCCACTGCCCGTCCTCAATAATTATTGATCCAAGAAGCATTTGAGGGGTTGCCATAATTGCAACCCATGCTAATATAGTTATTCCAGATAGATTTTTAAGCCTACTGATCATAATTTGTGCGATAGCCCATACAGCTGAACCTGCCACTAAAAGAAAAACGCTATCAAGATGACCATCAAGTCTTGGCTCTCCAGCAATAATCAGAACACCTATGAATGCTAGAGCCATACCTAATGTCCTAGTTAACCCAAGCTTTTCTTTCAAAAGTAGAGCGCCCATTAGAGCAAGTATTGGGCCTTCAAGCTGAACTAGAATTGCTGCGGTTGAAGCATCTATGCCTTTTAAACCATTGTAAGTGAGGCCATATTGAATTGTTGAACCTATGAGTGCTACAAGGAATATTTCTCTCATGTGACCCCAGGGTGGTTTGGTAAACCATACAAGAATGAGTCCTGCAATCCCAAAACGAATAGACATAATTAGAAGTGCTGAAAACTGTTCCATACCAATCTTAGCAAGGGTAAACCCTAACCCCCAGGTGATAGGAACAAGTAAAGCCAAAAGAATTTGCTTAGAATTCATACCAAAAGAATAATGTAAACAAAAAAGGAGGTCAATTATGACCTCCTTTTAGACTCAATATAAATTATCTTTTATTTGGATTTCATAAAAAATCCAACAGCAAACAAAGCAGTAACAAGTGTGCTAACCCAGTCCATAGCGCCACCAGGCGCCATTCCTGAAATCAATATTTGATATAGCTGCATAATTAAAAATAATATTGCGATAGTACCTAAAGATTTTGCTGCTACTTTAAGTTGATCTTCACTAGTCCAGTTAGGTATACCATATGCAAGGATAGCAAGCCCCGCCATAGCTGTTCCAGTTGCCTGAGCAATGGCAACTAGCTCTGCAGAATATCCCCATTGGTATTGGGCAAATACCATGCCTGGGATAAAGATTAATTGAAGTGCCCAAATTGCAGCAAACGCTGCTTGAAGCCTAAAAATTAAAGATAAACTCATAGTTACTCTCCTAAAATAAAAAATAACCACACATAAAAGCGTGCAGTAAATAAATTATACCTTTAAAATCAACAATCAAAGAAAAGGGGCCATAATAAGCCCCTTAATTTAAAATAAGTAAACTATTATCTTGATTTCAAATAGAAAAGGATAATAAACAATAAACTTAAAGCAATTCCAAAATACTGCATGCCTCCTATGGGAATAGCTCCCGTTGCTAGATGAAAAGCCTGAAGAGTAGCTGCAATAATTTGAAGAAGAATTAGAGTAACTGTTGCTTTCTTTAACTGCTCCTCAGAGGTCCAGTTTGGAAGCATAATAAAAATCACACTATTAAATAATAAGGTCCCTACTAACAATTGAGACATAGTAACCATAGGAAGGGTGACTTCCCAGCCATAGGATGCTGCCATCATATCAATACCAAACCATATTGAAATAGCTCCTACTAGACCCACCAGTCCATACAATCTGCATACTAAAGTTAAAGTCATAATATCCCTCCTATAATATTGAATTAACTAGTTTTTTTTAATATAAATTTTTTATTTTTAGAGTTTTATAACCTCAAATCTTACCATAAACTCATCTTATTTTTTTTTAGACTTTTGATTTTTTCCAAGTACAATTGCGTGATGAAAAATTCTCAAAATCTAAAAAATAACTACTTCCCTCAGCCTGAATCAGAGGGTGGATGGCGTTTTTTTGATCAAAATAATACTAACTCTATTCCTGATGTAGATTTTGATCTACTCAATGCTGCGATTGAGGAGTACCAACATTTTTTTGATAATGTGGCTTCTGGAATAGTCATTATTAAAAATGGATATATCATTAAGGAGCATTACAGCTTTATGACCCTTCCTGGAAGTAGGTTTGATGTGTGGTCTTGTACAAAATCATTTACAGGGATTGCTTGGGGCCTTCTTTTAGAAGAGAGCAAAAATGGATTATTGCCCAGTAATGTGGAAGTTAAATTAGATAGCTTGGCGTACTCATTTCTTCCTGAATCTTTTAAGATGACCGACAAGCTTAAAGAAAAGATAACGATTGGTCACTTGCTTAGTATGACTTCTGGAATTCCGGGAGAAGGCCAATTGGCCTTTGGTATACCTCCAAAAATTAATAGTGGTCCATTCGAGCATGCCCTAGGTTATCAAGAAAATCGTTATGGAAAAAAAACAGGCAAGCTTATTGGAGATCCAGGTTCGGTTTGGGATTATAGTGATCCAGCGATAGCGCATTTATCAGTTTTATTTAAAGTGATTATGCAACAAGAAATGCACGAGTATATGCATGAGAATGTGTTTAAGAAGATAGGTGTAGAGAATGCTAGCTGGGATGTTCATGGCGGTGGTCAGTTCATTGGGCCGCACACTAGTGCACATGTCGGCATGCATATTTCAGCAAGAGAGCTTGCTAGAGTTGGATACTTACTGATGAATAATGGCTATTGGAGTAGCCAGCAGATTATTCCAAGTTGGTGGGTTGATATGGCCACCAAGCCTTCTCAAAATTTAAATCCAGAGTATGGTTATACATTTTGGGTTAATACCCAGGGCTCTCGTTGGCCGGGTCTTCCAAAAGATATGTATTCTTTGGAGGGTTATAACTCAAATAGATGTTACGTGATTCCATCCAAGGAGACGGTAGTTGTTAGGCTAGGGGCAGGCCCTAATCAGTGGAATGAGCAGGCATTAATTGGTCGAATTTTAGATGCTATTGGTTAATTAAATGCTCACCATTGCTGACAACTGGAAAATAATCATTAAATTCCTGGAAAGGATAAATCTTCTGCAGCCGGTTATTATTTTCAATCCTCTTGATGTCCTGATTGACAGCGCCACTGGTAAGCGCCATAAATGTTGGCGCAGAAAGTGATTGGAGATCAGGAGAGAGATAACCCGACTTAACAATAAGAGTTTTGAAATCTTTAAGGTCTATCTTCAGGGCAGTAAAGTCATTTAGATTGTGAAAAGGTCTTCTTAATTTAGTGATTATGACAACTGTGCTTGATACAGAAGCAACGGCGCAATCATTTTTAAAGTAGACATGATCTGCTTTAAGTTTGAGTGATGGGCCTTCTCCTCCATAGGTTCCTCCTAGAGTGAATTCATTACTATCTTTGAGCGTTTCGTAGGCTGATTTTGAAGCAATTCCAGCAAATAGTGTCTTATTAATCTTTTGCTTTAATACCTCTTCCAGTATGTCTGTTCTATCTCCCACACCACCTGCTGTTGGGTTGTCACCGCTATCAGCGATGATTGAAAAGTCCTTACTTATCCAAGCTATAGCATCTTTTATACTCCCAGTTGACATGTCTGACTTTAAAAGATGTCGATTGTTCCAGAAGGATTTAGCAATTTCTTGACATACCTCACTGCCAGTTATTTGATTGTTGCAAGTGACTATTGATGATGCTGTTGCCCTAGGAGTGTCTGCCCAGACATAGCCAACCATGAGGTTGCAATCAATAATATCTTTCTGCTGGTTATAAAGTTCAAGCTCTTTATAAATTGATTTACAGGGCTCAACAAAGGTAGAGGACATTTCACCAGAAACTAAAACTGGAATTGGAGACCACACAACATGAGGTTTAATATTCTCACTAATTGCATTTGCAAGCATTGATGCAGATCGCCTGTAAGTATCTTTAACGTCAATATGAGGCGCCGTTTTAAAGGCAGCAAACGCATTAATATTGCTTATAATTTTATCGGTCATTTGACCATGAAGATCATAGCTAACCGAAATAATGCATTCATTTCCAACTGCCCTTCGAACCGAGGCAATCCATTCCCCTTCAGGATCATCAATTCCGTCAACATACATCGCACCATGCATCAAAAGTAAGACGCCATCAAGGTTTCCAAGAGCATTTATTTCACTTATAAACTCTTCCATAACCTCCTTGAAATATTGCTTTTCAATGGGGCCACCAGGGACTGACTTTTTGAAAAATAAAGGATGCGTCTCTATGTTAAATTCTTGAAACGGATAATCCACAAGATCAAGCAGAGCCTTTCCTTCAATAGTTTTAAAATCATCACTATTTTGATATAGAGGGGAGTAACTACTGCACTCTGTACTGATTCCACCAATGGCTATATGTTTAATAGCCATGGCAGTTTATTTTGAATAATTTAATTCCAGCCTGTAACAACCTTGACTTCGATGAATTCATTAAATCCATGTTCGCCACCTTCTCTTCCAATGCCAGAGTGTTTATAGCCCCCAAATGGCGAGCCGAGAGCTAAACTATTTCCATTTACTTCAACAACACCTGAAAGTAATTTTTTTGATATTCTTTTTGCTTTTTCTCTGTCCTGGGTTTGAACATAATTTTCTAAACCATAAGGTGTATCATTTGCAATCTCAATTGCCTCTTCTTCCGAGTCAAAGGGAATCATTGAAAGAACTGGGCCAAAAATTTCAGTTCTCGCAATTGTCATGTCGTTATTTACATTTGCAAAAATGGTTGGTTTTACAAAATAGCCTTTTTCAAGGCCTTCTGGCTTTCCAGTTCCACCAATAACTAGAGTTGCATCTTCATCAATACCTGCTTGAATTAGCGCTTGAACTTTGTCAAACTGGAGCTGAGAAACAAGAGGACCTATATGTCTTCCTTCCTTTGATGCTATATCTGTCTTTGTAGAAAGGGCTGTTTCTTTGGCGATCTCAACAGCTTTATCATAGAACGATCTTTCAACAAGCATCCTTGTTGGTGCATTGCAAGATTGACCAGTATTATTAAAGCAATGTCTTACGCCTCTTTTAACAGCTTTTTCATCAGCATCAGCAAAAATTATATTAGCACCTTTTCCGCCGAGCTCTAATCCAACTCTCTTAAAATCTTCGGCAGCATTATGTGAAATTAAAGCACCTGCTCTAGTCGATCCTGTAAAGGAAATCATGTCTATATCAGGATGAGATGTGAGTTGACTTCCAACGCCAGCTCCATCTCCGTTTACAAGGTTAAATACGCCTGCTGGGCAGCCAGCCTCCTCTAACATTTCTGCAAAAATCATAGAATCTAAAGGTGCTATTTCAGAGGGTTTTAAAACCATCGTGCAGCCTGCAGCTATTGCTGGAATAACTTTAAGCGCGACCTGGCTAATTGGCCAGTTCCATGGCGTTATAAGGGCACAAACTCCTTTAGGTTCATAAATTAGCTGGTTATCAGAATCATCCAGTTGCTTTTCAAATTCAAATTTCTTGAGCTGAATAAGGAAGTCTTCAATGGCCTCTGTTCCACTTGGTGCTTGAGACCTTTTTGCAAAGTCTATTGGAGCACCCATTTCCATAGAAATAACTTCCGCCATCTCATTCATCCTTCTTTGATAAATAGAATAAAGTCTTTCTAATAGGGCAACTCTATCCTCTTTTGATGAGTTTGCCCAAGATGGAAGTGCGGCTCTTGCAGCAGTAATAGCAGCATTAGTGTCTTCTTGTGAACCAAGCGAGATAACTGCACAAACAGTTTCATCAGAAGGATTGATGACATCGAAGTCATTCTTTTTAGAAGGCTCAACCCACTGACCATTAATATAGAATTTTCTTTTATCAAGCATGATTTAATCTCCTTATAAAAAAGTAGAGGTTATATTAAGAAATTTTAGATGTCAAGCAAAAAACTTAAACAAATCTATGTTTAGATGCTCGCTAATTTCTCAACTGAAAGTTTGATGTTGTCCATGCTCGTAGCAAAAGATAATCTAACATATCCGGGAGCACCAAATGCTGATCCAGGAACAACAGCTAAACTAAGCTTTTCAAGGCAGAAAGTTGAAAATTCAACGTCATCTTTGAGTCCGAGTCTTTGGATAAGGCCTTGAACTTTAGGGAATGAGTAGAATGCTCCGCCGGACCTTGGACATTCAATACCATCAATTTCGTTTAGGCTAGTGACTAAAAACTCATGGCGGCGCTCAAAAGCTTCAACCATCATTGATATAAATGACTGATCACCAGTGATTGCCTCAAGAGCCGCAGCCTGAGAAATAGAGCTTGGATTTGAGGTCGACTGACCTTGTATTTTTTTCATAGCTTTGATGACTGCCTCGGGACCGGCAGCGTATCCAATTCTCCAACCAGTCATCGCGTAGGCCTTAGAGACGCCATTTAAAATAACAACACGCTCTTTAAGCTTAGGACATGCCATAGCAATGTTGACAAAATCATCTTCACCCCATCGAATATGCTCATAAATATCATCACTGATTGTTAGCACATGAGGGTGTCTTTCAAGGACTTCACCAAGGGCTATAATTTCTGATCTAGAGTAGACTGATCCAGTTGGATTAGAAGGGCTATTGAGGACAAATAGTTTTGACTTAGGAGTAATGCTCGCTTCAAGCTGATCAGGCGTTATTTTAAAATCTTGATCAAGCCCAGCCTCTATAAAGACAGGGGTTGCGTCAGCCAGAATAGCCATGTCAGGATAGGATACCCAATACGGAGTTGGGATAATAACTTCATCGCCTTCATTTAAGATTGCTTGACATAGGTTATAAAAAACCTGTTTACCTCCACAAGAGACCATAACTTCAGTAGCAGAATAATCAAGACCATTCTCTCTTTTAAATTTTTCACAGATCGCTTTTTTTAGTTCAGGAGTTCCGTCAGCAGGCGTGTATCTGGTCTCACCGGCTCCAATTGCCTTAACGGCTGCTTTCTGAATATTAGCCGGCGTATCAAAGTCAGGCTCTCCTGAGCCCATAGATACAATTTGTATACCCTGAGATTTTAATTCTTTGGCTTTATCACTGACCGCCATAGTGGCAGAAGGTTTAACTTTTTGGACACGATCCGATAAGATTGATGACATTTACTGTACTCTTTAAATGGTTTAAAATTAAGGGTTTTATTTTAATCATAAACTGCCAATAATGGCTAGAAAATTTCAACTCAAATCAAATTTTTCACCGAAGGGTGATCAGCCAACTGCAATTCAAAAGTTACTAGATGGAATCGAGTCTGGAGAGAAGTATCAAACGCTTGTTGGAGTCACGGGGTCTGGAAAAACATTCACTCTTGCAAATGTTATTGAAAAAAGTCAAAAGCCGAGCCTTATTATGGCTCCTAATAAAACATTGGCAGCCCAGCTTTATAGTGAAATGAAGGAGTTTTTCCCTGACAATGCAGTTGAATACTTTGTCTCTTACTATGATTACTACCAGCCTGAGGCTTATGTTCCGGCATCAGATACTTACATTGAGAAAGATGCTTCGATTAATGAACAAATTGAGCAAATGAGACTCTCAGCTACAAAGTCACTTCTTGAGAGAAAAGATGTGATCATTATTGCAAGCGTCTCAGCAATTTATGGTCTTGGTGATCCGAAGAGTTATATGAAAATGTTGCTTCACTTAACAGTGGGGGAGGTCACGAATCAAAGAGAAATTTTAGCGACACTCTCAAAGATGCAATACACACGAAATGATCTCACACTTATAAGAGGACATTTTAGAGTTAAGGGTGAGGTGATTGATATATTTCCAGCGGATTCTGACGAGAGTGCAGTGAGAGTTGAAATGTTTGATGATGAGGTTGAGAGTCTTTCCTGGTTTGACCCTCTCACAGGAGAGAAACTAAAATCACTTCAGAGGATAACCATCTATCCAAAGACTCATTATGTCACTCCTGAGTCCACGATTCAAAATATGCTTGATGAAATTAAGGTTGAACTAGGAGTTAGAAAAAAAGAACTTCTTTCTCAAAACAAATTAGTTGAAGATCAGAGACTCTCCCAAAGGGTGGTTCAGGATATGGAAATGATGAGAGAGCTAGGCTATTGCTCAGGAATTGAAAACTACTCTCGTTATCTGTCCGGAAGAAAGCCAGGAGAGGCGCCACCGACACTTTTTGATTATCTACCGGATGACGCCTTAGTAATCCTGGATGAGTCACATGTTACTGTCAGTCAGATTGGCGCAATGTATAGTGGTGATAGATCAAGAAAAACTACACTTGTTGATTTTGGATTTCGGTTGCCCTCTGCACTAGACAACAGACCACTTAGGTTCGAAGAGTTTTCAGAAAGAATCAATCAATGTATCTTAGTCTCTGCAACACCTGCAAATTACGAGTTAGAGGTTTCAACGGTGGTAGCTGAACAAGTCGTAAGGCCAACGGGCCTCTTGGATCCTGAAATTGACGTTAGACCAGTAGAGACACAAGTTGATGATCTTTTATCTGAGATTAATAAGAGAGTGGCAATCAAAGAAAGAGTTCTTGTTACAACGCTGACTAAAAGAATGTCAGAACAACTTAGTGAGTATTTGAATGATCATCATGTGAAAGTGAGGTATCTTCACTCTGATATTGATACTGTTGAGAGGGTTGAAATAATAAGAGACCTGAGATTGGGTGTTTTTGATGTTTTAGTTGGGATTAACCTTTTAAGAGAGGGCCTTGATATTCCTGAGGTTTCCTTGGTAGCGATTTTAGATGCTGACAAAGAGGGATTTTTAAGATCAGAGAGATCACTCATTCAGACGATGGGAAGGGCAGCAAGAAACATCAATGGCAGCGTCATACTTTATGCGGACAGAATTACAAATTCAATGCAAAGAGCTATGGATGTTACGACATCTAGAAGAGACAAACAGCAATCCTTTAATGAAAAACATGGGATAACTCCAAAAGGTGTTGTTAAACCAATTGTTGATATTCTAGACACCGATCTCTCTGCCGCTGATTTCGCTGAATCTAGCTCAGAAACTGTCCAAGTTAAGCTTTCTCCAGTGCAGTTATCAAAAGAACTAAAAAGGTTAGAGAAAGAGATGTATCAATTTGCAGAGGAATTAAAATTTGAACAGGCTGCAGATATTCGAAACCAAATAAAACTATTAAAAGATGGACAATTTAAATAATACTACTCTAAATATTACTGAAATCTTTTACTCGCTCCAAGGAGAGGCAAAGGAAGTCGGCATCCCTACTGTCTTTGTTCGTTTGACTGGTTGCCCACTCAGATGTAACTATTGTGATACAGCTTATGCTTTCAAAGGCAATAATCCACTTTCAATACAGCATATCTTAGATGAAGTAGCTCAATATAACACGCGCTATGTTTGTGTTACTGGAGGAGAACCAATGGCTCAAAGTAACTGTTTGAAGCTCCTTGATTCGCTCATCGATTCTGGTTACAACGTGTCAATGGAAACTAGCGGAAGTATTGATATTGCTCCAGTAAATAATAAAGTATCAATCGTGATGGATATTAAGACGCCGTCCTCAACCGAAGAGCATCAAAATAGGTATGAAAATCTTTCAGTTCTAAAGCCTAAGGATCAGCTCAAATTTGTAATTGCCTCACGATCCGATTTTGAATGGTGCATTGAGATACTAAATAATAATTCAGTAGAATCTGAAGTCTTATTTTCCCCAGTATACGAGAGTCTAGAGCCAGTTCAATTAGCTGACTGGATTTTAGAAAAAAAACTTAATGTAAGGCTGCAAGTTCAGCTCCATAAGATACTTTGGGGCGATCAAAAAGGAAAATAATAAATAATAGATTGTGATATTATTTAATTAGTTTAACTAAGTAAATATAATCATGAATTTAAAATTTTCAACTTTATTTGGTTCTTTTTTATTAATTACATTTTTATCCTCTTGTGCTCCTAGCGTGCTTGATGTATCTCTCTACACAACCGATATTGAAGCTGCAAATGAAGGTGAAGTTTTTGAGGTTCCTGTCAGAGCATCATTTACGATGTATAGTGATGATGATGGCGAGTTAGAGTCTGCTACCGCTATCGCTGAAAAATACCTTGCTCCAGACTCTGTTTTTTCACAGTCATCGGGTGACTGGGGTGAGACGCTGGTAATTGAAACAACAATCCCAATTGGAACCCTTGATAATCTTCAAAATTATCTTGCAAGCAATAATCGAGTTGCTGTTTTGCTTGTCGAAAATAAAGGTGAACTCGAAGTTAGTTTAAACTCGACAGACTATGCTGATGCACTTAATAGTGAGTTAAGTGATATTAACTTTATGCTTGGTTTTGAGTTGCCGGGTGATTCGACTAATTTTAGAGTAATTAGCGATAATAGAAATGATGTCCAAGTGGATGCAACTGCAGTATTTGTATCTGAAAAGCCATATCTCTATTTTTCTAAAATTCTTCAGCGAAGAGATGAGGCAGAAATAGTTTTTAAGGGGACTTCTGATAGTGTCTACAGTGAAATAAACCCAGTAATCTACGTAAATTTTAAATAATATTTAAGATTTAGACACTTGCCTTTTCCAAGGCAAGTGTCAATTACTTTCAGTTAATTGTTATTTGTTGAACTTCTGGTTCATTTGTAACTTTTTTTGGCATAGTGACAACTAATTCACCTTCCTCATAGTCAGCAACAATTTTTGATTTGTCAACATTTTTTGGAATCATAAATTGCTGCATAAATGATTGGCTTGATTGACCTGTTTCGCTGATTGTTTGCTTTTCAGCTTTAATGACAAGTAGGCTCTTATCAATATGAATCTTTAGGTCTTCTTTGCTCATTCCATCAAGAATGATTTTCAGTTGAAAGTTGTCTTTATTTTCAGTCTGATTCAAAGATAACCAGCTATTATTATTGTGTCTTAAACCCATCTCTTCAAACAAATGGTTGTGGTGCATATCCATCATTTGCATCTGATTAAACATGCGCTTCATCATAGACTCAAAGTCATTGTTTAAAGGACTGTGTGCCAACACTGAACCAGAAAGTAAAAACAAAGTAATAATATAGATTTTTTTCATATTTATATTTCCTATTTTGTTAAACGGAAAAAAATTATAAAAAAAAATTAAATCAAAATCAAGAGGCTTAAATATGATTTTTATTTGGTTATATGCTTCCTTCAATTCGAGCTTTAGCTTTATCAATCGCGACATGATATTGAGGATCTTCGAGAACATTGACCTCTACCAAATGCTGAGCAGTTTTAAGTAGTAATCGGCACTCTTCACTCAGATGCATTAAGTGGAGTGTTTTGCCAGCCTTTTGATAGCGCTCAGCAAGTTTGTCTATTGCCTGAATTGCAGAGTGATCAATAACTCGCGAATCTTTAAAGTCAATATAGACATTGTCTGGGTCTTCTTTTGGGTTAAAGATTGAATGGAACGTGTTGATTGATGCAAAAAATAAGGCACCATATAGTCTATAAGTTTTCTTACCCTCTGATTCGTATTCTTCAACTGAATGAATCTTTCCAGCAGATTCCCATGCGAAAGATAGGGCAGACATAATTACTCCAGCAATGACTGCAAGTGCCAGATTATCGGTTAGAACAGTAATTACCGCTACTGCAATACCAACAACTATATCTGGTAAGGGTACTTTACCAAATAGTCTTAATGAGCCCCACTCAAAGGTTCCAATAACAACCATCATCATGACTCCAATGAGAACTGCGACTGGAATCATTTCAATGTACTTTGAAAGGTATAGGATAAAAAATAAAAGAACCAGTGAAGCAACAATACCTGATAACCTCCCTCTGCCACCTGATTTAATGTTAATGAGGCTTTGTCCGACCATTGCACAGCCTCCCATACCGCCAAATAAGCCTGTCACCGTATTTGCAACGCCCTGGCCAATGCACTCACGATTGGGTTGGCCAGTTGTTTCTGTTAAATCATCAATCAGATTAAGGGTTAATAAGCTTTCAATAAGACCCACTAAGGCCATGACTACTGCGTAAGGGAAAACAATGCTGAGCGTTTCATAATTCAATGGGACATCAGGAAAATGAAATGGAGGAAATACGCCTCCAATAGGAGCAATATCACCCACTGTCCTGGTATCTAGTCCAAGAAAAAGGACTGCTAAAGTTCCAATTACAATGGCTACCAAAGTTGAAGGGATGGCCCTAGTAAGTTTTGGCAAGAAATGAATAATAAGCATGGTTATTGCAACAATGATAAGCATCAAAGCTAATGGACTTCCTGTAATCCATTCACCATCAACTTTAAACTGCTTGACCTGAGATAAAAAGATCACTATGGCAAGGCCGTTCACAAATCCAAGAAAGACAGGGTGAGGAACAAGCCTAATAAATTTACCCATTTTTAAGATGCCAAAGATTACTTGAATGATTCCAGTTAGAACGACTGCTGCAAATAAATACTCAACGCCATGAATAGCAACTAATGTTCCAATTACAACAGCTATCGCTCCGGTAGCTCCAGAGATCATTCCAGGCCTATCACCTAAAATGGAAGTAACAATTCCAATCGTAAATGCAGCATATAGCCCTACAAGAGGGTTTAATCCTGCTAAAAGCGCAAAGGCGACAGCTTCTGGAACAAGTGCAAGTGCAACAGTAAGACCGGACAAAATATCGTTTTTTGCGTTACTAGGCACGCGCTTGTGAATGAGCTTAAACATTATTTCCTTTTGATTGAATTTAACTTACTGCTTTGATGCAGGGATAGCGGGTGTTACAGACTCGACGTCAGCATTTTGAGCACGGTTTCTTAGCGCATGATCCATTAAGGTAATCGCTAGCATTGCCTCTGCAATTGGGGTTGCACGAATACCCACGCAGGGGTCATGTCTTCCTGTTGTACTAATCTCAGTTGATTGGCCTTTTTTATCGATACTTTCTGCCGGCAGTCGAATACTTGAGGTGGGTTTCAGAGCAATTGAAATTAATAGATCTTGCCCAGAGCTTATGCCTCCTAAGATTCCCCCAGAGTTATTTGACTTAAAGCCCTCGGGGGTAATCAAGTCTCTATGATCAGAACCCTTTTGGTTTACAACTTGAAATCCAGCCCCTATTTCAATGCCTTTGACTGCATTGATACTCATCATTGCGTGTGCAATATCAGCATCCAGTCTATCAAAAATAGGCTCACCAAGTCCTGTGACCATGTTGCTTGCAACAACATTGATTCTTGCGCCTATAGAGTCACCCGATTTTCTTAAATTGTCCATGTAATCTTCAAGCTCTTGAACCTTATTGGAGTCAGGGCAAAAGAAAGGATTGTTATGAACTTCATCCCAGTCAAAGTTCTCAAAAGTTATAGGGCCCAGTTGAGCTAAATAGCCCTGGATTTTGATATTGAACTTTTCACCAAGGTACTTTTTCGCTATTCCTCCAGCAGCAACTCTGATTGCAGTCTCTCTCGCAGAGGAGCGTCCGCCACCTCGGTAATCTCTAATTCCATATTTTTGTTGATAGCTAAAGTCTGCATGACCAGGCCTAAATGAATTTGCTATCTTGGTGTAGTCCCTGGGTCTTTGGTCATTATTCTCAATCAGAAGGCCAATTGGTGTTCCAGTTGTTACCCCTTCAAAAGTACCTGAAACAATTTTCACCGCATCACTCTCTCGTCTCTGAGTGGTATGTCTCGAGCTACCTGGTTTTCTCAGATCTAGGTCTCCCTGAAGATCTTCTTCGGTTAATTTCATGCCCGGAGGACACCCATCAACAATACCCAATAGCGCATCTCCATGACTCTCGCCAGCAGTGGTTAAGGTAAAAAGTTTTCCGAATGAGTTGCCTGACATTTAAGGTTGATGTGCATATTTAGATGGCACATATTATACCTGTCAAAGATTTTAGATCGAATATTATTAAATTTTGAATTTGAAAACTATGAAGATGAGTAAATAAACAAATTTACTATTTTAAGAAATCGTCATAGTAGAAGTAATGAACTCCAGGAGTTGCATCCAGTGTTGAAGACATTTTTTTTGCTATTATTTGGGCATCAATGCTTCGATATTTTCTTGCAGAACCAATACAAAAAATATCTATGATTTTGGCAGCTTTCATAAAAATTTTCTCTGAGGTTGCTCGACGTCTTCCACCTTTGCCAATTAAAAAGCTGGGTCTAAAAATATTTATACTTTCAAATCCGAGATCAAGAATTGCATCTTCAAGCTCACCCTTAATCCTTAAGTAAAAATTTTTCGATTTACTGTCAGCGCCAACAGATGAAATAAGGGTTAGTTTTTTAGCTCCAGAATCCAGTGCTTTTTGGGCAACTGCAAGCGAGTAGTCAAGGTCAACTTTTTTAAAGTTATCTTTACTTTTAGCAATTTTGATTGTGGTTCCAAGACAAATAAAAACATGATCACATCTTGGTAAAGAGCCTTCATTCAACAGGGAATCAAAGTCGATAATGAGCTCTTCTGTATTAGAGGGTAATTGTTTAATTGGACTTCGTAGTAGTGCAATAGTGTTATGGTTATTCTCAGAAAGGAATCTTAAAATGTTGCTACCAACCAGTCCAGTTGATCCTGCAATAATAGAAGTAGTCATTTAATCTAATAAATATGATTTATGGAAGGACAATTTCAATACTATCAATGTCACCATTAACGTCTATCTTCATCTTTTCGAACTTGGGCGCACCCATTCCGCTAAATTGATAAAAACCAGCGGGCTCTTTTGGAATAAAGAAAAAGAAATCTAATTCACCATTTCCATTTTTATCTTCAAATGAAGCAAGGGCGTAAGGACCTGCTGGAACTTCCATGCTAAAGTCAACACTGCAGTCGGAACCTTTAGTAGGGGAGTAGATATTTTCTTGGCTATGATTCATACCCTTGAAGCCTGCTTCCTCATAAATAAGAACATGGACAGCATGCTTTGATGAGCATCCAGTTACCTTTCCACTGATTTTATGAAGGTGACCATCAGCATTTGCAATATTGAAAAAACTAAAGACAAAAACTGAAAGAAATAAAGCTAGAATAATTGATTTCGATTTCATATTGAATTATTTGGAAAGAAGAAAATTAAGACAAGTTTACTAGTTAGTTTAAAAGTGATGAATGAATTATTTGTGATTTTTCTATGAAAAAAAATCGTATCATCTAAGATTTCTCAAAGAAATCGATCAAGCAATCTAAACCTCCGAAGTTAATTTGAATGTCACAATATTTCTTTAAGATTGGTTTGCTATGGTAAGCGACTGATAATCCAGCTAATTTCATCATTTCTAGGTCATTAGCGCCATCCCCAATTGCAATTACTTGTTTGGACTGAAGATCATAATGCTTACACAATTCTTCAATATATTCAGCTTTTGCTTTGGCATCTATCACACGTCCAATTAACTTTCCTGTTAGAGCTCCATCAATTATTTCAACATCATTAGCCCTAAACGAATCAATGTCTAGCCGGTCCTTCACTTTTTCTGCAAAATAGTTAATGCCGCCCGAAACTAGAGCAGTTTTTATATTAATAGATTTAAAAAAATTAACCAGTTCGCTAGCACCTGGATTAAGCATCATTTTATTTTTGTAAACTTCATGGAAACTTTCAGAAGCAGTCCCTTTCAATATTGAGAGTCGCTTCTTGAAGGACTCAGAAAAATCTAAATGGCCTTGCATAGCTTCTTCTGTGATCAAAGAGACTTCTTCTGATAAGCCAACCTCACTAGCAACCTCATCAATGGTCTCTATCGAAATAAGAGTCGAATCCATATCACTTACCATGAGTTTAATATTGTCGTAATCAAAGCTTTGATCCAACATATTCAGATCTACTTCAACCATTGGCCTTAAATTTTCAATTTCAAAGTTTGTTATTGAATGAATCCTGAAGTGATTATTCTTTATTTCAATTTCACCTTTAATCATAAGAGCAACTTTCTCAGCAGTTTTGAGCTCATTGCTATGAACTATAAGAGTTCGAGTTGTCATTATTTGAATTGAGTATTAGTTTGAGCGTTCATTTTACAATATTGCACACTTCAAATGATTTCCAAAGTTAAGAATCAATAATGAAAACAAAACTCACCTTATTAAGCACGGCACTCGTTGCCAGCTTAACTAGCACCGGCATACACGCCAAAGAATCACTACAATTTAAAGATATATTTAGTTTTAAATCAGCTAAAAGCACGCAACTATCTGACAATGGTCAAGTACTCACTTTTAGTGCAACGCCGTATCGTGGAAATGCAACTGGTCAAGTTTACTCACTACAAAGCAATACACTCATCGCAGAAGTAGAACGCGGCACTAAGCCTCATATTAACAAAGCCGCTAACTGGGTCGCTTTTACACAAGTACCTACCTTACTTGAAAAAGAAACAACTAAGAAAAAAGACACCCTTAAAAATAACTTGGTACTCGTAAACACACAATCAGGTGCCCAACAAAGCTTTGCTGATGTAAAAGATTACATGTTATCTGATGACGGTATGTGGCTTGCTTATCGTTTAAATAAAAAAGACGATGACGCAGAAGTAGAAGATAAAACCGATAACACTAAAAACGAAGAAGACAACGCTATCACGCCCGATAAAAAAGATAAGAGCTATGCGCTTGTTATCGTAAATTTATCTGATAAACGCACCCATACAATAGAAAACGTATTTAGCTACGCTATTAACTCAGCTAACAGCCAGCTATTAGTGAGTCAAAGTTACAGCGATGGTAATAACAACCAAATAGCGTTAATTGAGCTCAGTGACTTTAATAGCAGCGTATTAATTGATGAACCGGGCGTAATCGCAAATAAAATAGCGTGGCACCCAACTGACAATATTGCAGCGTTTACATTGGGTAATTATGTAAATGATGACACGCGTCGCCGTAGCTATAGTTTACAGCTATATAAAAACGAGAAGCTCTCAACTATAGATTCACCTAATAAAGCATGGACGTTAGGGAAAACAGCCACCCTTGAATGGTCAGAAAATGGCGAGCGCTTATATTTTGAAAACCATCCTAAATTAGCAGCTAAAGTAAAAACTAAAGAATATACCGACGAAGCCTCACTGTACGACTTTGATACCATACGTGAGCATAAAGGTCTTAATGTATGGCACAACAACGATGCGCAAATAAAACCACGTGAAGAGCAGCAATGGAACGAAGTTAATAAAAATCGCCATTACAGTGCGGTGTATCACGTTAACTCGCAAAAAGTGGTACAGCTAAGTACCACTAATATGCCTGAGGTTGCACTAAACCCTCAGCGAGATGTATCTTTACTTGGCTCATCTAACATCCCCTACCTAGAAAAAATAATGTACGGCGGTTTTTTTGCTGATTACTTTGCAGTAAATATAAACACCGGTAAACAAACTCCAATTATTAGTAACTATCCGTTTAGACCGAGCCTTGCCCCTAATGGTGAGTTTGCGACTTATTTTAGCGATAGCCAAATACGGCTAAAAGATTTAAAAAACAATATAAATTTGAAACGGTATATTATAAATAAGAACGATATTTTAATTTTTGATTTAGACGATACAATTTACAGAGAAATCAATTTTGTAAATGAAGGTTTAAAAGGTGTAGCTTCATATTTAGAAAAAAAAATAAATCTTAGGAAAAAAATAATTTTTAATGAGTTAAAAAAGATACTACATAACAATGGTAG
>ERZ651776.2892-NODE-2892-length-17916-cov-4.446494_pt1 | contig 17916 bp, 19 predicted proteins | sample MGYA00514761_ERZ651776 | MGnify/ENA metagenome assembly ERZ651776 | reverse complement strand
CCTTGACTTGGATAGGTTTACAAGACCCACAAGTAAAAGAAATTCTTAGGTTAAAATCATTTGACCTTTTACTACAATCACAAGAAAAAGAAATCTCACAAGACATTGCTATTGTAACTATAGATGAAAAGTCTATAGAAAAGTATGGTCAATGGCCTTGGAAAAGAGATGTACTTGCTGATGTCATTTTAGAATTAAGAAAACAAGGTGCAGGTGTTATTGTAATACCTATTTTGTTTGCAGAGGATGATAGATTAGGTGGTGATGAATATTTTGGTCAAGTATTAAATGGTAACTTTGTTGTGGTTGCACAAACAGGTTCACATCAAACAACACAAAACGGATATCCTAGAGGTGTCGCAAAGATTGGTGACCCATTAAGTTGGTTATTTGAATGGCCAGGTATGGTCGGTCCTATTTTAGATGTAGGTTCAAATGCAGCTGGTGTAGGTACAACAAATGTATCTCCAGAGATTGACGGTGTTGTAAGAAGAATGCCTTTGCTTATGAAAATAGGTAATGATGTTTATCCAAATATTGCAATAGAAGTTATTAGAGTTGCAGTTGGCGACCCTAGTTATCAGGTCAAAGCTGACGCAGCTGGTATTATTGCAATGAGAGTACCAGGCTTTGCAACAATCAATACCGACCAACATGCAAGAATATGGTTGACATGGAATAAGTCATATCCAGAGGTATCAATTGCAGATTTAGGCACAAACGAATTAAGTTTAGAGGGTAAAACTATAATCATAGGTATGAAGGCTGAAGGATTAGGCGGTGTTATCGCTACTCCGACAGGCGGACAATACGATTATGTTGCAGTTGCTTCGACTGTACAGACAGTCATTGATGGTGTCAATATAGAGAGAATAGATTTATCCTGGTTGATTGAATTAGGGCTTGCCTTTCTCGTAGGTTCTAGTATAATAGTGCTTACAAGATTTACTCCGTATTATGTAGTAGGTGGAATAATGCTTGCCTTTTCAGGCATAGCAGTATATGGTAGTATTTACTTCTTCAATAAGTTGATGTTAGTAGATGTAACCTGGATACTAGTTACTATAATGTTTGTTGGTTTACATAGTATATTCAACAGATTTATATTAGAGTTTAGATTAAAACAACAGATAAGAAAACAATTCGAATCATACTTGGATCCTAGACAAGTGGCAATACTTCAAAAGGACCCTAGTAAATTAAAATTAGGTGGTGAAAGACGAGAAATGAGTTTCTTGTTTATGGATATTGTAGGCTTTACACCTATATCCGAATACTACAAAAACAATGATGACCCCGAAGGATTAGTAGGAGTTATAAACGATTATTTAAATAGAATGAGTAAGATAGTTTTAGACAATGGTGGTACAATTGATAAGTATATGGGCGATTGCATAATGGCATTTTGGAATGCACCCCTCGACTGTCCTAATCATGCGGAGATGGCTGTTAAGTCAAGTATAGAGTGTGCTAAAGAAACGGCTAAATTAAAACAAGAATTTAAAGACAAAGGATTACCAGAGATTAATATAGGTTCAGGTGTCAACACAGGAACTTGTATTGTCGGTAACATGGGTAGCGACATGAGGTTTGACTATTCAGTTATCGGTGACGCAGTAAATCTGGCCGCTAGGTTAGAAGCTGCAACACGAAATTACAAAGAGAGTGACGGTAATATCGTGGCTACATTATATTCATCTTATACTATGGAACAATTGAAGGACATAAAGTCCATAGAAGTAGATAAAATAAAAGTAAAAGGTAAAGATGAACTTATTACAATTTATAAACCAATCATTTAAGGAGGTAGCTGTAAGTATCTAACAAACATTTTTTCTAATAAACTGGAGGGACAATTGACAAAATTGCAACAACGAAAGTTATATAAAGTATTGAAAAAGAGAACATTACAAGACCATAGAACTAGATTATACCTTATATTCAGAGAGTGGATTGAAATTAGAAAACAAAAAGATAGGAGGAGAAGACGGACACAAAAGAAGCTATATAAAATTCAAAGAAGTCGTGAATTAGGTCTCCGTACAGCAGCTTAAAAACATAAATAATATTAGACGGTCAATTTAGAAAACAGGTGATTCCAATTATATCACCATCAAGTAAGTAAAATGAGACCGTATATTTCGTCCTTAACAGGATTGTATTAACGCTTAGAGAGAAAAATTCAATGGTAGAGAACGGCACGACAGACCTCAAGGTCGAACTAGCGAAAGTTAAAAAAGATATTGAGAATGTAACTTCACTTAATGGCCGTATTGATAGTGCCATAGAAAAATTAACAGATGTATCCACATCTATCAAACAGATGTTAGCGGTACATGAAGAAAAAATTGCCAGACAAGAACAAATTGATGAAGTCATATTTGAAAAATTAAAAGAACGAGCTGGCGAAATAGATAATGTTCATAGAGAATTATCAAAAGAAATACAACAAATCGAAAGAAGATTGTTGGTAGAAATAAAAACCATCAAGTTAGATATTGGTGGTAGAGTAGGTACCCTAGAAAAATACAGATGGTTTATTATGGGTGGTGCGATTGTTATAGGGTGGATACTGTCCACCAACTTTAAAACTATTATTGAAATGATGTCCTAATCCACGCTTGCCTTCCAGGCGGATTAGTATATAATGAGTGTTGCTATGTCGAGTTATATTGATTTAAAATTTATTAATGACCTACAATCTAGGTTGAATCTGTTTAAGAAGAAAGGTGATTACCTTTTCAATTTCAGATGTCCTCATTGTGGTGATTCCCAAAAGAATAAAACCAAGGCCAGAGGTTTTTTCTATCGTGTTAAGAACGATATGTTTTTTAAATGCCACAATTGTGGTACAGGTCAATCACTAGCAAATTTTATAAAGTTTATAGACCCCAAACTTTATGACCAGTATTTGTTAGAACGCTACAAACGCTCGGCGCCTTCGACCCCTAAGCCGACATTTACGAACTTCAAACCAGTTTTTGAAGATAAACATATATTAGATAAGTACAAAAGAATAAATGAATTAGATAAAAAACATCCAGCTAGACAATATGTAGAAGACAGGAAGATACCTGAAAAACACTTTGATAAATTTTATCTTGTGGATAAGTTTTATGAATTAGTTAAAAAAGTAAAAAAAGATATTACAATTAAGAATGACCATCCTAGGTTGGTTATTCCTTTTTATGATACAACAGGTAAATTATTTGCGTTTCAAGGCCGTGCATTTGGCAATGAACAACCAAAATATGTTACCATTAAGTTAGACGAAAACAAAAGAAAAATTTACGGATTAGAAAGAGTTAATCTGACCCAGCATATTAATATCGTAGAGGGTCCGATTGACTCTTTATTTGTGGATAACTGTTTGGCAATGGGTGGCGCTGATTTGTTTTTCAGTAGAGTGCCTGCTGAACAAGTAACATATATATTTGACAATGAACCTAGAAATAAGGAAATTGTAAAAAGAATGTATGATGTTATTGAAAAAAATTACAACCTTGTCGTGTGGCCAGATGACATGCGACATAAAGACATTAACGACATGGTACTAGGGAAACTTGCCATTTCGGAAATAAATGATATTATAAGTACCAACACTTGTTCAAAGTTAGAGGCAATGACTCGATTAAATAACTGGAAAAAGATTTAGAAATAGGAGAAATAGATGACAAATGAAGCAATACTAGTACAAAAAAGAAATGGTCGAGGCAAAGAGCCACTTAACATTGATAAGATACATGAAATGGTTGAGTTTGCTTGTGAAGATATTGCAGGCGTTTCATCATCTCAGGTTGAGATGTCTAGTGGTCTTCAATTTTATGATGGTATTACCACAGATGAAATTCAACAGATACTAGTAAAGTCAGCTTCAGACTTAATCTCTTTAGACAATCCTAATTATCAATTTGTAGCAGCTAGACTTCTTTTATTTTCACTTCGAAAACAAGTTATAGGAAAATTATGGGACCACCCTAAACTTTATGACCATACAAAAAAAGGTGTAGAGTTAGGTGTCTATGATGAAAATATTTTAAAATGGTATTCTAAAGCAGAATTCGATAGAATGGAAGGCTGGTTAGACCACGGCCGAGATTATGATTTCACTTATGCAGGTCTACGACAAGTGATTGACAAATATCTTGTACAAGATAGAAGTAACGGAATGGTTTTTGAAACACCTCAAATGATGTATATGTTAATTGCAGCTACTATTTTCAAAAACTATAAAAACGGAAAGAGGATGACATATGTTAAAAAATATTATGACGCTATTTCAAAATTTAAAATCAACATTCCCACCCCGGTTATGGCTGGTGTTAGAACACCTATTCGGCAGTATGCTAGTTGCGTGTTGGTTGATGTTGATGATACTCTACCATCTATTTTCAGTAGTGATATGGCTATTGGTAACTATGTTGCACAAAGGGCTGGCATTGGTATTAATGCCGGACGAATTCGAGGAATCAATTCCAGAATTAGAGGCGGTGAAGTCCAGCACACAGGAGTTATACCTTTCCTCAAAAAGTTTGAGGCAACGGTCAAGTGTTGTACTCAAAATGGTGTTCGTGGAGGGAGTGCAACGGTTCACTTCCCTATTTGGCACAAAGAAATAGAAGACATTATTGTTTTAAAGAACAATAAAGGAACAGAGGATAACAGAGTTAGAAAATTAGATTATTCAATTCAGTTATCTAAATTATTTTATGAAAGGTTTATTAATAATGAAGACATCACCTTGTTCTCGCCACACGAAGTGCCAGAATTGTACGAAGCTTGGGGAACACCTGAATTTGACGAAGTATATAAAACAGCCGAAAGAAAAACAAGTGTTACAAAAACAAAAGTTAATGCACAAACACTTATTATGGACATGCTCAAAGAAAGAGCAGAAACAGGCCGTATCTACATAATGAATATTGACCATTGTAATACTCATTCTAGTTTTAAAGATAGAATTACAATGTCAAATCTATGCCAAGAAATTACACTACCAACAGACCCTATTCAACACATTGATGGTGAGGGAGAAATTGCGTTATGTATTTTAAGTGCCTTAAATGTAGGCAAGATTAATAATATAGAAGAATTAGAACCTTTATGTGAACTTGCAGTAAGAAGTTTAGATGAAATTATTGACCATCAACTTTATCCTGTTAAGGCTGCCGAAATCTCTACTAAAGCAAGAAGAAGTTTAGGTATTGGTTATATTGGCCTTGCACATTATATTGCTAAAAATAAATTAAAGTATTCTGATAAAGGAGCATGGAAGTTAGTTGATGAACTAACAGAAGCATTCCAATTCTATCTATTAAAACATAGTAATGTTCTTGCACAAGAAAAAGGTAAGAATGAATTTTTTGATAGAACAAAATATTCAGATGGTATCCTCCCGATTGATACTTACAAACCCGAAGTAGATGAGCTCGTTAAACGAAAACTCAGCTACGATTGGGAATGGTTAAGAACTCAAATCAAAAAACATGGGCTGCGACATAGCACACTTTCAGCTCAAATGCCATCAGAATCCTCTAGTGTTGTGTCCAATGCCACTAACGGCATTGAACCACCTAGAGATTATTTAAGTATTAAGAAGTCTAAAAAAGGAACTCTTAAACAAATTGTGCCAATGTATTCTACATTAAAGAACAATTATACTTTATTGTGGGATATGAAAGACAATCAAGGATATATAAATATCGTTGCAGTAATGCAAAAGTATTTTGACCAAGCAATATCGGGTAACTGGTCATACAATCCTGAAAATTACGAAGACAACCAAGTACCTGTATCTGTAATGGCTCAAGACTTATTGAACACATACAAATATGGTTGGAAGACTTCTTATTATCAGAATACATATGACTCGAAAAATGATATTGATGAACCAGCACATCCTGTTGGTTGGAAAGATAATGTAGAAGATAAACCAATGCAAGGTTATGCTACTGAAATTTTAAGTAATAAAGTGGAAGTAGAAGAAGATTGCGATAGCTGTACAATATAGAAAGGTAACATATGGCATATTTGTGTGTCAATACACCTCATGTTGATGTGTATGTTAAGAAAGAGTATCTATATGATGGTAACAAAGGTCACGGTGAATTAGTCGAAGGCGTTTGGGTAACAGCAAAATCAATTCAAGGTAGAGCACTTTACTTTGAAACTTATATACCAGAGTATGGTGCTCTGTATGATAAGTTACCAATAAGTGCATTTGTATGGAAGAAAGATATAAAGGAGGATGTTCCATTAACTGAACTCCAGTTATGGGATTGTTTTAGTTATGACATTGCAGTTATCGAAAAGCAGATGTTATCAGGCAACCAATGTAAGTATTTGTCGCCTAGTAAAAAATGGTATAAGGGTTGGTATATGTTTACAATTGATAATGCGAATAGTACGAATTTAGAAAGAAATGTGACTTATAGTGAAGTACCAAGCCAACATAAGTCATTTAATATATTGAAATTAGAAAATGGTTACTTTGCAGCTCAACCGAACAACAGAGTAATATTTTATGATAAGAGTTATACACCTAGTGAGTTGAAGTTTCCAGACTTCAATGTGTCCACAAAGGAGTATAGTGTAGAATGTGAACAAAAGTGGACAGCTGGTGATGACGACAAGTTTTTTTATGATTTAGAGGAGAGAAAAGAATAATGAAGAATGTATTTAACAGAGATAAGGGACTAGAAGTAGCGAAACAACCAATGTTTTTTGGTGAAGACCTACAAGTCCAACAATATGCGGACATGAAGTATCCGATATTTGATAAACTAAACCAACAACAATTAGGTTATTTCTGGAGACCTGAAGAAGTATCTTTACAAAAAGATAGAAACGATTATTTAAACCTAAACGACCAACAAAAGTTTATCTTTACCTCTAATTTAAAATATCAAACAATGTTAGATAGTGTACAAGGTAGAGGTCCATGTTTGGCATTTTTACCATTTGTATCTAATCCTGAATTAGAAGGATGTATTATTACATGGGATTTCATGGAAACAATACACAGTAGAAGTTATACATACATCATTAAGAATTTATATTCTAATCCAAATGAAGTGTTTGACACTATTATACATGATGAAAAGATTGAAGCTAGAAGTGCCTCGGTTACAAAAGCATATGATGAACTAATTGAAATGGGTTATAAATGGCACCTTAATAAAGATAAGGTTGACCTTTACGAACTTAAAAAGAAAATGTATCTTGCAATGGCAACTGTAAACATTTTAGAAGGCTTAAGATTTTATGTTTCATTCGCTTGTAGTTTTGCATTTGGCGAACTGAAAATGTTAGAAGGTTCTGCTAAGATTATTTCTTTTATTGCAAGAGATGAAAGTCAACACCTTGCAATGTCACAAACTATCATTAACAATTGGCATGATAGAAATGATGACAAGGATATGAAGAAGATACAAAAAGAATGTGAGAAAGACCTATATAAGATGTATGATGACGCATTAAATGAGGAGAAACGGTGGGCAACATATCTATTTTCCAAAGGAAGTATGATTGGGTTATCAGAAAAACTGTTACACCAATTTGTAGAATACATGGCAAATCGAAGAATGAAAGCGATAGGCCTAACACCACAATACGACCAAAAAACAAATCCACTTCCGTGGGTAGACCATTGGCTGAATTCAAAGGGTACACAAAACGCACCACAAGAAACAGAGATTGAGTCATATGTTATTGGTGGTATTAAACAAGATATGAAAAAAGGCCAATTCAAAGAATTTAAACTATAATGGTTGAGAAAAGACAGAAAAGCTGTTCGTCCTGCGAAACTAAATATACCGTAGCATGGGATATTGAGGAACAAGATTTGGAACCTCTAACTTGCCCATTTTGTGGATACGAGGTAGAGAATGAAGAAGACGAAGAATTATGGACAAACAACGGCGAAGACAGTAACGAAGACGATAATTGGAATTGATTATAGTTTAACAAGTCCTGCCATTTGTGTTAACATAGACGGTGACGCAGGTTTGATGTTTTATTATTTAACTTCTAAAAAGAAGTATATTGGAATGATGAGTGAGGAGATTGTTGGTTATGAACATAAAGAATGGAAAGACCCTATTGAAAGATTTAAATATATATCTGACTTTGCATTGGATATTATTGGTCCACTCATTAACCCTATGGTATATATTGAGGGTTACTCCTTTGGTTCAAAAGGTCAAGGCATTTTTCAAATTGCCGAAAACTGTGGAATCCTCAAGTACAGATTACAAGAAGAACAAATACCTTATGACACGGTTGTCCCAAGCGTGGTTAAAAAAGGCGCTACGGGAAAAGGAAATGCGGATAAAGAAATGATGTATAACGCATTTGTAGCTGAAACAAATATTGATGTGAAATCTATTTTAGATACTGACAAAGTTGGTAATCCTGTATCTGATATAGCAGACGCATATTTTATTCAAAAAGTTGGTTATGAAAATAGTATTAAAAGCACAAAAATATCCAGATAGTATCTACGGCGATATACAAGAGTTTGATTTAACAGAAATCAAATGTATGCCAAATGACAAATGGTTAAAAGAAAGAATGGACCAATTTGATTATTGGACTTCTTTTGAAAAACATGGTATGATTTATCCTATTACAGTATCGCCACATACCGAAGAATGGGTACAAGGTATTATTAAACATACTATAAATGGCGAATACAAAAAACCTCATCATATAAAAGCAAATGGCGAAGTTAGACCTGGTCTTTATGTACAGACAGGTAACAAAAGAGTTTTTTGGGCTAGAGAAAAAGGTTATACTCACATTGAGGGGTATTTGATTGTAAACAGAGAAGACAAAGCGAAGCTTAGAAGTCAACTACATATACCACATGATAAGGCACCTAGATGATTAATATACCCGATACTATAATGACAACTGATGGTTATACACCACATAAATTTATACATGATTTTGTAAAACATTGGGAAGATTTAAGAGAAGAATGGCCAGAGGCAAGTTTATTTAAAGAAGAAGGCCATATCAAACCTAGAAAACACGGACAAAGACCTCATTTAAGAATGTTCATGTGTTATGCACCTTGGGCTGATAGTCCATATTTCGACAAATACAAAATACAAAGATACCAATTATCCGAAACATGGGATTATTTTGTTGATAAACTTTTTAGTAGTAAAGAATATTCTGATTGGTTAAAAGATACATTAGAAATACCAGGAAATAATTTTAAATATAGATTTGATTGGCATTTAACAAAATGGGGGCAAGATGTATCTCCTCATGTTGATAGTGTTGGTAAATTAGGTAGTCATCTTATGTATTTTATGCCAGAGGGTTGGAATGATAAGTGTGGTGGACAAACTATATTTTATAAAGGTAAACTTGTTGACAATATGAATCCAGAAGCTAAAGACTTTGCACATAGCCAAGTATATAATAATACAGGCAACACTTCATTATTATTTAAAAATAGTGAAAATGGTTGGCATGGTGTTACAGAGGTTACAAGTGATTTAAACAGACAGATATTTAATGTGGTGGTTTTAAAAAATGATTAGTAATGTTTGGAATAAAGATAGAACAAGATTAGATTGGACATTTCCAACTAAAGAAGTCGCAGGTATTAAATTTAAATATGATAAAGACAATAGACTTATCAATAAAAGAATGAATACCTTTTTTACAAAAGAACCAAAAACATTAGAGTGGATTAATAGTTTTAAAAAAGATGAAATATTAGTTGACATAGGTGCTAACATTGGTGTATATACTTTATATGCAGCTAAGAAAGGTATTACAGTACACGCATTTGAACCACACGCTGGCAATTTTGCAGAGTTGGTAACAAACATATATATCAATGAGTTTAATAATGTTAAGGCATATCCTTTTGCTGTAATGGATAAGAATAGTGTTGATGAACTTGCTATGTTATCTATTGTACCGGCACAATCACATAACGATTTTGGTATGGAAGATGAAAGAGTGAAACATTATGTAGCTGGTTTTAAATTAGATTATACAAAAGTTAAACCACATCATATTAAAATAGATGTTGATGGTTTGGAAGATAAAGTAATTGCAGGTATGGATACTTCACTTGAAAATGTAAAGACAATGCTTGTAGAAGTAACAACAACAGATACTTTAAAACCTTTACTTGATAGAGGATTTAAAATAGATGAAAGTATGACATACAAGCTAAGTGATACTGAAACAAATTATATATTGAGGAAATAATATGAAAAATGTAAAAGGTTGGCAATTGCCTGAATGGGATAACCATTACGAAAAAATGTTAAAAGAGTTTGATGGTAAGTGGGAATATCAAAAACCACAGAGAGATTATTCTTTAGGTTTTTGTAAAGAGTTTAATGTTGCACTAGACATTGGTGGTAATATTGGTTTCTGGTCACAAGACTTATGTAGAAAATTTAAAAATGTATGGGCATTTGAACCTCATCCAGAAAACATAGCTTGTTACAGAGAAAATATGAAAGAGTTTGATAACTGGCATTTAGAAGAAGTAGCATTATCAGACCATCAGGAAGAGAACGCCACATTATTTGCAAGTCCAGATGAAAGTGGTAATGTAAGTTTAAATTCTCACGGTGTAACACATGGCAACTCTAAAAGAATTATTGAAGATGATAAGTTAAATACAACTTACACAGATGTTAAAAGATTAGATGATTACCTTTCTGAATTTAAATGGAAAAAGATTGACTTTATTAAAGTTGATTGCCAAGAACATGAAAAAGAAATAATGAATGGTGGTCTAAAGTTATTAGAAGACCATAACGCAGTTGTAGTATTAGAACTGCCTTGTAGAAATCCAAAAGAACAAAGTTACCATGATGAAATTGTAAAAATCTTATCTCTTATAGGATATCAAAGACGAGGTAATAACAAAAAAGAAACTGTATTCACAAAGTGGAGTGACTAGATGTGTGCTATACACGGTATATTTAAAAAAGATGTAAGTTTGGTTATGAACATGGTGGCAAAATCACACCATAGAGGACCAGACGGCCGTGGAACTTGGCATGATGAATTTGTAACTCTAGGTCATAATCTATTATCTATTGTAGATGAACCTACAGAGTCATTACAACCTTGGAATCATAACAACCTAATCGTAGTATTTAATGGTGAAATCTATAACTATAAGGAATTAGGTGCAGAGTTTGAACTGACTACCAATACAGATACCGAAGTTATTGCAAGAGGTGTTGAAAAATATGGTGACGCCTTTTTAGATAAACTAGATGGTATGTTTGGTCTTGCAATCTATTTTAAAAAAGAAAAACAATTACTATTAGCTAGAGATTCAAACGGCACAAAACCTGTTTATTATGGTTTTGATAAACAATTTAATATATGTTTTTCTTCAGAAATCAAAGCACTATTAGAAATAGGTTTTGAAAGAAAGTTATGTAAACCAGCATTTTCACATTATCAAAAAGCAGGTTACAATTCAGGCTATCTAACACTATTTGAAGGCATACAGAAATTGGTGCCAGGTGAAGTTAGAACTTATGATGTTATTGAAAGCAATGTAATCAATCAAAGAAACTTAAATAATTACAAATACACATATCATCACACACACGAAATAAGAGATAGAGTAAATCAAGCTGTAGAACAAACCTTAATGGGTAGAAGAAACATTGGTTTATTTTTATCTGGTGGTATTGATAGCACATCCATACTTTATGAGATGAAAGAATTGGGGGTAAAACCAAATACCTTTACCTCTGAATTTGAATTAATTGACCCTAAAAGTAGATTAAACCAAGATAGTGATTTAGCAAAAGGCCTTGCAGAAAGATTTGAAGTATTTAATAATACAGTAAAACAATCTCAACAAGATTATGTTGACGCATTAGAAGATACCTTTTATGCGTTAGAAGAACCACGACAAGGTAAATCTTTTCCCACATATTACAACACAAATAAATTTATAGCACAAAACAATATTACAGTTACCCTAGCTGGTGATGGTGGTGATGAATTATTTGGTGGTTATAAACATCATAAAATAGGTGCAAAAGGTGGTGATTGGCGAGATAAACTTATTACTTTAAGTAGAAATAATAGAGAGTTAAGAAATCCAGAATTAAATTGTACAATAGATGATATGATGGATTATTTAAACGATTGGTTGCCCACAACACCAATGACAGGCGACAAGATAAATGATTTTATGTATATTGAAAGTTTAAATAGTTTAGCTGAAGATTTTTTAATTAGAAATGATAAATTAGGTATGGCATTTAGTATGGAAGGAAGATTTCCATACATGAACAAATGTATCAGAGATTATGTTAGAGCAATACCTGGCCAATTAAAAGTAACAAAACAATTTTTAAATCAACCTTTAGTAAATAACAAGTCATTACAAAAACAAGCCTTTAAAAATAGATTACCTGATAATATTTTAAATCATGTAAAAACAGGTTGGCGGTTTCCTACAGATGAGATATTGATTGGAAATAGAATATCTCCAGCCCCAGACAATGGTGTATTAAAAGATTATATAAGAGAAATATTAAGAGATAAAGAATTACAAGATTTGTTTGAATATAATGAAGATGATATTGAAAATAAATATTTAAATAATAGAGACCATCCACCAGTAGGTTCAAAAAATAAAGCTGATATAGGTTTATTATCTCAAAAAGAATTGTTTATCATTCTGAATTTTGCAGTTTGGAAGAAAGTTTACCAGGTACAAATATGAAAATAAGAGTTATAACAACATGGAATCAAAAGTTATTCCAAGAATACGCATATAGATTTGAATTGTCATTCAAAAGACATTGGAACTTTCCTTTAACAGTTTACAATGAAGACAAAGATTTTTTTAATTTAGTGCCAGAATGTAAAGAGTTTATTGAAAGAAACAAACATAGACCTCATAAAGACTTTTTAAGGGACGCTTGCCGTTTTAGTTATAAAGTATATGCTTATACTCATGCTGTAATCAATGATACAGAAAGTGATTTTATTATGGGCATTGACGCAGATAGTGTATTTTATAAACCTATAGACAAAGTATGGATAAAAGAAAATGTATGGCATTCAGATAGAATGTTAACTTATTTAGGTAGAGGCAGTCAATATAGTGAGTGTGGTTTTTTAGGTTTTAATATGCAACATCCAGAAACTAAAAACTTTGCAAGAGCTATGAAAGAAATGTATGATAAGGATAAATTGTTTAATCTTATAGAGTGGCACGACAGTTATATTTGGGACCATGTAAGAAAAGAGTTTGAAACTAAAGGTGTAAACAATTATAACATTGGTGATGGTGGTAATGGTCATGTACAAGCTAGGTCTTGTTTAGGACCTATATACGACCATACAAAAGGTACACAAAGAAAAATATGGGGATATAGTGGAGAAAATATGACACTAGGAAATAAAAGAGGTGATTATGAAAGCAGGTAAAATATGGGGAATGACAGAATTAATCCATGCAAATGGTGTTTTAGAATTTCATAGAATTGAATATAAAAAAAATGTTGCGTGTAGTAAACACAAACATGAATTTAAATGGAATGGTTTTTTTGTAGAATCAGGTCAGATGGTTGTCAAAGTATGGCAAAATGATTATGACTTGGTGGATGAAACTGTTTTAAATCCAGGTGATTTTATGAGAGTTAAACCAGGTGTCTATCATCAATTTATAGGCAAAAAAGATGGTGTAGCATTTGAGTTATATTGGGCAGAATTTGACCACAATGATATTAAAAGAGAAAGTGTTGGACAAAGAGTAAATGATTAATGTTTTTATTGGATATGATAGTAAAGAAAAAGTAGCATTCAATACTTTAAGTTACAGTATATTAAAGAACTCAACTAAACCTGTAGCTATCACACCAATTTATTTAAATAATATTAAAGATGATTTTGTAAGAGAAAGAAACAATCTATCTAGTACAGAGTTTTCTTTTAGTAGGTTTATTATACCACACCTTATGAATTATCAAGGTTGGGCATTGTTTATGGATTGTGATATGCTTATGGAGGCTGACATTGCTGAACTATGGCGATTGCGTGATGATAGATATGCCGTACAAGTTTGTAAACATGATTATACACCAAAAAGTAAAGTAAAGTTTTTAAATCAAGTACAGACATCTTATCCTAAAAAGAACTGGTCTAGTTTTATGTTGATGAATTGTAAGAAGTGTACAACACTTACACCAGATTATGTGAATAGTGCTAGTGGTTTAGAACTACACCAATATAAATGGTTAGAAAGTGAAGACTTAATTGGTGATTTACCATTAGAGTGGAACTGGTTAGCTGGAGAATACGAATACAAAGATGATATTAAGAATGTACATTTTACAGAGGGCGGTCCATGGTTTTCAGAATATGAGAAGTGTGACTACTCAACTAATTGGTACAAATATTATGCAGAGTGTTTTCAGATAAGATTAAAATGATAGAAGGATTTAATACAAACACAGGTAAAGATGTATTCATCAAAGCACTTGTTGAAAGTGTGGGTGGTTATGTACATCAAAATGATGCTAAGAACATAGGTCAATTTGAACAAGGTAACTGGCCTCAATTTGACTGGAATAAGTGGACAGATAAACCATGTGCCATAGTTGGCACATTAAGAGGCACAGAGAGAATTATTTGGGAATGTCAAAAAAGAAATCATCCTTTTTATTATATGGACCATGCTTACTTTGGTGCGACAAGAGATTATAAAAGTAAAGGACCTAATGGTGTATTATACAGATTAATTAGGTCACAAATGCAACTTAATTATATTATAGAATTAGAAAAAGAAGATAAAGATAGGATTAAAAAGTTTGGTAAGGTAAATTGGAAACCATTTACAAAAGATGGTGAACATATCTTACTTTGTCCACCAACAAAGGCTATATGCAGATTATATCATTTAGGTGATGAACAATTATGGATTGATACACAATTAACTGAACTACAAAAATATACAGATAGAAATATTATTGTTCGAAAGAAAGATACAAAAATACCATTACAAAAACAATTACAAAATTGCCATGCTGTAGTAACTCATCAATCAACAGCTGCTATTGAAGCAATATTAAATGGTGTACCTAGTTTTTGTGATGAAGTGTCAGCTGCTAATGAAGTATCAGAAAGTCTATATGAAAATATAGAAAGTCCACATTATCCAGATGATGATTTAATTAAACAATGGACAGATAGTTTACTTGCAGTACAATTTACAAGTGATGAATTTAAAGATGGTACAGCTTATCACACAGCAACGAGGTTACAAACATGATTATATGCCACGAAATGAAATGGTCTGATTGTCTATCACACCAAATCTGGCCTGAAATAAAAAAAGGATGGAAAGATGAAGATAAAAATATTCATTTCTTTTGGGGTTTAGGTGGTTCTAATGTTGCAGATATAAAAGAATGTGAAAGACTTGGAGAAGAATGGTGGTATGTAGATACTGGTTATTTTACTGAACAAATTATTAGATACCCTAAACCTGAAATTCATAATTATGCAAGAACTTATTTTAGAATTATAAGAGGTGGTATTCATACAGGTGGTGGTGTTTATATTCCAGAAAGTACAAGATTAAAAGAATTACAAGACAAGGCAATCGTAGGTCCTTTTCAAGGTTGGTCAAAAGGTAGAAATAAAGTATTAGTATGTCCTTCATCTCCTACGGTAACTTTTCATATTAATGGTATATCTCAACAAGAATGGATTGACCAAGTTGTTGCACAATTAAAAGAACATACTGATAGAGAAATAGTTGTTAGAAATAAACCAAGACCTGGTAATCAATGGTTTGGTACAGATATAAAAGATGATTTAAAAGATACACATGCTTTGGTAACTAATATGTCATTATCAGCTATTGACGCTATTATGAATATGGTGCCGGCATTTACACATCAAAGAAATGTTGCCTCACAGGTAACAAGTAGAGATATAAGAAAAATTGAAAAACCTTTTAAACCAGGTGTAAAAACAATGAGAGAGTGGATGATGGTTATGTCTGAACACCAATTTACTCTTAACGAAATCGGAAGTGGAGTAGCCTATGAAGCTCTCAAAAGACAGTATGAAAATAAGGTATTATAAAGATTTAAAAGGTGCAAGATGGCTAGGTTTTGGACTTGCTATGATAAGTGTTTACATCTTATCAAGTGCCAACATTGCGACACAATGGGTTGGTTGGACTTTTAGTATTATCGCCTGTGTCATGTGGGTGTATTTTGGTTGGAAAGATAAAGACTGGCCAAGAATGTTAATGGAATTTATGTATTTAATAATGAGTATGAGGGCGGTATACAATTGGTTGATTATATGACAAATTTAAAAGGACCGTTTAAGAACTTTGCTTGTGTCTGTTATGGTGACAAGTATTCTTTAGAGTATGTTCAAAAGCTGTACAATATGGTACAGAGAAACACCACATATCTACATAACTTTTATTGTTTTACTGACCATGTAAAGGCAGAAAAACTATTAGAAGGACATATAAATGTAAGACAGTTTCCTTTACATGACCTACAAGGTTGGTGGAACAAAATGCAACTATTTCATCCTGATAATGGTTTAACTGGTGATACCTTATACATGGATTTAGATGTGGTAATTACAGGTAACATAGATTGTTTTTTTGAACACGAATCAAAGGCTGACTTTGTTGGTATGAATGACTTTAATCCACAGACCAAGATATTCAACTCCAGCGTGTTTAGATTTAATAAAGAACCTATGACTAGAAAACTATGGAAACCGTTTATTGAAAACAGACCGAGCTGGCTTAAAATGGCAGGTGACCAGAATGTCATATCAGATATCATATTAAAACATGATGAAACCAGGTCATTTCCAGACGCATGGACACAATCGTACAAATGGTACGATAGAAGTGGTACCAGATATCACAAAGGCAAGTGGACTTTCGAACATAATGGCGAATCGTTGGTAACCGTGTTTCACGGACAGCCAAATCCACACGAATCCGACATGGAATGGGTCAAAAACGCTTGGAAATAGCACTTTCCTAGCTGTGCAGATTGACGCACCAGCAGAAACCTAGACCTGGTCTCAAAAAAAACTTCAAAAAAAGCGCCAAAAAGCGAAAAAAACGCTTGCTTTTACTGTGGAACTAGTGTAGGATATGTGTATATGATAAAGAATTACACAGAAAAAAAACACCAAATAATGTTAAAAAGATTAGAAAAAAGGCTTGCCAAGTGTAAAAAACACCTGTATAATAACCTTATTGACTTACTAATCAACAACTTAAACACTAATAAAGGAGAAAAACACTATGTCTAAAGTTAAAAACTACTATTGGGACGAAGCTGAAAAATTTGTTGACGCCGTTCTATTAAAACTTAAAAACAATGAAATCAACAAAGATGAGGCTAAGAAAGAAATCTTAGAATCAAATGTTGCTCTTGACTTGGTTGATATTAACGAATACAATATTGACGAAGTAATCGAAATGGAAATGGAGATGGCTTAATGATAACTGCTACTGATTATAACCAAATAAGACAAGACGAAATTGATTTGATTAATCATATCAAAGAAATTAATACCAAGTCTAAAGAGGAGATGAAAAATAATCCTAATATGTTTATTGGTATGTTGGTAGAAGACATCAAACATTGGTTAGAATATGATGTAAGAACTATTGCACAGTTTGAGAGATACATGGATGAATGTACTTTGTATGAAACTGTATCACAGGCTACCACTAAGTCATATGCAAGAACTGTATTAGCAGATTCAAAATCTTGGACAGATGAGAAGTTTAAAGAACAGATGAAATTCTATTCAAATTGGGCTGATGAAGAATTTGAAAGAGAAAAAAAATACGAACAAGAAGCTCTTAATAAATTTGAAGAAAGAGTTGCCTTAAACCTT
>ERZ651776.2891-NODE-2891-length-17918-cov-4.729556_pt1 | contig 17918 bp, 13 predicted proteins | sample MGYA00514761_ERZ651776 | MGnify/ENA metagenome assembly ERZ651776 | reverse complement strand
TTAAAAGTGCATATTATTATCCAATGAAAGATCTCAATAAATTTGCTGCAAAACACGGCAGTATTATTATCTGGGATTTGAGTCACGCTGTTGGTGCTGTTCCAATCGATTTTAAGGAAAGCGAAACAAAAATTGCCCTTGGATGTACCTATAAATATATGAATGGTGGTCCAGGGTCTCCCGCCTTTTTATATGTTGAAAAAAAGCTGCATTCACTTCTCGAAAATCCTATTCAGGGATGGTTTGGTCATCAAAATCCTTTTTCTCGTCATTTTTTTTGTCACTATTACCTAAACAAACACACGAATGGTGGGTGAATTCCCTCGGAATTGCTCCCCTTAGGCCCTCGCCTTCCTCTTCGCCCTTGCTCCCCCAGCTGGCGCTACCGAAATGTCCTTGTTAGCCTTGCTGTTATTGTTTTCGACATTATCGTCTTCGCTCTCCTCTCCCTCCTCCTCGGCGGTCCTACCCTTCTTCTTCCTGTTGGCCTTGGCACTCTCTGCGATCCGCTCGGCGGGGACAGTGACCATGCTGCTCTGTACATCTCCCACGGCTTCCTCCTCGCTCATCAGGTTGCTGATGAAACTCAAGCTGTCCTTCTTCGTGAGCATGTGAATGTTGGAAACCTTGTTTTGGTGGCTGATGCCGTAGCACCGGCTGGCGACCTGGACAAGTTCGGGCCGGAAGGTGGAGGTGATGAATTGTGTGGGGTTCTCCTCGCTGTTGGCCTGTCGGCTGATGAGAGAGGCGACGGCGGCTCGGTGGGTGCTGTCGAGTGCCTGGTCAAGCTCGTCGAATAGGTAGAAGGGAGCGGGATCACACCGCTGGATGGCGAAGATGAGAGCCATGGCAACAAGCGCCTTCTGCCCTCCCGAAAGCTGGGACATCAGATAATTCTCTCCCGCGTTGCTAAACCTCACCCTGACGGAAACGCCGCGGAAGAGTGAGACCTCCAAGTTCTGCTTGTCCTCCTCCTGGTCCTCCTCGTCCAAGGCCGTCCGCATGATGAGCTCTCCGCTACCGTCAGGGCAGAGTTCCTTGAAAACATCCTTGAAGTGGGCGCTGACTCCGCGGAACGTACGGTTGATCGCCTCGTCTTTCTGCTTGTCCAGCGACTCGATGAGCTCCTTGACCTTGACGGCCCCGGTATCCAGCTCCTTCTTCCGCTCGATGAGGTTCTCGCGCTGATCGCTAAAGTTGACATACTGGTCGTAAGCCTTCTTGTTGACATGAGAGTATTTCTTTAGCTTCTTGTTGCATGTGTCGAGTTTTTTCATGAGCTCCTTGATGCTGTTTTCGGCATGGGCTCCCAACTCAGAGGATGGAATGGAACCAAGGTCCTGGATCTTCCGCATGTATAGCTCACGCTTGCTCACTCCCATGCTTCGCTTGTTGAGGAGACGCTCGGCGGATTCAACGGACTCCTCCAAAGCCTGCTTATCGACCGCGTCCTTGGCCTTGAGCTCCTCCATGCTTGTTTTGCAAGTGGCGAGAGCACTCTTTGCCTTCTCCGCAATACTCTTGGCCTCGGCAATGCGCTGCTCGGCCGCCTCGGCGCATTTGCTGGCGACATCAAGATCTTGCTGCTTGCTCTCCAGCTCCTCCTTACGCTCGGAGATTTCGGCACCAAGCGTGGTGGTGGCAGACCCGAGGGGGCTACTGCTGAGACTGTCGTTGAGCTCGCGCTGGCGGCGAAGCAAGTTGTCGTCCAGCAACGCCGTGAGCTGGGTGCGCTCCTCGTAAGCCTGCTCCAATGAGGTGGATTGCTTGTCGACGAGAACCTCCAGCTCTTTCTGCTCGATGCGGATGCTCGCCAGGGTGGCACGCTCCTTGGGAGAGAGCTCGCTGCTGAGGGGGGTGCCCATCTCATCCTCCAGGCGCTGGATTTGGTTGTTGAGCCCGACAATGTCAAGGCGCATGGCAGGGAGACTCTCGGCCTGAGTGTCCGCGGCCTTCTTCCTAATTCCACCGCGCTCCTTCTTGCTCATGTTCTCCTTGGCGGTCTGCTCAAGAATGTGCTTCAAGTTCGCCTTCTTGGCCTCCATCTTCTGCATCTCGCCCATGAGGTTGCTGATACGCTGATCCACAGCAGTAGCCTTCTTCTGCAAATCGTCGTGGTCCTTCTTGAGCTTGTCGAGCTTAGCCTCGGACTTCTTCATCTGGTCGTACGAGCTCAGCTTGCTTTTGTCGTCGTCAATGAAACCACCCTGGAGTGCGCCCTTGCGGTTGACCTCGTCTCCGTCCATAGTCACAGCATCCATGTTGGCGTTTTTGCTCCACTCGCTCGCGGCGTCGAGGTTCTTGGCGAGAAGCTTCTTGCCGAAGATCATGGTCATGGCGGCGGAAACCTTGCTGTCGAACTTGATGCAGCGCTTGATGATGGGTACCACATCGTTGGATTCGGGGTAGGCGATGTTCTTGTCCACGCGGAGCTTGTTGAGGGGCATGAAGGTAACACGCCCAAGTTTATCCTTCTCGAGCTTCTCCATGAGCATAGCAGCGGTCTCGTCCGTGTCGACTATGACCTGGAACAATTGGTTGCCACAGCTCACCTCCACGGCGGTACGGAACTTGTCATCGACAAGCTTGAAGTTGTCAATTACAGTGCCGAAGTATCCCTTGATGTTCTCCTTGGCCACAATGTTCTTGAGAGCAGCAAGTCCCATGGCTGTGTTGCGGGGCATGGCCTTGCGGAGGTCGGACTGGGCGCGTGCCAGGTTCTCCTTCTCGTCCGTGATGTTGTCGGAGAGCTCCTCGAGTGCGCGCCAGCGTTCGCTCCTGTCCTCGGCATACTTGTTACGTTCTTCGGCTTTCTTGGAAAGCTGTGTGGACAGGTTCTTAAGCAGGGTCTGCTTCTTGGCAATGTCGGCGTCCTGAGCCTTGAGTTCAGAGGCATCGCTGTCAATGGAACGGCGGAGGGCAGCAAGAGTGTCCTCAAGTTGGGCAATCTCTCCCTCACGGTCGGCGATGGTCGCCTTCAGGTCCTTGACGGAAGTAGCCAAGAACTCGTCTCGGTCCTGCTCAGAGTCAAACTGCGCAGCTCGCCCTTGCTTGGCATAGAGTGCCTCGGCGCTCCTGTCAACGTCGGTTTTCTTGGCAAAGGCCTGGTCAAGCTCCCTCTTTGTCTCTTCATAGGCGGGCTGAGCGATGTCAGTGATCTTTCCTTGCGCTGCCGCAATCTTCTTCTCAAGAACGGCCAACTCTTTCTTCATGGACTTCTGCGAGTTGGCATCAGTTGTCGTCTGGTTCTCAAGGTCCGCAACCTCAAGCTCAAGCTGAGTCCTTCTCGTGACGTGCTCAGTCAGCTCTGCCTCACTCTTCTCGAGCTTATTGGCAGCTTTGTTGTGGGCCGCGTTGGCCTGTTTAATCTGCCTCTCGATCGAGCGAATAGCGTCGTGCGTCTCTCTCGCAGATTCGTGCAATTCAGCGGTGCGGTTAGCATCTTCAGCACGGGACTGCTCCAAATCATCAAGCTTGATACGGGCACGGCTGAGCTCACTGTCATATAAAGTGTACTCCAACACACGGCGAGTGCGATCGAGCTTCTGGTAGGCGATGAGCTCTTCCTTCTCTGACTCGTGTTCGCTGAGACGCTCCTCAGTGTAAGTGATGACCGCATTGATTTTCTCACGGTCGCCCTTGTTGGCCTCCATTTGCTTCTCAGATTCGGTCCGTTTCCCGTCGTAGACGGCGGTTCCGGCAACCTCCTTCAGAAAGTCAAGGCGTTTGTTATCTTTCATCATGCACAAAGCGTTGACCTTGCCCTGCTGCACAATGTAGTAAGGGTTTGATTTGCTGAAGCCAGCAGACTCGAGCAGAGACATGACCTCGCCACGGTTCACACGCTTGCAGTTAAGGAAGAATTCGTCCTTCTTCAGACCAATAGTGCGGCGGAGGACGACCTGTGGAGATTTCGGGGGGAGATACGGGCAGTAGGTGGTGGTGTTGGAAATGAGAAGATGCACAAGTACAAATACATGACAGAGACAAGTGCAAAAGCTGCTTCCATCTAAAACTTACCTCGTCACCCTCAACGCTTAACCTTCCGTCACTGTTGTCAAAGACAATCTCGCAAAACGCACTCATGACGCTTGTCCCTGCCCCCTCGTGCAGCAGCGATTGCCTCTCCTCTTGGCGGAGGTTAACAAACTTGGGCGCCAAAAGGCAGAATTGGATTGCATCAAAAAAGTTCGACTTTCCAGACCCATTACGGCCCACAAGAGCGTTGTGGGCGGGAGAAAATGGTGCGACCTCGCCTTGAGAGCGGAAGGAACGGAAGCCGCTGAAGTGGGAAGGCAAGGAGAGGGTGAAGAAATTGCACACACGAAAAAGAGAAGTCCACAAAGGCGTTGTGTTAGACTTAGCGAATTGCGAGTGTTTAAAAAACGTAAACGAGGGCTTATGAGATAGAATTGTCGGATTACGCACCTTATGATGACCTGCTTGATATGCATGGTGAGCTGTGGGCAATCAAACTCGAATGAGCGAAAAAAGTGGGAACTGTCAAAATGATGGAATAGAGACAATTACACAAATAAAAACTTGCTCCAGACAGTACAGGCTAAGTTCGACGGCTTTTGGGTACAATCTACACCAAAAAAAATAGTGATAGATCAGATTTGAACTTTTTGAGCGGGCATTTGCCGGAGGCCCCTTTTTCGGACCTCGGACCTTTCGACGAAATCGTGACCCTGAATTGCCACATACAGACGTCAGGCCCAGTGATAATATTCGCCCTTAAATATGCAGATACTCGGTCACACGAGTATCTTCCTTCTGCTGTCCGTTTCTTCGGCTTTCTTTTTCCATCCTCAAGGCTTCCTTACCCGTCAAACAGCTCCAGCCACTCCTCCTTCCAAGCCACTCTATGGTGCCAAGCTTGCAGGAAAATACATGAACCTGGAGGAAATGGAAGATAACTTGACCGCAACAACCAGGCTCCGCTTGCTGTCTTCCGGTAAGGTTGAGCTGATGGAAACAGACGGACCTGTATTCTCTTCCTACATTGGCACCTGGGCGCTCCCCGATCCAACCTCTTTCACTATGACAATTTCCCGAACCTATACCACCGGTCAGCCGGCCACTGAGTCCACAGACATGGGAGAGTTCAGCTACGATTTGGAGCGTGAATTTTCTGGTACAATCGAGCAGGTGACAAGTGAAATTGTCAATGTTGACGGCAGCGTGAATGATGAACAGGAGAGAAAAGTGGGTTATTTCAACCTCATTGACACTGCCTTCGATTTTGGAGAAGAAGAGGGCGGTGTTGGTGATAGGATGGGGATGGGGGTGATGTTTTCGTGAAAATGAGCGTATGGTACGTTGCACACACTGGTGAATTGATATGGAAATGGATGCATATTCTTGCAGCCGAACTCGTTTTTGTGATGATTTCCACTTTTTACCAATCACGACGGTCTTTCGAATGACGAAACCCCAAAATGGGGGGTGTCTTGAGACAAACCACGGATTAACTAACACCTCTGAAAAACGAGAGTAAACCTGGTGGTGGGATTTTCCCATTTTCGACCTATAACTAACACCACACACCCGCTCAGCATGCACAACAAACAGGACACAGGATATGATTAAAGCGCACACTACAATCACACAAATTGACAACGACGGTAGACAACGACGGTAGACAACGACGGTAGACAGATAATGCGACTTAGATATCAAAAACCACTGCCTGAATTTTACGACAATTATCTCGATTCCACTGTTTTCGTTTTCATTTTCATTTCTTACCCCGCAGGTCTCTCATGTCCCCAGTAGCATTTTGCTGAATGCTTCGTAGTTTATGAGCATATCATCTTCGCCGTCCTCTCCTTCGTTGATTATAATAATAGTCCTCTCGTCTCCGAAGAGCCTCTCAATTCCATCAAGACAGCGGCGGAGGTCACCTCTTTTGATAAACCCACTATCGTGAACGTCCAGGCTTTGAAATGTCTGTGAGGAGAAATAGCGATAAAGATAGCGATAGAGATAGCGATAGCGATAGAGATAGCGATAGCGATGATAACGGATTAGGGGGAGTAACACAGCTATTGTTGTTGTCGCGCATGCTTGCAACTTCTGTTCACTCCCTCCACCTACCTCCAAAAACAAGTTGTAGAATTCGCTTTCCGCCATGATTCCTAAAAATTCCGGGAAGGTGATGCACGCGTTCCCGTCAACCATCGGGTTGGCCTTATTGATCATACTTCTTAGTTCATTCTCACTGTGCGTTACGCCGATGCTTTCAAGAAACTGCTTCAATTCCAATACACTAATCTCGCCGTCTTGGCTTGTGTCGACGGCATCAAATATCTCCCTGAACTCGGACTGCTGCGAGGCTGTGAGTTGACTTACAAAAATATTACGCCTTGTTTGCTCGCTCTTGTCACCCCATGTTGGATTTGTGGACAAGATATGGTCGAAGCAGCGGCTCACAATCCGAACCTGCTTGAACTTGATCAAAAGGGGTAGAATTTCCTCTGGCGCTGCGACGATCAAGTTGTTGTCGACTCCATTAATCGCTTTCGGGTTGTTTACAGAGCCTCGCTTCTGGCTTGTCCGTTGCACCATACTCTCCATCTGGTCATTGTAAACTAATGCCGTCTTTGCCTTCATCTCTGCGCCATATTTTTCGTCAACAATACTTTTTATTTCCTCACTGATCTTTGTGCTCGTACTTAGCATGCAAGATTGCGGGATGTCTTCCTTCTTGAAGGTGAAGCATCTCGTCGTTTCCTTTCCTTTGACAGCCTTGATGCTCGCTGCCCTCGGTTCCCCTGTAATGAGACTTCTCTCGCCGAACCAATCCCCCACTGAGAGTGTCTTGATCCTGAAGCCTAGGTAATCGACAGGGGTAGACAAGGGATCCTCATAGCCCGTGGTGGAAGAGATCTCCACCTCACCAGAGGCAATAATGTAGAAGTTATTCCCGTCACCTCCCTGCCTCATAATGATAGCCCCCGGGTCGAATGATCGAATCGTTGCCTTATTGATCATCGCATCAAAATCCCCCTCGGGGACGTCCTGAAAATACCGGCAGCTTCGGATCATCTTCAACTGGTCGTCAGTGATTTCGGTGCTCTTCGGGAGGGATGGGTCGAGGGGACGCTCTTTGCACGGCTGCGTCTCACTCATATACACAAGCGGCAATTTGAGGCTCCTCTCAGTGATCTCTCTCTGAATGAGTGCCTCCTTTTCGATCAACAGCCCAGTCTCTCCATCGACCCTCTCCCTGACTGCAGCCTTCAATTTTGCTTTTAGAATCGGAATTTTGCTAGGACCACAGGGAAAATTCGCCAAAATTCCCCCAAATGCATAGAAATGAACAGACGGGAGCGCAAGGATGCCCAGCGACTTCACAAAGTCCTTGTTGTCTTGGACATTGAACTATGTGACATAGTTAGCGAGCAAGCAAAGCAGAGGGGAGAGTGAGCTACGAATGTAATCGTCCTGGTAATCGTTGCAGATCGTTCGTTACCTACCTGAGCAAATTCCACGTGGTTCGAGTAAACTTCAGTTGTCACACGCTTGAATTTCGGTGCGAGCGCAGCGCAGGAACGACACCAAGGGGCATAGAACTATTCGTGAAAGAGCAGGACAAATAGGTTAATTTAGTGAGAAGGGAGATAGCAAGAGGGAGAGAAAGAGGAATTGTATTCACCTTAATAGCCACCAATCGGTCGTTATTCTCCTTGAGAAACTGAGCGTACTCCTCCTGGCTCTTTAGGTCGGCTATTGGGCGCTGTTTTCTGCTTGCATTAGAGGGACCAGGTGCAATGGATTGGACAGAGGTAGTACTTGAGCGCTTCGAGGGGGGGAGGTGTGGGCGGTTGGAGGGTATTCTCAAACTGGAGAGACTGTGAAAGAGGAGAAAGCACAGAAGCTTGAACTTGCTCAACATTTCGGGGAGCAGGAACGTGGGGAGCAGGACTTGTCGTCTTGTCGTCAAGAGGGGAAAAGTAAAAAAACAAAGACGTCGTTTATAATTCCAACTAAGGATTTTAAAGAGAACGAGGCTTAGGCTAGGCTGACTGGAGATATAATACCTAGAAACACCTTCGACTTACCGCCTTCCCCCAACTGCACTTGCGAAATGGGCCGCCCTGCGCCTCCGTCCCTCTTGCGCTGCGCGCTCGTCCTCGGTATATCCGCCGCGTTCGTGGCGCGCTTCCCCAGCGCACTCTCGGTTTTTGCGGCCCTGGCCATGGTGCACCTTTTGGGCCTGGTCGACGAGCTGCCTCCTGCACCAGTAAAGCGCATCGTGTCGGTCAACGGCGAGGACGACCGCGACAAGGGTGGGTGGCCCTACGTCCAGGGAACCTCTTGGGTCGCGCCCCTCGAGCTAGAGATTGACCTTGACCTTCCTCCCGAGGAGCGCTGGAAGCACATTGCAGGCGACCCCGCATTCGCCGCTGAACTCCGTAGCGTCCTCGACCGGCTGTTCGGCTGCTTCGTGCAGCTCCACCTCGCCTCTACCGTCCCCGGGCGGCTCTACGGCTTGCTGCGCAACCTCTCGCTTCGGCTCGTGCTGCCGCCAATTGGCCAGCTGCTTCGTGGTATAAACCGGAGAGTGTGTCGTCGTGCGGGCGTGTATGACGATGGAGGAGGCGCCTTGAATCGGCTCTTTGGCGCCGAGTACGCGGCGGAGATGCGCGGCATCGCGGCGGCGGCTGGGCTGGACCTCGGCGACGTCGCCGTGGCTAACGCCGTCTACGAAGTTGGTGGGGCATGCACCTCAATAGTGGCAGAACTCCCGGACGGCACCATAGTGCACGGCCGAAACTTTGATTACCCGGAACAGTACGCGCGCAGCGTCATCGTGCAGGCTCGGTTCGTTAGGAAAATTACCGGTGGACGTGGGAAGAAAAAGCAGAAGGAGCTCCAGTACCGTGGCAGTATGATGCTCCCGATTGTCGGTCTGATCGACGGGGTGCGACCGGGTGTGTGCTCCATCTCGGTCAACACGAGGCACAAGCAGGTGCACCAGCAACCGATCGGAACGGATGGAGGCAACTACCACAGCATGGAGGGCGGGCTGGTTAAGATGCTGAAGCGCAACTGGCAGATTTTCCTGCGCGGAGGCTTCGCCGGGAGTGCGTTTGCCGCCGCGGGCGCGCAGCCGCTTGACGTGTCGCACCTCATCCGAAAGACCTTAGAAGAGTCATCCTCTTTTGGCGAAGCGCTGCGACGGTTAGCTACCGCGCCGCAGGCGGGGCTGTCGTACCTCACGGTGGGCGGTACAAAAAGCGGGGAGGGCGCCGTGGTGACAAGGGCGAGGACGTGCGCCGCGGACGTGCGAACGTTATTCGACCACGGAGCGGGAGCGGAGCGCTGGGCACTTGTGCAGACCAACCACGACCACTGGCTTGTGGACCCTGTGCCCTGCAACGACGGCGGCGGGCCATGGGACCGTGCCGGGTCGGCGCTGGTGCGTCTCGGGCTGGCTCGGCCCGGGCTCGTTGTCGACTCGACAAGGACGGAGGATGGGGCGGCCGACTCTGCCTCGGCTGTGGCGCGGCGAGAGATGTCGATAGAGCGAATGTGGGAGGTGATTGGACGCGTGCCAAATATGCGACCGGACGGTGACACGATGGTCAGCGCCGTCATGGTTGCGGCGCAAGACCGGCATGATGTGCGCTGGGTTCAGGGGCTCGGTACGACGGATGAGTACTTCTGGTCAGAGGGGGGCGCCGGTGAAAAAAGTGCAGGGGCGGAGCAGAGCAGTAGTCGTAGTGGAACGGGGAGGAGCGGCGGTGGTCTAAAGGCGAGGCATCAGCGGAGAAAGAGCCGGTCTAAGTCGCCGTTGTGAGAATGTGAAGGAGATTGAAGTCGACGGTAAGATGAGGATAAAGTGAGGAGCACATGAGCTATACACCGCTAAGATGTCATTTATTCGGCTCAGTGTCTTTTGTCTCCTTTTTCCCTTCGACAACTTTGCAACAAGGATGCTTCATTTCACGACAACAAGCCCAGAATTGTTTGAACATAGATTTAGAACATAAGACTTAGACCTTTCAGAGCCGAAAAACGGCCCTTTACGAGTTATTTCAGGTTAATAAAAGTTAGCTCATCTTCCCCTTCCTCCCCCTCCTCAAGAAAAATCATTGCTCCCGCCCCTCCTTTTAGTCCAACACCTACACCGCCGTCCTCTAGGGTTGTGAATACCCCACCAATGCAGACAAGCTCGGCGTCGAACTCCTGAGCATATATTCTGCTGTTTGGCACTGACAGTCCTGCGAGAGCTCTACCCTTGAGCTTTCCGTACACATGAATGTCGCTGTCCGACAAAACCTCCCCACCGCTGTGAACACTCCCAAAAATTACCAACGGTCCCCCCGAGGACGAGACCTGCTGGCCCGACCGGACATGACCCCTATAAAATTTTGTAGGCTTTTGCTGCATCGAGTTGGGAATTGATGGGGGAAGGTGGTTATTTGGTTAGTTGTTTTCTTCGTTTTCTTTTGTTTCGCTCCATTCTTGTCGATCACTGCTCCACACTTGTCGCCTCGCTGATTGTACCAACCTCTTGCGGCTCCGCGATCGGTGGGGGCATTGCCGCTTCCGCAGCGATTTGCTGCTGTATTTCAAGCAGGCCATCCCGCTCGCTCTCCACTTCTCTGAGTTTTTTCTCAAGCTCCTTCAGACTCGAGTCGTTGTCATCCTCGACTGCATTTGTCTCCGGCATCGGCTCAGGAGGCGAAGACGTCGCCGGTGCTGAAACTGCGCCCTCCCCGGCGCTCGATACGACAAAATCGCAGACTTCTCCAATCTCCCATCCCTCCTTCCCCTTGCCCCCCATCTGAACCATCGGAAGTTGCATACTCTCTGCGAAGCTCGCAACATTCCCACCCGTCTTTGCAATGCCGCAGGGGATAATTCCGTAGTTTGACAGAGTGGAAGTGATACTGTGCAGTTCGCTAGCGGAAGGGGGAGTATAGTGGTGAGATCCATCATGGCTCTTGAGTGACAGATCGAGTATCACCGGCACCCCACCGGAGGTATTGTTGCCATTGCCGCCAGAAATTAGTGTCCGCCCAGGTGTGTGCCCAGCAAGGGCACTTTTTATTGATGTGTCCAGGCTAGACGGAGTGGAAAATCGTGGAATTTGCAGGGTTGGTAGTAGAAATGTGTTGGCAGTGATTGTCAGAGGTAGATTTTGGGCTTCTTCTCCTTGCTGAAGGCGGTTGATTGATTGCTGTTTCTGGCCGCGGAGCGATGCTATTCGGGGATTCTCCCCAGATCCGACCCACTGCTTAAGATAATTGAGCGACTGCTCGCGTGTTGCACAGCAACGAACGGACCGTATCATCGGTATTCGAAAATTGATTGCCAGGAACCGCTAAGCTTCGCGCTATTTTTAATTGCTCCTAGGGGGAGGAACCTTGTGAGGGGGCAATAATTGTGAATTTGATACTTAGAAATCAGTGATTCACTCGCGTGAAGCTCTGACGGCGATCGAAAAATAATTTGGATATGGCCTCACTAAATCGTCGGGAATATCAGAATTCGTTTATAATTATGGCTCTGCGTACCAATATTTTCGTCTTCCTTCTATTGTGGATAAATTGCAGTGCATTTTCGCCTCTGGGAACAACGAGAAATCTGCTGACAACGCAGGTTCTGACACCTCACAAGTCCTCCTCGTCCCCGTCTACGTCTCCGTCCGCATTCATCTCCTCTAAACCTCCCTCTTCTACTCGTTTATACCGGCAGTGGAACTTTAACAACGACTCGTCTCCTTGGGGTATGAAGAACAATGCAGAGATCTGGAATGGTCGTGTGGCACAGATGGCGATTATTGTCATAATCATCCAGGAGAGTGTGACGGGAAAGGGGGTCATTCAAGGTATTCAGGATGGAAATTTCTTAAATATGTTCCTAGGAGCCCTGACCGCGTTCTCAGTTGTTGGATTGACTGGATGGCTTGCCATCAAGGGTGAAGAGGATGACATCAGTTGGTGAAGGATGAATCGATGAGTAGTCTATGAGTCGACGATTTGTAATTTTATTGTCAGGCGGCGTTGCCGTAAGTAATATATATGAGAAGTAGTTGCTACAGAAAATCTATCTACCTAATTTATTTGGCTACTCTCAGTAAATACCTCAAGAACTGCTCTAAAATCCTCATGTTGTCTCTGACCCTGCTGCCAGCAGCAAATACACCATCTAAGTCCCTGACAACGCAGCGAAATGCCATTACAGTGAGCCACTCGTCCTTACAGTCAATAGCACATTGTAGAATCTCAAACACGTTTTGCCTGTTCACCCTCTCGTAACACAAACGAGCATAGCATCCCTGCATTACTGAGCTTTTGTATTTATGTGCAAGTCTCATCAATTCCATGCACAGTTCCAAGTTGTACTTGTTCGAAAATTTTCTCAGGCTCGCCCAATTCGCTGTTGTGATGTGCGTGAAGAACTCTTCAGCTGCGGCGTAGCTATTACTCACAAATGAGGGCACCTCAGTTGGATTCTGCTCTAATTTTTTTGCGATATCTTCTGCTATAAAAGGCGCCATGTGTCGAATTTCTACAAGCGTGGGCACTTCCATTTTTATCCCCGTCTCCTTCTCGTTGCAAATAATATTGAGGTTGAGGGGTTGCGAATTTTCTGCGGTTATGAGTACGTCCAAGGAAGGCGGCGGGAGGTCACCATAGAAGCGAGGGCTGTTGAAGAGCCTTTCATTGTCTGCATCGTCGTCCTCGTCACTATCGTCGTCGTCGCCGACTCCTTTGTCCTCGATGAATTCCCTGTCATCGCAAATAGTAACGGCGTCGATTGCGGATAAAAAGCTTTTCGGTCCTACATTGACGTTAGCACTCGTCTTTTCTCCCTGAATCATGGACAGGACGACATCGATCAGGTTGGTTTCACCGAGGCCGCACAGCTGCCTCCTGGCCTCAACATTGTCGATCGAGAGCAAAATTAAAGCGCAGCTAATGTTTGCGCGCAATGCCCCACTTCCACTAACCGCCAAAGTCGCCAATAGCCGCCTCGAAAATTGTGACAACTTCTTCTCCTTCCTTTCATACAACTTTGCTGAAAGCTGTTCAATTATTTTTTTAGCAAGAGTCGTGGCGGGAGAGATGATGCGCTGCAGGCTATCGGGTTTAAGCTTAAGCGTCTGAGCGAAAAGAATTGGTACACACGCCTGCTCGATCAGCGCAACGTCCCATTCACTGTCGTTGCTTTTCCTTGTGTTGTTGTCGTTGTCGTTGTCGTTGTCGTTGTCGTTGTCGTCGTCTTTTTCTATGTTATCTTCTGGGTTGGGGGGAATGGTTGAGTCCGCGCACAACTTCGAGAGAACCCTGACAGCGAGGTTATTAATGGTCGGGTCTGCGTGGGAAAGGCACCAGCAGATTGTGTTAAGGCACCCGCTGCCGCAAATAAAAGTCGCAACTTGCCGTTTGTCCCTCAGCAACTTCCATGCCTCTAATACTTCATCGGCTCGTTGTGTTTGCGAAGCCAAAGTAAGCATAGATGCTGAACGGAGGGTACGCTTCTGTATGCGCTGTATCGATAGATTATCGGCAGAGGAAGAGCGTCTCGCGAGCAATTTCTAGTAGCAGTAAGTAAAGAAAGGGGTAGTTATTGTGGTGTGTTTGTTAGGGTTAGGGAGCTCATCCTTTTTATTTATTTGTGGCGATTTATTTGTGGCGTACTTTTACTCACCTGCTCCTCCATTTTTTCCTTCATTAATTTGTTAAATTTGCCCTTGCTGAACATTTTATTTCCTGCAAATTCGTTGGCATTGCTCAACAGCACCAGAGCGATTTTTCTCACCGCAGTGCTGTCTCCACTCATCAATAACATCGTGGGAACACGTCGAAGCAATCCCAACTTCGCTGCCTCGAGGAAAGCTTTCGGCACGCCCCCCCTTTCTCCGATTCTATCGCACTCCAACACATTCAACAATATCACCCTCGCCGCTTCCCTTAACTCCTCCTGAATCTCCCCATCTTTCTTCTTCCCAAATGCAATGTTCTCCAAGCAGCCAATACCGTTTTTTATTGAACCAACTGCACCACATAACATCATCCTAACGTCGTCAAATTTCGCACCAATACTCTTTGATGTCAATATTTTCAGAATAGTGATTGTGAGAAGTTTCACGGAGTTGTGCTTGAGAATTTCGTGGGAGTTTTTCTGTTCTGAATTTTGAGCCGAGTTTTTCTGTTCTGAATGTTTGGCCGAGTTTTTCTGCTCTGAATTTTTGGCCGAGTTTTTCTGTTCTGAATGTTTGGCCGAGTTTTTCTGTTCTGAATGTTTGGCCGAGTTTTTCTGCTCTGAATGTTTGGCCGAGTTTTTCTGCTCTGAATTTTTGGCCGAGTTTTTCTGTTCTGAATTTTTTCCCTCGGCATCTTTCTTCTCAACATCTTTCTTCTCAACATATTTCTCCTCCCCTTGACCATGGTACGAGAGCAAAACTTCAAAAAATTTGACCATATTCGGTGATGCCGTTACACGACTCTGCACGTCCTCTGTACACTCCCCTCCAATTTTTTCCAACACTCTACAGCAGCAGTCCATCAACTCCTCCCCATTTTCGTCGTTCTCTCCCCCAAATTTACACACAACAGCGACAACGCATTCCACCACTCCATTCTCCAACAATGCTTTTACAGGCTTGTAACTTTTTGTGTTATGGTAGGCCAACATCATCAGACAGCGAATGCCACACAGCGTAATGAAGCGATCGTAATACTCTCCGCTGCTGTAGGATACTATAGTAGGTAATAAAGATATATTATCCCAGAAGAGCGACTCGCGAAACCAGTTCGAGTTCTTGATCTGGATGCTCAATATTGCTGCAGCAGTCCGGGCCGATGTAAAATGGGCCGGCTTGGGCGTTATTCTAATATTGTGGTAGTGCGAATGCGTCGTTTGTAAGGACGTTACCTGAGATATCAGGCCAGGTATGTCGGACAAAGATCGGGCTATGCAGTCCACCTTGACGAGGTTCTGTGTTTTTACTGTGGGGTGTAGGTCGTTTGTTTGGTTCGCATTGGATGCCATTTGGCGTGATTTTTTTTTATTGTAAGAGAAAGTGGTAGGTGGTGGTGCTAGGTTCGTGTTAAATTATTTTACTTTTTCTCAAGGTGAGGTATACTTCATTCTTCTCTCTTCAAAAACTAACTTCGGGGGGAGGGAATTCTCACCCTTTGGAGCCTGTCATCTTCGCGTTTTTTTCTTAGAATTGTATCCGAGCTACGACAGAATGCCTGGCATCACGAGGATTCTCGTGCTAATGTTGGAGAACCGATCCTTCGATCACCTGCTGGGGAATCTTCCGAACGTTGATGGGCTGCAGAACGCTCCTAAATCGCTCCCTCGGTCCCTGACAGACCCCTCGCTCGGCAACGTTTCAATCAACAGCTTAGGTCTAGACACATGCGTAGATGACCCTTTCCACACCTTTGACCCAACAACAGAAAAAATCAACAACAACAATATGGATGGATTCGTCGCTGTTGAGGTTGCTGCCGGAAAAGACGAATCAAATGTAGTTTCGATGTTTACACCCGATACAGCACCAATCATCAACCAACTTGCCGAAGAATTTGCTGTTTTTGACAGCTGGTTTTCATCCGTACCGACCTGCACCGACCCAAATCGTCAGTTTGCTATGAGCGGTACTTCTGGTGGTACCGTCACGAATTTCGATGGAAAATTGCTTTTGCAACAAACCTACTTTGACTACTTGAACCAGCGCAACGTCACGGCAGGCGGCTACTATCAGGATGACTTCTGGACTTTCGGTTACTTTGAAGATTTACAGAAGGAAGAGAACGCAGCTCTTATAAAGCCATTAGATGATTTTTGGGATGATGTTAAGAACGATAAACTGCCTTCCTACACGTGGCTGCAACCGCGGATGACAGTGAATAAAGAAACAGGGGATGTCCCGACCTGGCAGCACCCGGATGCAAGCATCTCTGAAGGTGAAAGGCTGCTCAAAAAGGTGTATGAATCCCTTCGTGCATCCGAGAGGTGGAATGAGACACTGCTCGTTTTAACCTACGACGAGTATGGCGGTTATTTCGATCACGTCCCGCCACCCTCTTGCCCGCCTCCAGACGACAAGACCGATGGTGACTTCGCATTTAACCGCCTCGGAGTTCGCATCCCCACCGTAGCTATTTCGCCCAGAATAAAGAAGGGCGTCGTCGTGCACGATGCGCTAGAGGGGGAGAAGCCAACTCCGACTTCTCAGTTCGAGTCGACGTCGATGATGGCTACTTTCAACAAGCTTTTTGGGCTGGATAATGAACCTCCTCTCTCAAAAAGAATGGAATGGGCCAATTCCTTTGCTTCCTTGATGGACAATGAATTCCGTACTGATACTCCCGAGACTCTGAAGGATATACCTGAGATCGATCTAATGGCGGAGTCAAAGTTCCACAGTTTGAAACCGGTCAACGAGCACTTGGAAACGCAGGCCGTCTTCTTCTGCCGGCAAAATTATCCCGAGCAATTCAAAGTCGGAGAAATCTGCGATGCTGCCAAGCCCTTCATGAACAATCAGGGCGACGCGAGTGCGTTTTTGCGGAGAGAGCAGGTGAAGTGGCTCCTGAAGAGGGACCAACGTATTGCGGTACAACGTGAGTTGACAACGTGAGTGAGTGAGTGAGGGGAAAGAAAAGTTGAAAAAAATATAAGAGAAGGGAGTTTTGGGTTTTGTTTTTTGTCTCGGGAGAAACTACTTCCTTCATTCATCAGTTTTGACAACTCCACTTCGCACATATCGGGTAAACTTAAAGAATCCCAGCATCGTATATCTTCTCCGCGTTCTCCAGGGGGTCGCTACCACTGTATACCATAGAATAGTAGTTGATTGTCTCAAAAATTGTCTTATGGTTCACCAACTCTTGGGCACACATGCCAGCGACAGCAAGCATGGCAAGTCTCCCATTCTGAAGTTCCTTCGTCTGTATGGCAGCGAATTCTTTAGGGTCGCTGGGTTTCAGTCCCAGCGGGTCAAATCCAACATCCCCCGGATAGTAGCTATCGCGGAGTTGAAATAGATTTTTGAATGAGGTAGGCTCAACCCAACCTATCACTGCCCGGCGCAATTCAGTTGCACCCACAACAAGACCGAGGAGAGCCACAAGCGGGGCAGGCAGCTCTGCGAGCTGGTCGTTGGCGGGACCTGTCACGCCGCCATGCCAAACAATGGGGGAGTATGCCTCCCCCACGAGGTACCCGACAGAGGCCATCATGGCCACTCGCCCGTGTTGGACCTCGGCTTCCCGATAACGTTTTATGTCAGAAAGGGGGATGCCCTTCTGTGCAAAACCCAGTGGGTCGAACTTGCGCACAGGCAGTAAACTACCGGGAAGACCGTAACAGAAAGCATCGTCATCTGGGGTCCATCCATTCACACTGGGGTATTTGGGCGCCGATGACTCGACGGCATCAGCATTTTCTGACTCAACCAACTTGAGTGAAGGAGTCCCAGTAGACCCGTGAGAAATCACAAAGCCATTAACACTAATTGTGGAGAGCAGAAGAGCAACGAATTTCATTGTTATTCGTAATTAATGGTGGGATTGAAAATGAAAAAATAATTTGTTGTTTTCCAGTCCGTCATCGTGCTTATTGCAGTTCCGTCGCGCAGGAAAAATGGATAACGAATTCGAACCGTTGGGCGCTCAAGAGGAGGCTGCCCCCCCGAATATTTATCCTGTTCGTTCTCCCTCCTCTTCCCGGCCAACTAACGACGCAGCTGTGAGAGTCACGTCTGTGGACTCCGATCTAGCTCCCCTACTGCCTTTAATGCAATCATTATCCTCGCTCACTGAAAAATTTACATCATTGCACTCAAAAACAGTTGACTGTGTTTTTGCCGCCTCCGAGCTCAATAGCTTCATTGGGGGGGGGGTGCAAAAAATGGAAGAGCGGGAGCGGAAGAAGCGATG
>ERZ651776.2889-NODE-2889-length-17923-cov-4.313964_pt1 | contig 17923 bp, 11 predicted proteins | sample MGYA00514761_ERZ651776 | MGnify/ENA metagenome assembly ERZ651776 | reverse complement strand
GGTTAGTTTACACGAAAATCGCGCAAAGTAATTTTTATTAATTGCAGCGCAAAAGGAAGGACGCATTCGAAATGAATCCATCACAGACAAAGCACCACATACCAACATACCTGCATTTCTCCAAATCCGTGCTCATCGCTGAAGTCACTGTCTACCCTCAACCTCTGTTCCTCTACTATTTCTTTGTCTTTCAAATTGTCGAGTACATGCCCCACAGAATTGTATATGCTGGCTGATCTTTCAGATATAGAAGTCCTGCTTGTGACACCATCGTTGCTCAAGAGCCGAGAACCAAAAGATTGACGGGTCACACTCCGGGAACCAGTAGAGCTATAGATAGAGCCTGCACCTGTGGACTCTGTCGAGGTAGTTCGTGTGTTGGTATTCATTGCAGCCGAAAGTAAAAGACTAGGCTAACAACAATCAATGGAAGCCAACAGATGAAGAAATCTCTGTGGTCAGTTTCTTTTTAGAGTCTCCCTTTCGCAGCTGAGTCTGGTGTCGTTGACGAAGAACTCTCAAAAACAAAAAAACGATATTCTACCCAAAGTAACTTGTATGACAAGTTGATCAGTCAGCACACGACGGTGGAGTTCGGATGGAGTCGAGGTCCGAGGAGATTTCCGTCGCCGTGCTCAACCGTTTATCCTACTGGCTCACATAAGTGCTACACCGCTTATTATTTTGCACCCTTCGGGTCAACTGTATATCTAACTCAACAGGATTAACCGCAGACTTCAGAAAATCCTCCCCCCTCTTCAATGGCTCGAGGCATAGGGGACCTACGTAGCAAGGTGGAGAACCAGTTCAGCTCTTGGGACTCAACTGGTGACGGAAAACTCGATGCCGATGACATCATGAAGACTTTTGACAAGTCTGGTGATGGCCTTCTCGATGAATCCGAAATTGCCCCCCTTGTAGCCCAACTATCAGACCAGATTGATTTCAACAATGCATTGCTAGAAGAGATGTCAAGACTGGAAGAATCTCAGCTCAAGTCGCAGGAAGATACGAAAGTTAACAAACAGAAGCTCGCACAAGCACTATCGGTGGCCGAATCGTCACGCGCAGAATCCAAAGAGGTAAGTATCTCTCTCTCTCTCTCTCTGCAAAATTGCACTAGCACTGTCAATTGTCATTGATAGCTCCAATTTAGTTAAGTTTGAACGAACCCAACTGCTGAACACGATGAACCTAACTCCTCGCACTGATGTACGATTATCCTTCTCCTTTCTCCGTCTGTCCTTTCTGTGGTACTAACCCTAACCCTAATTGGCACAGTGGCGGCGTAAATTCACAGTTTCGCAAGAAGTCGCTGATGGCAGTTCAAAGAAGTTGACTGAACTGCGTGTTGATTACAATGCAATAAAGCGGGAGAAAGACGTGCTCGAACTGAGGCTTGAGGACCTCAATCGTAAACAGCAGTCGACTGTTGATAGCCTTGATAAGGTAGAATCTGACTGCGACCGCCTGGGGAAGGAAAAGGTGAGCGATTCGATTATAGCCGCATTATTAGCAAGTCAAGTCAAGTCAACCCTACCAGTCCTTTTACTCTTCAGTAATATTCCTTACACAGCGCCCTCACGACTAACCGAAACACCGCCCACCCACCCCAGGAGGAAGAAGCAAGAGAGTTTGCCAAGCAGAGGGATGTTCTAGGCCAGAAGCTCATGGCCCTGGGCTCCACCAACAATGAGTTGGTAGCCGTTGGCGATCGCCAGCGCTCGCAGATTGCCAGGTTAGAAGAAACCCTCAGTTCTTTGAGAGAGAGTCACAGGCAGAAAGAAGAGGAACTCGCGAGTATGGAGAAGAAGGTCGATCAGAGCATCACCGGTAAAGAGAACGTATTGGTTAGGGAGAGGCAGGTAAGGGTTGTTTCGTTGCTTGGAGAAAGAAGTAGTTCAGTATGATTCAGAGCTAACGTCGTCGTCGTCGTCGTCGTCGTCGCCGTCGTACCATATCGTCGTCAATCAACATTAAAAAAACACACACAGCTGGAAGACGAATTAACGGCAGTCAAGGCTAAAAAAATTAAATTTGAAAAAGATTGGGAGGAATCATGCGTGAAAGTTGATGCGTTGAATTGCGAAGTGGAGAGTTTGTCTACTGACTTAGATGCCGTGAGAGGGGAACTCAGGAGCGCTGAGGAGACTGTCGCGACGCTAAAACGTGAAGCAGGGGACCTGAAGGAGGAAAATGAGACACTGAGTAACAATCTGGAGGAAAGCAATGCCGAAATCCGTTCAATCACAAAGGCAAAGAATGACGCCCGTCTCCATCACGAACGCAAGCTCGGCGAGCAGCAAGAGAAGATCGCCGCCCTTGCCGAGGATATGCGACGTGAAAGCGAAAGCCACGTGAACGATCTCCAAAAAAAAGCTGGCGAGATGGACGCGCTGAAGAGCGGATATGAAGTCAAGATTGCCGAATTTGAAGGTGACATCGATGATTTGAGAGAGCTTCTCCAATTAAAGAACGACCACTCAGCCACTACTTTAGCTGAGATGCAGATTGAGCGGGAAACTTACGATGACACAATTCGTTGTCTGAAGTCCACAATAAACGAGAAAAATGCCGAGATAGAAGAGCGCAAGGAGGAGCACGAGAAGATGATCAGCTCCAGTGCGAAGAGTTTGGCGGCCATGAAGACACGTCAGCAGGAGATTGCCAGCGGCTACGTGGCGAGCATTGAGAAGATGCAGCAGGCCCTCAAGGCAATAAAGGAGGAGAACAATATCCAAAAGGAGTCCATGAATGAGATGAGCGGCCAGTTCGTGACTCTGGCCACTTTTGTCCGCTCCCTCGAGGCCAGTCAGTCGAAACCTGTCAACAATTGGTACAACGAGGTGGTAAAATCCATGGAGCTTTTGGTGGAACAGAATAGCGCGGTCAAGGCCGCCCTGGAGAACAGCAAGGATGATCTGAAACGGGCGACTTTGGAAAAACTTGACCAGAAGAACGACAACTTGCTCCTCGAGGAAGAGGTGAACCGCCTTGAACATGACATCTCGATGCTCGGTGGCGAGACGAGTACAAAAGACAACGAGCGCGCAGATTTAATCAAAAAGCACAACAAGCTCGTCGAGAATTTGGAGTCTGAGGCGAAGAAGAACCTTGATCTTTTGGAGAAGTACAAGCAGAAGCTGACTGAGAGTGAGCAGAAAAGAAGGTGCGTATGTGTGTGTGTGTGTGTGTGTGTGTGTGTGTGTGTTTGTGTGCTTGTGTGTGTGTGGGCGTGGGCGTGGGCGTCTCCTTCGCAAGTGGGCTGCTCTTCTCTTTTTCTTCGTTGTACCTAACCCTAATACTGAACGATGCAGCGCAATGGTCTCAGAGGGACAGAAGGGGGGGGAGACACTTGCCGATGCCCACAAGCATCACACTGAGCGGTACAACAAGATGGAAAGCTCCGTTGCTTCTCTCGAGGCTCAGCTAAAGAAACTCCAGCGCGAACACGCAAGCATTTTGGAACAGCGCGATACACACCAGAAACAGGCTGAGGACCTGGAGCGAGCTTTGCGAATCAAGAATAACGAGGGGCAGAATGTCGAGAAGCGGCACCAAGAAAAAAATGCCGCGGAGGAGGCGAAGATGAAGAAAATTATGCAATCTGTCAGTGATGGCAACAGGACAAACCAGCAGCTGCAGAAACAGGTTGAGCAGACGAAGAAGCTCCTGCTGACGATTCAGCAACAGAAACACAACTTGACGGAGGAATGCGCGCAACTTAAGGGCGAGTTGGATGCCATTTACCAAAGAGGCATCAAGAAATAGAGGTGGGGGCGCCATTGTTGCAATGAGATTTTTTTAATTGGAACTTTTTAGTGTGCGTTTAAGAACTACAACCTCATTTCCTTGTGTCCTTGTGTAGAATTAACATGACAGTAGTGTCGGGATTTCTTCCAGTTGTCGTTTTCATTTTGAGAATATCCAACAGTATTAGGCGCAGTTGGGGGGGAAACCCCGCGACATCCGGTCATTGTTTCATGCAATAAACACGTTGAAGCACAACAACGTGATCCCTCTTTCTAACCAATTCATCTACCACTCACTCAAAAAAAAATGCCATTGGTGGCCATTAATCTATCGTATCTCGCGACCAGGGCGGCTTTTACAGATCCACGAGGACGGGATCAACAAATTTCTAAATTTGCCTGAAATCGATAGAAACACCTCAGTCTAAAGATAGCAGATTGTCCAAACCCATACAAAATGTGAGTTTATATTTTTAGTCTCTCGCGTCTGATTTTTATAGTGATGATCTCTGTGTGCTTTGTAATACAATTTTTATGTCCTTCGGAATGACTTCTTTGTGCCCTTTCTCAGTTCAACAAGCACCCCATTTTTGTTGGTGTTTTGAGGCAGCTTGAGTCGTACTCCCGGTGTTTTTAGTATTCAGAACTACGTAACTATTCGTGTATCTTTGATTTGGGACGGTCAGATTCGTCGATTTGAGCTATGACGCGCAAAAACTGAGGCTTTGTCTTTTCAATGGAACTGCAACGAGGAGGGATACCTACAATTTCGCCTGTCCTAACTCGATCGATCGATGCTGTGCACTCACTGTTTCAACGTCCTCCTAAACTTGTTTCGTTTTTTTTGTTTTTTATTTCGACTAATTGATTTGCACACCTTTCCCCCGCAGATGAAGCTCTCCCTTTTCGCTGCAACAATTGCTGCCGCCACGGCATTCAATGCTCCTTCCACCGTCGCCCCTGCGACTGCTCTTGCCGGAGGCAAAGCCGACCTTGTTACGCTCGCTGAGAAGGGTAAGTGAAGTGCATTCTTTGTCGTGACTCCCTTCCGACCGAAAACAAAACTGCCAGTTTGCTTGAAGTTTATACTCACACACACGCACGTCTTCAAACGACTCGCCGTCAACGAACGTCAACTCTCAGCCAACCCCATTGTCAAGTTTTACGACCCTTTGAACCTCGCAGAAGCTGACTTTTGGGGACAGGGAAACGAAGCCACGATTGGCTTCCTCCGTCATTCTGAGATCAAGCACGGCCGCGTCGCTATGGCTGCTTTCGTTGGCTACATCATCCAGGCTCAGGGAATCCACTGGCCGTGGCCTATGAGTTTCGAGCAGGGCGGATACCCCTCCGGCCAGAGCCCCGCCGAGCAATGGGACTCGTTCAACTCGGGCGGAAAGTGGCAATTGATGGTCGTGATCAGTCTTCTTGAGCTTTGGGATGAGTGCGGAGGAGGAGTGCTTCCCCATTACATGAACGGACGCACCCCTGGACAGTACCCTCCCTTCACGGTCCTGAAGAATGCCATCGGGCACCCCCTCTTCAACCTGTATGACCCTTTTGGCTTAAACAAGAACATGAGTCCTGAGAAGGCCGAGAGTGGCCTTGTGAAGGAGATCAACAACGGTCGCTTGGCTATGATTGGCATCTTCGGATTCCTCGCCGAGTCCAAGGTCACTGGCTCTGTCCCTGCCCTAACCAGCCTCGGCATCAAGCATTACGATGGGGACTACATGGTTCCTTTCGAGGGAGCCTTTAGCTACTTCCACTAATTTATTTATTTAAGGTGGGGGGTTTTGGATTTTGGGTGATTATGGGGTGATGCTGGTAATGAATGACATGATAGTGCGATGGTGCGGACAACAACGAAAGAGCGGTGGTCTTTTGTTGTCTTGCTGTGATATCTGTTGATATCTGTTCGGTGGTTAGTTGTAGACTGCTAAAATGTGCGAACTACGATGAGACTTTACACGCCAACATGAGTATGAGCAAATTGATCAAATTTTCAGCTTGGACTGAGGCAAAGTGCTTCATCCATGATTTCATTCATGATTACATTTACCCAAACGACAACCCATTCCTGTTCCTCCCTAAGCATTTCGCCAAGCAAGTTTGGCGATACAATACGTTAAATACGATACGATACGATACGATACGATACGATACTAACTACCTCCCCCGACGTAAGCCTCCGCGATAGGTCCTGTGTTGCCGGCAGCTATGGCCCTATCCTCTCCCTTCTCTATCCAGCTCTGAAAAGCAAACTGCCTGAGCTTGTCGTCCCTGGCATTGAATGCCCCTCTCGACCTCGCCGGTATCTGCTCACTTGTGTTCACCCATCCCAACCACCGCTCGATATGACCCTTCGCGAGCTCCTCTGCCTGGGCAAAAGAAAGAGAAGTCAAACCCAGCCTCATAGGCGATTGGAGGATTCTGGCAGAAAACGACGGAGGAGTAGCCAAGAAAGAGCCAACGGATTGGGGGACAGAATGTGAGTAGAACTTGTCGATCATCTGAGGATCGCTTCCGATTGGGGTGGGACCACGAGGGACGTAATCAGATTCAACGGAGAATGTTGCATCATCTTCGTTTTCGGAAATTCTGAGCAAACAATGGGGGAAGTCGTAGGACGGACCACTCCAAATGTCGATAGATACAGAGTCATCAAGTGTATAAAAAGACACTCCGGTAAGATACCTCGGCGACACTTCGGAAAACCATGCGCAAGAGCCACGGGAATGGGTTTCGCACTCCATTACAGATGTAAAGTCTGATTTCTGCAGGGGGCAGGCTGAGTTGACCATGCCAAAAAGCGTGGAATGTAGGTTAAGGAGAGGGGGTTGCAGCCCAAAGGCAACAGGCAACGCAGAAAGCAAGAATAAAAGCATTATGAGACCCGCACGCACTTCAAATTTTTGGGCAGCTTCAATCCAAAAATAAAAGAATTGAAGAAATAAATAACAAATAGACCCATAGCTCCGTATTAACACCGCACGATAACAAATAAACACCACGGAGTCGATCATTGTGCTACAGTCAATAGGCACTAATATTGTTTCTCCACGTGCAGGCTCAAGAACCCCCAATTTTGCGTACCATTTTCTGTCACACAACCTGTGCAGAAATGTCGCTACCACCCTCCCTTTCTTCCCACCTAAAATCAGCAGGTCTCACCCCCAAGCAAATTGAGAATCTTTCCTTGTCCTATTCCACCCCGCCGTTAACATCCTTTCTACGACTCAATCAGACTGAGACACTTTGTAAGGTACAAGAATCGCTACCGGATTTTGTTTGCTATCAACATCCCATCTTCCCTGATGTTGTTTGTGTAGAGAGGAAGAGGCCTAGTCAACTGCAACCACTGCAGCCACCTGCGTCTGCTTCGTCGAAGACTGCAAAAATTGTGATTACTGACGCTAGGTGCGGCGAGAACGTGCTCAGAGGAGCAGATATTTACAGCCCGGGTGTAATAGCTGCTTCTGATGATGTTTTGCCTGGCGATATCGTCTCTGTTTACGTCTCCCATGAGCGAATCAATGTGGGAACTCGGGTTTCTGCGCTTAACGTGGACAAGATGATGGCGATTGCCAAGGGGACAGCGACCAAGAGCAGGTCGGAAATGATGCGGGACAGGACTGGTGTTGCTGTGACAGAGATTAGGTGAGAGATATGAAGAAGAGGTGAAAAGAGAAGCTGCTTCGAATTTCAATTTTTCCTCACAAATAAATGGCCTTTTTTCCTTCACATTTCGACAGAACTAAGTGGGGTGTCCTCCCTGTGCTGAATGAAGCTGTAGGCTTTCCTCAGAATCTTCCCTCTATCTGTGTGGCCCACGCGTTGCTCTCGGATCTTTCGATCGGTTCCACTCGGCTCGAAGCGGATTGTCCTCCTGTCCCTGTGGTGAAAGTTTTGGACATGTGCTCTGCCCCTGGCGGGAAAGCAACGCACTGTGCAGAGATCCTTCAACGAAGAGGTCTTGCAGAAAATGGTTCATTCTGTGTGGCTGTTGATAGGAGCAAGCGAAAGGTAATTAAGGTGGGAGTTCTTTCGCAGAAGCGCGGTGTGGGGAATTTGGTTGTGAATGTTGTGGGGGACTCTTCCAATATTTCAGGAGGCTCCCAAAATCATAATAATGTTGAAGGGGAAACTGCGGATGAAATTGCGGAACGGTGGAGGTGCAATGAGAATAAGGTACGTAAAAAATCGAACGAACTATGCTGCCCCTAGTTGAAGGCGAACACACCACAAATTACTAACATGAGAATGGATTGCGAATGAATGCACTCGCCAGTCACCGGTCAAAGCCTCTCGCTTACGACCCTCTTCCTTCACCCACGTTCTCTTGGACCCCCCATGTTCTGCCCTCGGTCTCCGTCCGCGCATACTCCCCCCAAAAAATAGTCCTGAAGTCGAACACTCTGAAGCTGATAATAATAACTTTGACATGGAGGAAATTCAGAGACTACCGGATTTCCAAAGGAAATTTGTGCGGGAAGCGGTTTGCCTGGTAAAGGTGGGGGGATTTTTGACGTACAGCACATGCACAATCAACCCAATGGAAAACGAGCGGATGGTGGAGTACTTTCTCCGTCCACCATCTGCTGATGAATTTGGTGGTGCTTCTGTGGTACTCGAGGACATCGACATCATCATCCCACATGCATCTGTCGGTGCAGTACACGGCATGGGCGGTTGCGGGCTTACAGACGAGGAGAGGGTGAAGGTATTTCGCTTCGAGTACCAGGGAGATGGAGAGGAAGAAGAGAGGAACGGCAGCATCGGCTTCTTTTTGGCGAAATTCAAAAGAGTCTCTTAAGAGTAATTGATGATAGGAGAAAAAAGTAGATAGATGCTTGGTTATATACGGTTTATACGTGACACTAAGCTGAAGTTGCATCGCTTTGTGCGTTTGTGCCCTCATATGTGCCCTCGTTCTCGTTCTCCTCGAAAACAACTGCAGCGCCCAACATGGCAAGCTCCTCGTCCTCTTCACCACTTGCACCGCTGACTCCGACGCCTCCTATGACTCTGCCATCCTTGTTTCGAATCACGCAACCTCCGGGGAACATAGCCAGGTTGGAGATTTGGCACATATTCCCCATCTGAGCCATCTTGATCGCGCTCTTCTGACTAGCGTACTTCTCCCCGAATTCCCTAGATGATATCTTAAACCCCACTGCAACACGGGCCTTGGACTCAGCCATCTGAGGGGCGACGACTGCACTGCAGCCGTCCATCAGGCTGCTCGTCACAGAGTGACCAGCGCAATTTAGGACGATTGACAGCCACAGGAGGGTAATTCTTCTTGGCGCAATGGAAGGTTATGCGCTGAGAAATTCGAGTGGCCAGTCGGAGAGGGATAGAGCCATTCATGTCAATGTCGTTTGCTAAAACAATAGACAACAAGAGGAAAGGTGCCAGAGGTTTTTTTTTCATCCAAACGACACAAAAATGAAGCTATCAAAACAAGGGGGTATGTGTGCCTCCGCTAAAATCCAAATAATAAATATTTGAAGTAACAAAAACCGACTTAGGAATCCTCGCTGCAGGGTTCCCCTGGAGCAAGATCTGCTCCATTTCGACAACAACGAAGCGATTTTTTGTCGCTTGAAGAATCACAGTACCGCCCCTTAGCCAAAAGAAGGAGCGAGACCTCACTGTTGCCAACAGCTATTGCTCATTCAGCCTGCAGTCTACTCTGAAATCTAAGGGTCTTTCTTGGGGGGAGTTCTGTCCTCTTTTCTCAACATTTCCTGTATTTGGCGGAGATGACGCACCCAGCCCCTCATTCCTCTCCAAAACCACCATCTCCTCCGACTCCGGTTCCCTCAACTACCGCCCCCCCTGCTCCTTCTAGCCGTGCTGCGGCATTCAGCTTTGAAGAGGTCTCTGCAACGAATCACCTGGACGATACGACCCGAGTTGTGGCCGGTGGGGCCCATGTGGCTGATGAGATAGCCCAAGGTGTAACGGCCGGTGTTGTGGACGACGCAAAACAAGTAGTGGATGCTCAAGGTAGCTCACCTGCATTGCCAAAAGAGGGCCAAACCTTAACTTCATTTGGTGGAAATGACGACAACTCCTCAATCGACTCCTCAATCGACTCCTCAATCGACTCCTCAATCGACTCCTCAAAAAACGACTCCTCAAAAAGCGACTCCTTAAAAAACGACTCCTCAAAAAACGGAAATGGATCGCAAAGTGAAAGCGAGGGAAGAGAATCGCAACTTCCGCACCTTTCTGCCAACTACACAACCTCGGACATCTCCCGTGTCCAGGCCCTCTACGACAGCCTCCTACTTCGCCTTCACTGCTCACCCCTCCCCCCAGTGCAAATTCATCCCTACGCTTTCTCCAGCCGAAATTATGAAAGACTGCGAAATAGCGTCGTACGAATGCTAATGGAAAAAGAGAATGGGGGCGTCTATCCAGAGACGGTCATGTGCACAATAAAGCAACTTCTCCTCCCCCATCCCTCCGAAACTTCATCGCCAACGATAACGACTTCCCGTAATCTTCTGAAAACTTCACTGCGACTGTTGTCTTTGATTTCATCTGCTGCTGGAATTGATATCAGATCCATGTCCGATCTACTGGCTGTTGCCCAATCGCCCGCTCTTCCTCGAGAAATATTTTCGGCAGTAGTCGATGCTTTATTTGTAATGACAAATTTGCCGCCGCCGCCACCGCCGCCGCCAACGATGAATGACAAAAACCTTGTCGCGTCCTCGCGAGGCGACAAGAAACACAAGGGCGGGAACAAGAACAATGTTGCTCCTCAGCATCTTCAGCTACAGCCGCCGACGCCGCAGGATCGCGACCCCACCCGCGGTCCGCCCGGTGATGGACATACCTTGCACACTACTAAGTCCTCCCCTCTTTCCTGGTTTACCGACTGTTCTCTCATCTCTGAAAATACATTCTCTGAGGGATCTAATTCCGGAAAGATTGGAGGAGGAGGTTGTCTTCCAAAAGAGGGATTTACTGCAGAGTTCTGGAGCAGGATTGACGATGACATTGTGGTCGAGAACGAGGAGGAAGGTTTGGGATTGTTTTCTTTGGATTCACGTTTAGGCGGCCATTTCAAGCTTTATCTTCGTCGGCGAGAAACTTCGCCTGACGACACCGATCCGAAGCCACCAGTTGGAGGAGCCCTGGAAGAGTCTTCTTCTTCGCCGGAATCAATCGACAAAAGTTGCAGCAGCTCGTACTCCTTGCACGCTTCGCTGGAAGACTCCCCGCTGTCCTCCGGCCCTATCACTCCTCCCATCTCCCCTACCCAAGGATTCAAGTTTGATTGCAGCGTTGGATCGTCCTCATCTCGGGCTGCCCCCCCGCTACCCATATCCCCTCAAGGGGATATACCCTTCGTACGCGGTGCGACTGTAAGAAGTGGCACCTGGTACCACTTTTGCGTCTCTATTGAACCTGGCCAACAATCAGCCCGGAACACAATATTTAACAAGAAAAATACATCAACATTCTGGAACCCGAACAGGTCCAAAGCCAAAAACAGTACAGCAACTGGCAAAAGCACTGCTAGCGATTATGGCGGCAATGACGACGACGACGGCGGTGACGATGACGACGACAATAGCAGCGGCATCCTTTGCGTTTATGTCGACGGTGTTTGCTGTCTTCGCGCAGGTTGCCGTTATCCCTCAGGGATGTGCGGAGACGGGGATAGGGTCGATAGAATTATTGTTTGTGGCGGCAGTGACGGTGATGGGGGCGGCTGGAAAGGAGAAATCGGTAGAGTGGGATTTTACGGTGGTGCTGTTGGCAGGGGCGAGGAGGGGGTCCGTTTGTTGATGAGCTTAGGGTGCCTGTCAGATGACGATTATCACCATCAATTCTCGGGATTTAGTAGGCAACAGAAACAGCCGTCGTCAAGTACTTCGAATCGTTCCGCCTCTGCCAATAGTGGTGGGGGCAGCGGTAAAAAGGTTATCGCACCAACACAGGATACTAGGAGAGACTTTCCTCCCTCCGAGACGACTTTGCAAGATCTTAGAATCAAGGGTGTCAGCAAATACAACCATAATTCCCAGACCGACAATGAGGCTGACGAAAATAATACCCTTCATAATCGGCACAACATGAGAGTGACTTCAGTTCCTTCCATCCAAGCCTCTTTTTCGAGTATATTTCTCTCGTCAATTTGGCCCTTGTTCGCTTGGTCGCCAGGATCATTAAATCAGAACGATTACAGCGATGTCGGTGTCGATGGTGATGGCGACACCAACGTCGAAAACGCTGACGCTAAAGACAATTCCACCAACATTGAAAATATCTTCTGTAATGGTGAATACAATGCAAGATGTACTAATATTGACAACGTCTGGGACGACGGGGTCCACCGACGAAGGCGATCGCGGCCCTTTCTCAAGAGGCGTCTCCGTCTATTCCCTCCTACAGTTGCCATCCGTTCTGGCGGTTGTTCTGGTGGTCTTATTCCATCCATCTATCCTCTATTTGTACGCCTAGCCTACTTTCAAGGTACTGAAGATGAAGCAGAATACGATGAAACGGGACGGGTGTTACGCACACTTTTCCACGTGGTCGCGGGATTCTCTCGACCGACTGGTGGAGATGTCGTTAACGTCCGCAGTCTGTACGGATCGGCAGGGGGCGGTGACGGAGACAGCGGCAAGAAAGGGGGGAGGAGTGGCAACATCGCGGATGTTTTTGGAGTCCGATTACTCCACGGGGACGGAAAGAGAGACGAAGACTTCTTTTTCGACGTATTGAAGCACATTTTGGCTGAGAGTGGTACTGGTGGTATAAAGCAGCGAGGATATTTGGGGAATTTGGATCCGAAGGGCGGAGACGCGATTTTGCTCGTTAGGAGCTTAGTGAATTTGAGGCTAGCGACGGAGGGTAGAGGGGTGCCTGGAAGGGGTGTGGTGGAGGGGCTAATGTTCGATTTTCGCTTTTGGTTCAGGAGGGGAAAGGGAGGGGATGATTTCCAGAAGGAACTGGTGAAGACTTTGGGAATTCTCTGTAGGGTCGAGGGACAAGCCGTGTTGGGACAACGAGAGGATTTGAGGGTGATCCAGAATATTATTGATTTTATGGATCAGACCCTTGTTCCTCCCGCTCCAACTGCGACAAATTCGGGGGTTGCCTCAAAATTGCCCTCTGCCGACGACAGTAAGTCGACTTTGACTACACTGAAAACTCTTACTGGGTGTATTGTCTCTCTCCTCTCCACTTGGTGCTCGTTGATCCTCCAGAAGCAATCTCACCATGAATCGACGCGGGAGTTTGACAGGATGGTGAGCAGGGGCATCAGGCCTTTGCTGGCTTACATGACGAAACTGTCAGAAAGGATGACAGAAGAGGTCATGCGGATTATTGAGCCTGAAAGCGAAGACGAATCGGATGACAAGGGCGAGTTAAATGGCGATGACAAAGCCAATGGTATCAAATCCAATGGCAATGGTGATGACGATCCTAGCGGCGATGATGGCCACTCTGCAGCACCCACGTCGTCCCCACTCTCCTCTGACCAATTGATACTCGTACCCGAAACTCTGTCCTTACTTGCTCATGCCCTGTTACACCTCCTATCTGATGCAAATGCGCTGGGTAGAAAGACAAGGGTGGTGTTTCTAGCCGGGCTGATAAAAGCCTGCGATGCTACCAATAATAACTCATCAGGAAACTCCGGCGACAATAGCAATGGTCATTCTGCACCCGGCACCACCAACAATCCCAACTCCCCTGATCCTACAACTGGACTCTCTGCGGTGTTGAGTTGGACCCTGATGACGATTGTTAACTGCGGAGGTCGTCCCATCACTGTCGAAGGACTCCCGTCCCCCCCCTCTCCCTTGCTCCTCGAAAAAATACACAGGCTTGAAATTGCCAACGATGTTATCCGCAGTGTGGGAATCAGGGTCATCGCCACCCTCTCCGGTGTCGTTATCTTCGGGGGGAGGTGTTCAGACTGCTGGCCGACGACTGGAGATGGTCAGGCGGCCAAAGATGCCATAACCGCGGGAAAGACATTTCACGAACACCATGAGAGGCTGAGCGTAGAGATAAATAAGAAATCTGCCATCAGTCAGACCCGCAAGAAGTCGAGCGGGTTCTCTTCTTTCCTTTCCAGCAACCTTCAGAAGATCGGCTCGGTTGTTTCACAAACTCTCAATAGCGTGCAGGAGGAGAACCAAGACAGCAACATTGCCCATGCAATCTACGGCTTGGGGAAGGGCATCGTGCACGGGGTAGCTGAGTACGCGACAGGAAACTCTGCCTCTGAACAAATGAGGGCGCAGTGGGGACCAGATATGCCTCACTGCGTCGTAAAGAGCCTCACGAGTATGAGCAGCGCAACCTCTTCTTCCCTCAACGACCTTTTTGACGCCGTCTCCAAAGCTCCCCTGTCCTCGTCCTCTGCCGCTGCATCCACTGCCAACTCTGCCAACAACTCGACGGTGACCACAAACCTCGCCGGTTTGGAGCTCTTCGCCCCTACAAGTTATGTTATGCATCACAGAGAGCTTAGCACTGCTGTGAAACTCCTCTGGCACATTTTGAAGGTCAGAGCAGGGAGTGGCAAAAACGGGCTCGGCAAGTATACAATGAGGGCGTATTTGGACTTGATAATCTTCAACAATTACAGCTTCGCTGGTAGTTCCGAGGCGAACGACGACAACAGAGGTTATGCCAGCGACTGTCAGACTAGGATGGGTAGTGGTGCGGGTGGAAGGTGGATGTTCTCTCAGGACGGTACATATCAGTTCGACCCCCCCTTACTTGAGGTTTTTGCGACCCCTCCTTCCCAGCTCGCATCACTGCCATCTCCCAAGACGCTCGTCATCGACAGTACTTCCTTCAATTTCCGCCCAATACCGTCGCTTCCTGGCATGGCTTTCAGACTGTTGCGATTTCTGACGGACGATAGGAAGGTCGACCTGCTTGTGCAACTCCTCACCTTGACGAGAGTTGGAGGCTTCAGGTATTTCTACGGGGAGGAAGCTGAGAGGAGAGTGCACCACATGGTTGTGCGGCAGCACTTCTCAAAGAACGGCGGAGGTGGGAATTACGGCAGCTCTGTTAAGTCGAACAACCCTCAACAACGATCGATACGGACGAGCCAACTCCCGTCCTTCGTGGTATCTGAGTGGCAGTCTTCATTGTTCACCTGCTTGAGCGACTTTGTCGAGGAGTGCGATGGGGGGGCTGGAGATAAGCGCAAATCTGCCGGCGGCGAGCGCCAATCAGAAAGCAAGGATAAATCTGATCGGAAAAGCAAAGACAATGCGCCGCAGAATAGCCTGCTACCCTCCATTCTCACCAAGGTGTTTGTTACATTGATGCTGTCTGAATTAGGACTTTCGACGGACGCCATGATTGGTGTGGGCGGTGGAGAAGACGACAATAGCGAGGCTGAGGGTGGTCATGATGACGATGATGACGATGGGGCTTACGACAACGATGACAAGGAATATAATGATAGGGCGTACCTGGAGTCGATCTTGTCCTCAGCCGTCGATGAGGGGGCAAGGGGTGGCAAGTCGCAGCAACTTCGCGAGCAGACTGAGTCTGAAGTTGGACGACAGTTTAAAGGGGTGCGGAGCTGCAGTGCCCCTCTTAGCGACGTTTCTATCGAGCCCTTCATCGTCCTTGCCAGCCTGTCTCGTACTGTTCACAACGGGGAAAAGGTGTTTCGCATGCTGCTGTCGGCAATTCTGGAGGGCATCAGCACGACGGTCAACAGCTGGCAGAAAATACACAGCGGGGGGGGTAGGATAGGAAGGAAAAGTAGACGAAAGTATAAGCAGAAGCGAATCAGGACCTGGGCGATTGTTTCGTCGTTTGTGAGTAGATTGTGGATGCCTATCGTCTGCAAGGATAAGCTGGGAGTCGTGGATCAGCTCGATTACGTAGGAGTGAGAGATAAGGTATCTGAAGGGGCTGGCGAAGAGTTGGAGGGTATGGGAGGTTTGAAACTGGATGGTATGACTATTGTCTCGACGTCAACTAGCGAAATTTCTGCGAATATTATCATCACAAATCAGCTGCTGTCGATTCTAGACTTCTTCATTTTCCCTGACGATCTAAAAAGTAGTGGCGACGTGAGAGCTGAGCAGACTCAGTCCCACGGTCTCAACCTGGTGAATGCAACGAAAGGGCTGATCGTACACGCTAATACTGACGCATCTGGCAATATCAACAGCAACGAGTCGATTTCTACGATCTCCAATGACAGTGGCGAGGGCGACAGCGTGACTTCCTCTTCTCCACAGAAACCGACCCTTGTCCCCTTTCTCCACATTGTGACATTTTTGACTGTCACGCCACTGACCTACCTTCCCCCGAGCAGTATCACGTTCTTGCATGCTTGCGGGAGGTTACGATGTCTTGTCGGGTGGGCGCTGAAAGAGCGCAGAGATGAGGGGGGAGGGGGGGGTGTTGGGATGCTCGTCAAGGGCGGGGGAAACATTCCGTTTCAGGAGGGTCACAATGCAAGCAGTGACCGCCTGCTGCTTTGTGGCGTGTTGCACAGCCACAACGGCTTGGAGCGCTGTGCCCGGCTCCTGAGTGTCTATGAAAACGAGGGTGGGGTGGCAGCAGCAGCGGCTTCGGCTCCTGATGCTGCTGCCACAGACAGTCAAAAGGACCCCGCCACAAACAGAAAGAAGTCGGCGAGACGAATACTACGCAGCTCTCACGAACTCAAGGAGCTCGTCAGCAGCGTCCACAGGATGAACGGCGAGGCGATTCGCGTTGGTCTGCACCCCAAGGCGTGGAGCGAGCTTGGGGCGGCTTTGAAGGATGGGAATTTAATCGAACTGGAAGATTCTAGCGCCTCCAACGCCAACGAGAAGCGAGAGTTAATCCTGAGAAAGTTCCTCAATAGTGAGTGGGTTAGAAGATGGCACGAAGTGGAGAAGAAGGAGGGACCAGAGGGGGAGCTCATTCCTAGCATGGTCAGTAACGGGCAGATGGTCATCATCACGAGCGTTAGCGAAGGTGTCGAGGGCAAGAAATCAACCAAGGTAACTGGGGTACTGGGAAGGAAAGCGATTTTTGCCCTATCCGTCGTTTGTAAGGGGGCTGAGAACAGTGGGGAAACGATTCTCAGTTCTGGGTTCTTTGGGTTCTTGCAGAGCGAGAGGAAATGGAGCTACGATATGAGCACGAGAGTAAGGGGGCTGGAGGAACTAGGAGGCAAGATCATGGACGGTAAAATTCTGCAGAGCGAGGGTGAGGAACTGCGGGAACTGGAAAGGCAAAAAGAGGTTACGGGAAGGTGCAGTGCTATCGTCAAGGATTTGGGCTCAATTATGGCTAGTAGCGGCGTAAGTATCAGCGATAATAGTGCCAAGGTGGAGCAAAAACATTACAAGATCACCCCAAAGATTGACCGAAAGTATCGCCACGGTTTGCTCCTCCAGCCGATGGGACCGGGGGAATTCGATGACCATGCGAAAGCTAGTTACGGGGTCACGTTGGAGCGGGAGCGGGAGAAAGACAATCAGCGCCGCGAGCAGATCAGGCAGAAGGAGGTTTTGATTAAGGCGATGCAAACAGGGAAGGTGGAGAGCATGGAGGAGGACAACGAAAATGAAAACGAAAACGAAATCGAAAATGGTGATAGCGTGTCTGGAAAGACTGAAATGGGACATCACAAGGAGCTGGAAAAGACTGAGACCGAAGGCGAGAGTGAGGAGGAGGAAGCTGAGGGCTGGGAAAATATCGAGCGGACTGACGTGGATGCAGAGGAAGATGACGGCTGGCTGTGGGCAAGGAAGTTGCTCTTCAAGAGGATGGGCGACATCGAGGAGAAGATGGTTGTTGGATGCCGAGTTGTCGTACTGCGAATCACTGGAAATCTTGTGGGGTCGCTTGTCATGCTAAGTAGCTACCATTTGTTCATCAAGGAAGGGAGCAGCGGCAGCAGCAATGGTAAGATTCTCAAGTTCCCGCTCTCGAAAGTCACCGAGATTCTGCCCAGGAACTATCTGCTGAAATCGCAGGGCCTGGAGTTCTTCTTCAGCGATCGCGAAAGTCTGAGCATCGCGTTTACTCCCGAGAATGGCAGTAGCTACAACATGAGCAAGTTAGACTCTGGGGTGAAGGCGAGAGAGCTATTCTGGAACGCTCTCAGACGCCGCTACTATCCGAATCTGGCAGGAAACAAGAGATACGTCGGAGCA
>ERZ651776.2887-NODE-2887-length-17936-cov-6.170446_pt1 | contig 17936 bp, 13 predicted proteins | sample MGYA00514761_ERZ651776 | MGnify/ENA metagenome assembly ERZ651776 | reverse complement strand
TCATTTAAGTAAGTCATCCAAGGACCTGGTAGTAAACCTGTTTGAGCGTCTAAGAATTGTAATTGGTCTGCTTTAAACCTAACTTCAAATTCAAATCCTGCTATCTTGTTAACCTCAGCAGTCATTTCATCTGCGATTGGTGTAATGGTTAGTGGAACTACAACTTGATTACCCATTTGAACTTTAACACTTCCGTCTGCCGGTAATGATAAACGAACATCTGGATTTTCTACTATTGTTCTTGGTGATGATGTTCTTGCCCACTCTGTTGGTGCTGTTCCTGTTCCCCAACGATAGAATGTTGTTCCGTCTTTTGTTGGTGTGATAGCTGTTCCGTTGTTGTCAACTTTTAATCCTGTTAAATTCATATCACCTGTAAAGTAATATGCGATATCACTATCGTTTGATGTTCCAATGATATCTACTTGTTTAGAAGCATCAGTAGTTTTAAATAAGTAATCTGGATTTACATCATCTCCAAATGTAGAACTACCTGCTCCTAATTTAATTGACAAAGTATCTAAACCCGTTTGAACATCATCCATCAATGGATTAAAATAAATAACTCCACCTCCGTCTTGTGTAAGTTCTGCTGTTTCTTGTGCTAAATCATCATCAACAAATATACTAAATTCTCTTCTTTGGTTTCTTGTGAATCCGTCGTGTGCTTGATAATAATTTAAAGTTTCATCATTATTACCAGATTTTAAATTATCAATACTTGACCATTGTTGATATGTTTCACCATTGTAGTGTGTGTATGATGTTTCAAATACTCCACTTGTGTATGCCCATAAGAAATATGTATCGTTTAATTGGAACTTATCATCTCCGTCTACATCACCGATTAAATAAGAACTTGGTGTTGCGATATCAATGTCATCTTCGTTTTCAAACTTGTTTGATTGGAAATTAAATGATGCGATTGCGTCATTAATGTTAGTGATTGCTCCCCTATCTAATAAATAAGTTGTATGGTCTCCAACAACATCATCTGCTTCTGGTGGCCAGAACGATACACGATATCTATTGTTTCTCGGTAAAGATACATTGAAGTATCCTTTATCATCTGTGTATGTCCAATACCAATAACTAACTCCTCTAAATCCGTCGTTTTGAATTTTTTGGTCTGATGTTGTTCCGGCATTTTGTTCATAGTATCTCATATGTTGATACCCCAATGCAAATGTTCCAGCGTCATCATAACTACCCATAACATCATCAGTTAGAGATTCGTCAGTATTACTTGATGGATAATTAATATCTCTTGGATTTCTCCAATTAGAAAGATTATCTGGATTACTTTCATCTAATTCAAAGATAACTTTCATCATAGAATATTTGTTTCGTGAATATGCATTTGTTCCGTCATACTCTCCAATGTATCTCATATATCCTTCAACATCAACAAGTTTCGGGTGTAAAGTAATATCACCACGAGCAGCACCATTAAATGTTCTGTCTGCTGTTTTGTGGTGTCCCCAATTTCCATCTATGTAAACTTTATAATCTAATAGATAATCATCAGATACATAAGTGTAGTATCCTGTTGTTCCGTCATAGTATGTTGGTATTCTAAATGCTCTTGGTGCGAAATCATCAACAACATCATTTATCTTGAAGAAAAATTTTATTACTTGTTTCTCTACTCCATCACCACCACCAAATGTTTTATCTGGTGTTCCGTCATTATCGGCGTCAACTCCGTGACTTACCATAGTAACTCTTAACCAATCGTATCTTGTATCGGCAATACTTTCTTCTACTAATGTATTAGAACCGCCGACTGCTAATGAATCTTGGTATCCAATATTAGAAAAGTGAACCACTTCAAAAGAATAGTCTGCATTTGCACTTTCATCACCTTCAGTCCAACCTGATATATGACTACCTTTAACGACTTTAGAATCTCCTTGACTCCAAGCGTTAACTGATGTTTCACCTGATTCTATCCAAGTAACTAAGTCGTTATCGAATGCGATATCAAACCTAAGTGCTGTAATATCTTCACCTACATCATCTAAGGTAACTTCCATTTCCAAGACTTTATCTCTCCAACTATCAAAGTTATTGTTATCAAATGCTGGATTTGATGTATCTTGTGCTAAAAAATCATCTAAATCTTGTGTAACTGAGTTTTTCCACCAAGTTTGTGGTGAATCCCAATCACCTAATTGTTTTACTCTTATGATTGGTGATTGTCCAAAGACCATTCCAAACATAACTGCTGATATAACTATATTTTTAATAAAACGAAACATTGTTTTCTCCATTGAGTTTAATTCAATAATAAATATAAGATTGTTAAAAATTAGACATCAAAACGAACCACAAAAGTAGTTGAGATTTCGTCTGATAATTTGATAGGTTTTCCGAGTTTTCCTACGACTGCAAGCTCACCATCATCAGTATATAGACCTATTTGTGTAACATATGGGTTGAACTCTGAACCAGTTACAAACCCCAAAGATTGAGTTGTTGCGTTATATTCTGTTTTAAAACTTCCTGTTCCAGAATTTAATGGTTGGTCTCCTGGTGGTAAAAAATTAGACATAGAAACCGTTCCAGCTTTTAATGTTAAACTACCACTACGACCTGGTGTTGCACTAATATTAGTAGTGGTGTTAAATTCAAATGGTTTAGCTATTACACGATACTCATATTCATAATGTGTTTGTGTTGCTTGATATTTTAAAGTATAACTTGTTTGGTCTTGTGTGTAAGAACCTGTATCAGTTAATACAATTAATCCTTGTGAATAAAATACATTACCTACCTCTGAACCACTTCCGTTTGATGCGACTGGTGTTCTACTAAATGAACTTGATTTAAATGATGCAAAACTTGCAGAGTGTGCATTATCATATAGATTTCCGTCTCCGTCATCTTTAATTGTAAAGGTATTTCCATTAATAGTAATATCTAAGTCAACTGATTCTGGTTTGATTTGTTCACCATACAATCCTCTCGCAACACTAATAACACTTGAACTTGTGTGTAATTCTCTATGTTCTACATTAGGGTTATTGTTTCCGAAAGTTCTATAAGGTTTATCAGAATCTTTATAGAAAGTTTTGTTTATCATATTCCAAGTTGGAAGTCCGAAATATCTTGTTGTTGTTGAACCTGAAACGATTGATGTGATTGCGTCTGAACCACTTACATATCTTTGAAATGAACCACTACGAGCCTTTACTAAAAATACACCACTCCCACTATCATTGTTGGTGAATGTGAAGTTTTTAAAAGACTTGAACGGCTTTTTCGTTATATCTAATGGGTCGAGATTTTTGAACATTAGTTTGTCCTAAAAATCAAGTTTCACTTTTACTATAGCTTCCCTTGAATATGAGTTTAGTAATGGTTTAGATAATTTAGCAATTGCCAATAATTCATTAGATTCATTGTAAAGACCAACTTGTGTTACAAATGTTTGTGGGTCTTTGAAGAAAGTTGGTTGTGTTAAACTTCCGTCTGATGAAGTTGCAAATGTTGGATTTGAACTAAAGTTAAACTTTTTGTTTCCTACTCTACAAAAATAACTCGTTGAACTAATTTCTTCTTCTCTACGAGCTTGGAAGTAAGCACCTTGAACTATTGAGTTGTAAAGTTTTCTACCATTGAAGTCAAATGTATTAGCACTTCTTGCTGTTGTTATATCAGCTACTTCATCATCTAACTTAGCCGCGTTTAAAGCGATAATACCTAAGTCTGGATAGAAAAGTCCGAAACCTCCATCTCCGTCTTCTGATGCTGCTGCCGTATGAACTCCATTAGTAATGGAACCAGTAACAACATTAAATACTCTACCACCTTGGTCCACAGTAACACTTGAAGCTGCTGAACTATCGTCAATCAATCTAACTTTGTTTGTTCCGGCGTCTAAATGTAATTCCCAATTTCCTGGGTCTACTTTTTCTCTCATACGACTTCTTTGGAAACTAATGAAATAAAAGTCATTATATCCTGATGACGATGCCGCTGGAGCTCCTGTGAAAGTAAATTTATCTGTGTTGGGCGCAAGTATTAAATTTTTAAATTGTGAATACATTGCAGCAGATTGTCTATCACCAACTGTTGTTTTAGTTGAATTTCCAACTGAACCACTACCTGCGTAGTGTGCATATCCTAATGAAAATTGAACTTCAGCTGATGAATCACTTGCTGGGTTTGCGTTGTATATTTCAACATAAGATGCTGATTGAATACCCTGTGTTGATGCAGTAAAGAAAGAAGTTACACTTGTCCCCCCACCTGTCCATAGTCCACTTGTAACTGTCGTTCTTTGGTTTTCTACTATGTCGTCTGCTCTGTTAAATCTTTGAAATGACATTATTTACTCCTTATAATTTACTTGGGTCAGCTTTTACTGTGATTGGTAGATTTAAGGTAGCACCTGTATCTGCACCTATCACGGTAACATTGGTTGAAGTTTGTGAAGTTATCGACCTCGAAATCACATTTACTGATTGACCTGTAATCGTGATAGAACGTTTTCTTTCAGTTTCATTAAGAAAAACTGGTGTTGTTGTTCCAGATTTTATTACGAAATCTTCTTCTAAAGTTCCGTCAGGCAATCTTTTTACTTGTGTTTGTGTTTGTGATGAACTACCACCTGCTGATGTCAACTGAGTTATATTTGCAATTGATGCATCTTGTATAATAAATATATAAGATTGGTCCACTCCATTACGAGTATTTGGTGTAATGGTTTGAGTTATACCTGCTCCGTTGAAAGTCAATGATGAGTTTGGTAATTCCAATATAGGAAGTTTTGCTGTTTCCTTTGGAAGTGTTGTCAACTTATATCTCATAAGTTGGTTCTCATCTACGAACGCCTCTAATAAAGGCATATTCTCAATGACTGCACCATAGAAGTTTGACCCGTTAGGGTGTGATGTATCGTATAAATTATAATCAATTTCGTCATCTGCTAATGCAAACTTAGAAATTCTAAATTCGTTCTGCCCTCTTGCCAAAAGTTCACGACCTTTTTTTGTCAAAATTGCATCTACTGTTATTGTTGTATTGTCTAAAAATCCCATTTTATTTTGCTCCTGTGGAAATAATATAACTATTCTTATTCAGTAATAAATATAAGAAAGTTAAATTTTCCACTATTATTTTGTTTTCAATTTACTAATATCACTATCCTGTGTAACAATCTTTGTTGGTGAAACTATTTGAACCTCAATTGGTTCTCTCTTATCAAAAGATGTTTCTCTTGTATTCTTTGTTCCTTGGTAAAAACTTCTAAATAAATTATTTGATTCTGCTATACTCTCAACATCTGATGCTTTAAATGACGAACTATTTGAATAGAACTTAGGATTAGGTGCAACATTTGCGAGTGATGCTGATAATGCATTAGGGAAGAATAATTCTTCAATTTCCTTTGTTTCTGATAATCTTGAACCTGATATAAATGGAACAAATGAATCTGTAAAGTTCTTCAATGATACGAGGCCTGATGCGTTTAGGTATGTAGTTCCAAATCCTAATCTTCTGTCGTTCTCACCAAGAACTCTTAATTTTGAAGGAACATTTAAGAAACCTAAATGACTACCACTTGTATATGCGGCGTTTACCAATCCATCATAAGTGTCATAACTACTATTTGTAGTTGAAAAGTTTGATTCATCATTTTCTAAATTTGTTCTCGTTACCATAACTCCGTCATCAAAATCTTGTGCATTTGCAAATATACGATTATCAAATTCTGGTTGTTTACCGATTATCTCTTTACTTCTTTCTAAAATATTTGGTTCAATCAATACACCTAATGTTGAGTTTGCACGAGCTGGTAATAGTTGTCTTACTTGTGTAAATACACTTGAATCATAGAACTTTAATATTCTTAAATAATCAAAAAAGTTATTTGATTTAGAATATCGTTTAAAATATTCCCTTTGTAAATTACCAAGAGTTCTATATGAATATTTAAACTCATCTCTTGGGTCTCCAATTAAATCATCTAATGATAAGTCTGCAATACTATAAACGATGTCCTCATTAACCACATCTACTGGTGAAAAATAAACACCTAAACGATTACTATCGATTGGTGCGAAATCTTGTGATGAAACTTCATTACGAACTTCTGGTGATAATGCTGTTCCTGTTTTTAGTGTGTTGTCTTCAATTCTAATTTTAGTTGCATTTCTACGAGAAGGTCCTACATTAGGAACTTTTAATTTTTCTTGGTCCACTAATGTTCTGAAAAAGTTTCCTGTAAATCCATTTAAATTACTACCTGTAATATCTCCTTGATATGTATTCAAATATGAAACCTCAGATGCTGTTACACTTGATAGACTTGATGATAAGTTTTTATTGTCGTCTAATGGTAATCTAAATAATAGATTGTCATATGATGACGCTGATGTATTTCCGTTATAAGCTTTTGGTGTTCGAACGTGATTATTAAATACACTCGCACTTAATGGTTCACTCCACAATCTATATTCCATTAATGAACCACTAAATTGTGTTCCGTGATTTCCTGTTCCACTACCACCTAAATAAACATCACCACTTGATGTGAACGCTCCATTGAATTGAGATTGTGTCATTGTTAAACTTTGACTATCTTGGAATAAAATCTTTTGTCTTGTTGAGTCGTATTGTTTTGTAGTTAATTCATAACTTGAAGTAAAAGTCGTAAGTTCAGATGCATGCTCTACACCACTTGATGACTTTCTTGTTAACATTACTGACCACATTTCATCATTGTAAAACTTTTGTAATGATGATGTAATATATTGTTTTGTTCCGTTGGATGCACTTATTGCAAATCTTAAATGGCCATAATTATCAGTTCCACCATTATCTTGTAATGATATAGCCCAACTTCCGTCAGCAGATGAACCAGACTTTTGAATCAATACCATTGAACCTGAACTACCGGCACTATAAGGTGTTCTAAATCTAAATTCTACCGTATCGGGATATAAATCAGTAATTGGTTTCCAAGGTGTTTTAATATATTGACTAGCTTTAAAATCTAACGCTCTCGTAAATTTTCTTTTTATTTCATAACTAACTCTTGTTCCTTTATCTGGCCCACCATATTCTCTAACTCTTAATATAGAACTTGGTATACCATAACAACTTAATAATCCTTTAACTGCTCTTTCTGTTCCTTTTGATTTAATAAAGAAAGGTAAGTTTGCTAAAATTCTTTTCCAAATTTCTTCTGATATATCTTCTGATGATTTTTCGTTTTTCGTTGTTCCGTCTGTATTTTTACCAAGTAAGAATTCTGGTAAGTCAACTAAATCATTTCCTAAATATAATTCTAACCCTAAAGCTTTTGCAAACTCTAATGTTATATCTTTTGAAATACCCTCTGATACTTTTTCTACTTTTTTATTTACATCTGTAAGTGATTTTACATAAGTCCATATTTCATCAAATTGTTGTCCGGTCATATCCATAAATTCTAAGAATACATTGTTTTGTGTATCAGAGTAAACGTGTTCTGGTAGTGAGTTTCTAAAACTATTAACATTGTTTTGGTCATAAGATGATGCACTTGATATCATATTGTTATACCAAGTTCCAGCTTGTGTGCTGTTTGTTGCCGCTAGTGTATATGGTTTTGATGAATTGGTTTTTGGCCAAGCTGTATCGTGGAATTGTCCTAATGATGAACTAACATAAGATGAACTTTCAAAATACATATAATTTTCAAATGGGTCAAATGAATTAATTACTCGTTGTCTTTTGTTTTCTTCCTCTTGTATTGTGGCCAATGAACTTGATACCGATACTAATGATGAACTTAATGAATTATGACTTTCAATTAATTCTAATTTTCTTTTAAAATTATTTAATCTTCTTTCTGCTGATGAGAAGTTTACGAAGTTTCCAAATCCCGTATCGTCTAATTCAAATAATAAATTGGTTGTTGTTTTTTGATAATCAATATTCGGTTGAACATCTAATAAACTACCTGATGTTAATTTTTCTTGTAGTTCAAAATTTAATTGTGTATCACTTCCTAATAAATCATTTTGACTTTTAAATGTAGTTCCTTGAAAGTTAATTGGATTATCTACTGAATTTAAATTAGGTATTCTTAAAAATATCCCCTCGTCTGGTCTATCTACAAATGGAACTAATCTAACTCTTTCTTCATAGTCCGGAAGTCTTTTTTCTGCAAAATAAACTTTATCTAAAACATTTTTGTTTTCTTGAAGTGGTTGTTTTAATTTAACAACTCTTGACTTTTCGTCATCATTTAGTCTGTCTGCTGTAAGAAGGTAATAATCATTATCACAAACCATATAAGTTTTAAATCTTTTTACATTATTCTTTTTATAGTTTACTCTCCAGTATTGGAAAGATTTAGCTCTATCATCATCACCTTTATGTTTAGTAAGATTTACTCCGTCTTCATATGACAAACTAACTCTAACTCTGTTTGCATCTAATACTTCTTCAATACGAGCAACATAGTCTTGTTGTTTTATTTTTACTTGTGCTCTTTTTGATGTAATGATTTTTTCTTTTTTCTTTTTATTTGACTTGACTAAAGTTCTTTTCTTGTCAAGTTGTAAAGCTTTTAATCCTGGATATAAGTTTGGTTGGTCGTCAAAGAAGTTAGAATCTCTTAGGTATCCAATGGGTCTTGATTTATTGCCCTCTGAACTCCTGTCCGTAGTTACTGGTCTTCTAATGTATGCATTTCTCATTGCACCCCGTAGGTTTATTCTATTACCATATCTTCTTAGTGTTGCAGCTGTAGCGGCACGAGAATCTGCCTGACCCTGTGTTTCTCCCTCAGTTCTTTCGTAACTTCTTTGGCTTTCTGAATATTCTGGCATTAACTAAATCCCTGTGATGTGTCCATTGGTGATACTACTTGTTCTACTTCTTCTTCTTCAAAATCTTCGTCTGGTAAATCTGGCGGTATTGGTGGTTCATACGGTAAGTCAAATTCAATGTCATCAATCTCATCAATAATTGCATCGTCATTATCAAAGTCTTCATATCCATCAACTTTATATAAGTTAGGAATAATAATTTCCCCACCTACCATATTTTGTGTAAATCCTCTATCCTCACCATCTATATCAAATTCCAATACATTTGGATTTTTCTGGTCAAACTTTATACCACCTTGTCCGTCTTTTTTAATAGATTTATATTCAATCAATCTATTCATAGTTCGGAAATCTTCTCTCATCTCTTCATTTTGAATATTTTCATCTACCTCAATAAGAGCTTCTGTTCTGTCTGGTGATATTCCGTCAATAAAATATTTTACTTCCTTTATAAATAATTCTTTTTTTTCTGGTGTGTCTTGTCCGTCAATGCCTGGATTTGGTGATGAAGTATAGTATTTAATTTCCCCATTAATTTCTTTTTCTTCTACTTCACTATTCCATTGAATTCCTGTATCATCAACGAATACTTGTGCCTCAACTCCGGCAAGTCTTCTTAAAAACTTGTAAACAATTCTATACTCACCCTCGGTATATCCATAATTTCTAAGATGTTGTCCTATGTTTAAATCTATAAAACCCTCTGATGAAAAGGATACTTCTTCTCTTGGTATATAGATAGTGTCTAAAAGAACATCATCTGGTACACTATAAATAAATACAGCTATATAATCGTCATCATCATCACGACCCCAACTACTATACACTCTTTTATTTAAATAATAAGTGTCTTTTTCTTGTTGTGTAAAACCATATTCTCTTGACATTATACTATGTATCCTTTACCTCTTAATTCTTCTTCATCATCAGTTCCTGCTCCTGGTGATGCCGGTGTGGTTTCTCCAGCTACTAAATTAAAAGAACCACCAGATTGTGTTTCAATTGTTTCTGGTAAACCGAATTCTTTATAAGTTCTTCTTAAAACTTTATTTTTAAAAATAAAATCTTGTAGTATAACCGCATAGTTTCTTAAATCTAATGCGATTTTTAAATCTATTTGATAAGTTTTTATGTTTCTAAATAAATCTTTTAATAAATTTCTACCTTTAGACTTTGGTGGATATGCTCTAATTAATTTTACAATAAGTGCATTAAGTTTTTCAGCTGAAATACTATCGTCAATTTCTTCAATACCAGCTGGATTCTTTTTTATGGCCGCAAATCCTGCTTTCGCTGCAATCATTATTGTTTTTAAACTATTTTTATCTACAAGTCTGTTTATAAATTCAACAATGATTGGTCTATATGGGTCTGGTGTTTTGGAAGTATCAGCTTGAATTTGAATATCGGTTACTTGGTCAACTATATCATCATCTTCTGTTTCACCTGCACTTGGAACAACAAAATGAGAAATTTCTTGTGAGATATTATTTAAATATCTGTCGTTAAAAAATTGTTGTTTGTTTTCAATACGAACACTTTCCGTTATACCCTCTGCGGCTTGGCCTGGATTAGTTGGGTCCTCAATGGAAACCAAAAATCCATCTTCATCTCTTGTAGGGTTGTTTGCATCAACCGAACCAGATATTTGTTGTTTTGCAAGTAAATCTAATACTTTTTCTTGTTGTTCAGTAATATCTGAATCAAGGATGTTTTTATAAGTATCTGACTTTAATCTAGCTTGTGAAGGTAAATAAGGCATTTTATCTCACTATTCTGAATTCATTATCGTTGTCGTAAAAGTTTATTTGTTCATCAGTTGTTCCACTACCACTAACTACCTTAACACAAAAACGATAATTTCTTTCTGATTGTAGTCCATTCATCCATAGATTAAAATAATTACCTGTGCTATCACAACTAATTTTAGAACCACTACCATAAGGTATGATTACTTCTTCTGTTTCTGAATCTCTTACTTCATAAAAAGCAGATGCACTTGGTAAATATTTAGTTGTAAGTTCTGCTGGTGTTGTGTCAAACGCAGTTGTAGGATATAATTCTCTACCAACTAATCTAAACTTTACTATCGAACCTTCTTTATATTCTGTTCTTAAATTTTTAAAATATACTTTTAATCTTTCTAAGTCTGTTGAACTCAAAGCTGATAAACTTCCTGTTGAGAAACTTGAATCGTCCCACACCACTTCTAATTTAGGTGGGTATATTGTATGTGTTTCTCTACCGAAGTATTTTAGATTCCCTAATCTGTCTGAACTACTTTCATCTTTTGTAGTGTCACCACCTGGATTATATGAGAAATCACTTGAACCCGTATATAGTGATTCTCTTTTTACCAAGAAACCTCTATTAGGAAATAAAGAACTTGAGTATATGTGATTCTTAACTAAGTCTGAAACATCTACTCTTAAATCTTTTTTATCAAATGTTAGTGCGTATGATGAACTAACTGAATATTGTCCACCCAAACTTCCAGTAAACCAAGCACCCCCGTCAGTTAATACTGAACCCGTTACCCAAGGTGTTGTGTTTTCGTGGTCTCTGTATTGATAACTTACCCCGTCCTGTGTTACTGGGTTGTGGTCAAGCTTTCCTGTTCCTTGTTTCCAAGCACTACCACTAACCATATATACAAAAACATTTTGTTCTGATTCAACTTCGGTTGATGTTGCGTCAAATAAATTTAAATAGTATTTTGCAGTTGCTGGTATTTTACCATTTTGTATAGACTGAGAAATATAAGAATAATCAAAGTCAATTAATATTCTTGAAATATTTTGAACAGTTCCATTTTGTGCAACTTCTTTATTTATTTCTAATATTTCATCTAATCCTGTGTTTCTTGATGAAGTTGTAGCACCTGAATATATTGATGAGTCTCTTTTGTTAAATTCAAAATAATGCATTATCTATCTCCCACTACTCTACCTTCAATATCTACATTAGGATACTTGACCTCAAATATACTTGGGTCCAATGAAGGATATAAAATTCCATCTCTAACCGAAGAATCTGTATCATATATATTTCCACTATATCCATCAGATACTTTATGTTTGTTCTCAATCACTACAATATTCTTATTAGGATTATTGTCTTGTGGTGGAACTACCGTAACAACACCATCTACCAACCCAACTACATAAGCTATGTCACTTAATATGATTGGTTGATTGATTTGCCATTTTTTAATTTCAAAATGTTTCTTAACTGCCTGTATTGCGTTAAACAATACTTCGTTTTTGTTATATCCCCTTTTTACCGTGATTGCAAATCTAACACCTATATTAATAACATAAGCGTCCTTTAAATTTATTGCATCTGTCAATACTCTATATTGAGAAAGATATGTTTTTAAATTTTGTTTTACTGCATTGTTTAGTCTTACTAATTTACTATCTGCTGTATATCCTAATAGATACATATTCAATGCTAATGGATTGGGTATAACATCTATGGATTTAATTCTACGAACTTCCCCATCAACAACTTCTAATTGTCCCTCTTGTTCTAATTGTTCGTCTTGAACAATAAATGCTTTTGCTATATTACCATATTTTTGTGGTAAAGAATAAACCCTTGTTATGTAGTCTGCTCTTGTAACTGCTCTATTTTGTGCGTTAAAGAAAGCCGATGCATTAAGTTTTACTTCGTCAAGAGTTTCTTCACTTGCTCCACCCGATGCCCTTTCTAAATTAGTTACATTCAAACTTTGTTCTGCATTTGAAGAAAGTGTGGAATCCACACCCTCAGTAGAATTTGTATAATTTTTTTCTAAAATTCTATTAACACTATTTACTGGAACATTGTGTTCTATGGCTCCACCAAAAATATATTCAATGGTAAGTGTTGTATTACTTGGTGCTAAACCAAAAGTTCTTGTCTTCATAAAGTTAGCTGGGTCATATGATTCATCTAATCTTGAAACACCAAAACCTAATGATGAACCAACATTGTCTGGACTTGGAATTAATTCTTCGTCTGGATTAGAACTAATACCAGAACCAAATTTAACTTCCATACGATTATCATCATTGATTCTTGTTGTAAATCTTCTGGCAGTTTTAATAAGTTTTAATAAGTAAGGGGAATCATTTTTATAAGTTGATAAACTTGGGTCATTTAAATTTGTATTTTCCTCAGCTTCAAAAACTGTATCTTGTGCTAAGAAAGGAACTTCATACCACTTGTTTCCATTACTATCTGTTATAGAAATAATTTCAGTAACATTTTTGTCTCCTAAAAATACACTATCAAAAGTCTTAGCATTTCCAAAAGTAAATGTTTGTGTTTTTCTAACACCTGATTTTGCTAATGCACTTTTAGTTAGTCTGTAACTTGTAGGTATGTTACCTGATGTAGGAGCCAATGTTGTTACATCCATTGGGTCTAATGAACTTGATACTTTAAAATCAACATCATCTAACAAAGTAAATTCTACATTAGTATTTGAAAGAAATCTACTATTTGCCTGAAGTTTTCCTGCTATATCTAAGTTTGGTGCATATTTACCACCACCTAAACTTTTAGCTGGAACATCAAGAGTTAAGGAAAGTTTTACAGTAGAAGGACAAGCTAACTTAGGTTTATATCCTAATGATTGAGCAATCTCAAAAATATTTTTCTTTTCTTCTGCCTGATTCAGCAGTGTTTCTCTGAATTGATTATCTACATAGTAATTCAATACATCACCAACATATGCTGCCATTTCAACAAACATCATACCTGGTGACGCTTCATTGAAATCATTGTATTGTGATGGGAAATAAGATTTAGCAAATTCTATAAGATTGGCTCTTATATCTGCAAAATCTCTTCCAAGATAATTAACTTCTTTCTTAATTATTTTTTTATTTGTTCCATAGTCTACTTCTTTTAAGTTAGTTGTAGGCATTCTTATTCTCCGATGTTAAATTGTAATTCTAATGAGTCTAAAGAATTGTTTTCTAATTTTGTACTATATTCTATTGATATAGAAACACTATTAAGATTAACTTCATCTTTAACGACAAACACATTATTTATTTCAATGTATGGTAATTGTCTTGAAACAGCTTCTCTAATTGTTTCTTCAATAGAGTCTGCAGATATATCGTCAAAGTTTACAAACAAAAATGACTTTAAGTCTGAACCAAATGTTGGTTGCATTACTCTCTCACCTGGTGTGGTGAGTAAAAGATTTCTTAAATTAGATTTTGATTGTTCTAATATAGTTTTAGATTGAAAGAAAAATCCATTTAATCCATAGGATAACGGAAATTTAATTCCAACATATATATCTTTATTTCTATCTGTTTCTCTTACTGTTGCCATTATGGTCTAAAATTACCTTCGCCATTTTTCTTTTTATTAATTGCTTTCATTAGTCCAGAGTAATCACGAGTTAAAGCATCTTGAACACCTTCGGGAACTGCGTCTACTGAAACTCCCTGTTTCTTAATTGTGTCTACTGCTGCCATTTCTCTCGCTTTCTCTTTATTCTGTCCACGACCTAAATCTCCGTATCCTAATACTTCGGCCATATTATCACTACCTAATACACCACCACCCAATGAAGGATATTCGTCAGTTTGACCTGATGACCCTAATGGATTGGTATTGTTTAATACTTCATTTAACGCTGGGTTTTTAGAGTATTGTTTTTTAGGTTTATTGACAACCTTTTTAGGTTTAGGTTTAGAAATCGTTTCTGATAAACTAATCTCTTTTTCTTCATTAATAAATATCTCGCTCAGTTGTTTTTTGACTTCTTTACGGACAACTAATTCAATTATATTTTTTAACTTACTTTTGTTCATTACTACTCCTTGTTATTATAAATTCTTTTGTGCTTCACCACTCGCTTGCATTGTTTTGGATAATGCTTCACCTGCAACTGCTGCGGTTTCTTTTGTTGAAACATCTATTTCTTTTTCAGCTATACTTATACTAAATCCATTTGCAAATCCACCTTGACACTTTTCCTTAAATTTTCTTGCATCATCTCTCCAGGCTTTTCTGGCATCTTCTTGTTGTTCGAAAGGTAATTGTGCAATTGCTTCATATTGGGATTTTAATTGACCAGCCTCTTGTTTTAATTCAGGACCATTTGCGATTGAACTTAAATCACCACCATTGGCTTCAAAGTCATTTAGTGTAGCCTCCATTTGAATAAAGTCGTCAATAGTTAAAGACTCTAATTTTGAATAAATTAATGTTTCAAAATATTCTGATGGATTTTCTGCAATAGCTTTGAATTCTTCAAATTGTGCTTTTGCTACTTCATAATCCTCTTTCAACTTATCTACTTCCTCTACAAGGTCTGTTAAATTACTTAGTTTTGATAATACATCTGCCATACCTGGTATAGGATTAAAAGCTTCTCTTAGTTCATCAATCGTATATGTTTTCCAATCATCAAAGTCTAACCATTTTAAACTTACGATTAGTTTGTTTGTTTCTAATGCTGTTTTTGCATTTTTTATTGCTACTTTAATATTCTTAAACCAAAGTGGATTAGGTGTAGACCTTGTTCCTGGAATAGCTGCTGGAATCAAACTATTTAATGTTTGAATATATTCTAAAATATTTTGTCGGTGGTCACGAGCTAACTTACTACCTCTCTCAACAATTCCACTTGGTAATAATAAAACATTACCTGATTTTAAATCTTCTTTCAAACGATAAGTTGTTTGAACTTGTTGAGAAAAAGATTTTGAACTAATACTAACTTGTTCTGAATTTTTTATTTGAACTTTTGTTCCTTTGATATGAACATTTCCTTTACCAGCAAAAATAGCTATATCATCTTCTTTTGCATACATAACTATTCTATCTGATTTCATAAATATTGATGGGTTTGTAAACTTACTTTCAAATGGTGACCTATCCTTCATTTTATATCTATTATCATTTGATAACTCCATTTGACTTCCAATAACTTGAATTCTTTCATCATACATTGGTTGTTCATTTGTTGTAAGATGAATAATACTATTTGAATCTGTTTCGAGTGTGTGTGCACCGATAAAGACATTACCAGAGTCGTTTCTATCTATGCCGGGGTTATCAAAACCACGATATCTTTTTACTGATTGGTTAGATGATAGTTGTATATAATTATTATGTCTACCTTGTATTATAGTATCACCTGGATTTACATTAGATTGTTTATTGACTTCTGGCATAGGTGCAATTCTGGCATTCTGTTTATTAACTTTTTGAACACCTTTAATATTATTAGAAACGTTTGCAAACTCCCTATCTATATCTGCTAATGTTGTTCGTTTGTCAAATTCACGTTTATCAATACTAACATCTTTTGTTCTTTTTGCATTAGTTATGATTTCTGTGTTTGGGTTCAAAGCTGAGAAGTAATATCTTGAATCATTAAATTCCATACCGATAACAAGTTCACCTGGTAAAGGCATTTGTATAATGTTAGAGTTTATTGGTTTGAACTCTCCATTAACACGAGCGTCACCTTTTGATATATTGTATTCTGAATAAATATATCTACCAATGATTTTACCAAACCCACTTCCATCAGATTCTTCTATAACTTCTATTACTTCAACTGGTTCTATTTGATGAAAGAATTCTTTCTGAACTAATTGTTTCATTTTTAGACGCAATAATCTCTCATCAACTTTTCTGTTTGATGAAGAGTTGTCCTCTAACCGAACTGTATTTTTTTCTTTGGTTTCTCCACTTCTACCTGGAGACTTATCAAAGTAAGCCATTTAACTTTCCTTACTGATAGAACTTTCTATTTCGTCTTTCTTGATTTGTAACTCTTGAACATCTGTTTCTATTGCACTCATCAGTTGTTCTTTTTCTGCTTCTGATAAACCGAATTCACTATCGTCAGATGTTATTCGTTTTTCAGCTGCTGTAATTCTTTGAACGATTGTTGCCAACTTAACAAGTTGTTCGTCGTTCTTGACATTGATTTCTAAATACTCTTTCAACATAGGAATAATCTGAACGGCCGTATCTCCGTCCTTAATAAATCCGACCACCTCTTTCATTAGAACTTCTAATTGCTTTTTATTGGTGTGGGAATTATCATATATGTCCTTAAAGACATCTGATAGGGTTTTACCCTTGAATATTTCGTAATCGTTTGACATAAAATTTACCTAACAATAAATATAGAGATGTCAAAAAAAGGGGATATATATTTATATATCGGTTGATTTTTTTTATTTTAGCATATAGTTATTATACGAGTCGGACAAAACCCGACTTTTATTCATTAATAGGGGGAAACTAAATGAAAGACACAATCAAAATGATTATAGATAGCGTATCTGGTTTAAAGGATGTACTATTACATATAGTCGGCTTAGGTGTTCTCGTACAATTAGTATTTGTAGGGGGATTCTTAGGTATTGATATTGTTAGTAATTTGATTAACTTAGTGAACTTATTCGGTAATGCCGGATTTGCTGGGTTTATATCACTTATCGTGATACTCGGATTACTTAACAAATAAAGGTGGAATTAACGGGCGGTAGAAATATCGCCCGTTGTTACACTATAATATATCCCAACTTCCAGTATATTTAGTTTCTATACTTCCAGTCGCAAGATAACTTCTTTGTAAATTAAAGTGATGTTTTTTCAAAACATTTATTACACGAGTAATGTGTTGAGTGTTACTACCGGTCATTTCTCTAATCAAAATATACAAAGCTTTCTTATTGAAGTTCTCGATATTTTGTCTTTGTTCCATTAAATACAATACTGAATTAGCAACATCAATATCTTGTTTTCTTTTAAACACGGTAGTTAGATTATTGGTCCAGTAGTCTACGAATAAATCCATATATTCTTTCTGTCCTTCCAATACATCTTTTCTATTGGTCTCACCCAAAGCATCTCTTTTGTAATCAGTTACGGATTCGTCATCAGTTTGTTTGAGTTTTTTGTAATTATTATTGTTGTGTAGAATCAAATAGTTCTTAGCAACGATACTGAAATAACTAAATGCTTTACCTTTACCCTCGGCAAACTTATGCATATTCATATACAAGAAACTTACTACTTCGTGCATTACATCTGAACTCGGAACATCAAAGTAATAAAACTTAAATGTATGGATAA
>ERZ651776.2886-NODE-2886-length-17936-cov-24.474103_pt1 | contig 17936 bp, 15 predicted proteins | sample MGYA00514761_ERZ651776 | MGnify/ENA metagenome assembly ERZ651776 | reverse complement strand
CAATTGCCTCTAGTGTATTTGTCACTACAATTACAGATGTAATTGGATTTGTCTCGTTTTTGGGTGTTGGTGCTTATTTTTTATAGATTAAAAATTATCTATTAATCTTACCTTATCTAAATAATAAGCTACAAAAATTCTAGATTTTTTTATGCTATTAGTGATAGATAAATCTTTTTCTTTTCTAGCCTCTAAATATTCGACATTTACATTATAATTTTTTTCAATTTCTAATTTCTTTGATGATAGAATTTTTTGAATATTTTCTTTTTTAATCAATTTTCTTTTAAAATTAATTAGTAATTTGGCTATTTTTCCAGCTTTATCTAATTTAATATTTTTTAACAAGAAATTTCTAGATGATAGAGCGTATTTATTTTTAGCTCTTATTGTATTGCAAGCAATAATTTTTGATTTATATTTTTTTTCAATAAATTTTTTAACCAGATATAATTGTTGATAATCTTTTTCTCCCATAAAAATTTTATTTGGTTTTATTAATTTTGTTAATCTATCCATTACATCTAAAACACCTTCAAAGTGGCCTTTCCTAAATTTAGCGCATAAGATTTTATCTTTTTTTTTTAATATGATTTTTGATTTTTGCTTAGATTTGTAGATGTCCTTAAATTGTGGAATGTAAACAAAATCAACTTTTTTGGTTTTTTTTAATAAAAACAAATCTTTATTGATATTAGATGGATATTTTTTGAAATCATTTTTATTATTAAATTGTTTTGGATTAATAAAAATACTAACTAACGTTTTTTTACAATTTTTTTTTGATTTGTTAATTAGTGAAATATGCCCCTTATGAATACCTCCCATAGTTGGCACAAAACCAACATTATTTAAAGATCCAATAGCTTCATAAAGCATTCGATTGTTTAATAAAATTTTCATTTGTATTAAAATAATTAATAAGTAAAACATTTAAATGATTAAACAAGCAATTATTCCTCTAGCTGGTCTTGGTACCAGACTGCTACCTTTAACAAGTGTTTTTGCTAAAGAGCTACTTCCGATTAATGGCAGACCAGGAATTGAATACATAATAGATGAATGTATTGAAGCTGGAATTAAAGAAATTATTTTTATTATTTCAAAAAAAAAAATGATGATTAAAAACTATTTTTATAGTGATCGGTTTTATAAAAATTTAATTAAAAAAAAGAAAGATCCTAGAATTATAAAAGAATATAAAAAATTATTGAAATATAAAAAAATGATTAAGTTTGTTTACCAAAATGTTCCAAAAGGAACTGGTGACGCCGTACTTAAAACTAAAAAATTTATTAAGGATAAATACTTTTTAATGTTGTTACCTGATGACTTAATTATTAAAAAAAATTGCTCAAAATCTATGATAAATGTGCATCAAAAATATAAATCATCTGTTATGGCGAGTATGCAAGTTAACAAAAGTACTGTAAGTAGATGGGGAATTTACAATCTGTCTAAAAGACTATCTAAAAGTGACTATCTAATTAGTGATGTAGTAGAAAAACCTTCTATTAAAGATGCCCCTTCAAACAAAGCTGTAATTGGTAGGTATATATTACCAAAAACAATTTTTAAAAAATTAAAAAATCAAAATTCTGGAAATGGAGGTGAAATTCACATCACTGATGCTATTCAATCTTTAATCAAAGATAATGAAAATTTTATAGCACACAATTTCTCAGGTAAATATTTAGATTGTGGCACAATGAATGGATATATTAATTCGGGAAAGAAAATAAGTAATTTATGAAATTATGCATGATAGGAACTGGCTATGTTGGGTTAGTGAGTGGTGTCTGTTTTTCAGATTTGGGCAATACAGTTTATTGTGTAGACAATAATAAAAATAAAATTGATCTTTTGAATGATGGCAAAGTTCCAATTTATGAGCCTGGTTTAGAGGAAATTCTTAAAAAGAATTACAAGGAAAAGAGGTTAATTTTTACTACAGATTTAAAAAAAGCTGTTTTAAATTCAGATATTATATTTATCTGTGTTGGAACGCCAACTCTTAAAAATTCAGATTCTGCTGATCTTAAATATGTATTTAATGTAGCGAAACAATTAAAAAAATTGATATCTAGATATAAAATTATTGTTACTAAATCTACAGTACCAGTATGCACTGGTGATAAAATAGAAAATATTTTGAGTAATTTAACTAATAAAAACTTAGTTGATGTTGTATCTAATCCAGAGTTTTTAAGAGAGGGTGAGGCTATTAGAGATTTTATTCATCCAGATAGAGTTATAATTGGAACAAATAGCAAAAAAGCTAACAAAATAATGAATGCTTTGTACGCGCCCATAGTTAAAAAAACGAGCAGATATTATAATACTTCAAGAAGAGGTGCAGAATTGATAAAATATGCCTCTAATGCTTTCTTAGCTACAAAAATTACTTATATAAATGAACTTGCTAATTTATGTGAAAAAACTGGCGTTGATATTAAAGATATTTCTGTTGGTATGGGCTCCGATGAGCGCATTGGTGGCAGATTCCTAAGAGCTGGACCTGCTTATGGAGGCTCATGTTTTCCAAAAGATACCAGGGCATTAATTAATACTGCCAATCAATTTAAAACAGATTTATCTATTGTAAAAAGTGTTGTTAAATCTAACAACAAAAGAAAAATTTTACTTACAAAAAGATTAGAAAATATTCTTAATAATAAATTAAAAAATAAAGTCATAACTTTTTTAGGTGTTACGTTTAAGCCAAATACTGACGATATGCGTGAAGCCTCAAGTATACCGATGATTAAATATTTAAATAAAAACAATTCGAAAATTAGATACCATGATCCATCTGGTGAAAAAAATGAATTTAAGAAATTAAAAAATGTTAAATATTATAAAGATATTCAATCTGCTTGTTTTAATAGTGATCTAATTGTTTTGCATACCGAATGGAATGATTTTAGATTATTGAATTTTAAGAAACTTGTTAAAAAAAGTAATTTTAAAATTTTTGACATGAGAAACATGTATTCACCATCAAAAATGAAAAATCTTAAAATAAAATATTTTGGTATTGGAAGATAATTAATTTAATTCAAAAATTGCATCAACTTCAACAGAAACACCCAGTGGTAGACTATTAGCGCTAACAGCAGCCCTTGTATGCATTCCAGCCTCAGCAAAGATTGAAGCTATCAAATCTGAAGCACCATTAATTACTTTTGGTTGTTCGGTAAAATCTTCAGTTGAATTTACGAATCCAGTAAGTTTTACACAAGATTTAATTTTTGAAAGATCTCCATTACAAGCTTTTTTTACCTGTGCGACTATACTTAATCCACATCTTTCTGCAGCTTTGTAAGCTTCATCTGTAGTCAAGTCTTTACCAACTTTACCTTTGATTAGTTCTCCTTTTGAGTTCATGGAAATTTGACCTGAAATATAAAGTAAGTTTCCTACAATTTTAGTTGCCACATAAGAACCAACAGGAGCTTTAGCTTCAGGTAATTCTATTTGCAATTCTTTAATTTTATCCTCAAAGTTCATAAATTATTCCTTCTTTTTTATCTTATTTTTGGCTTTATTGGTTAAATTCTTTACGTTTTCTTTAAAGTTTTCTGTTTTTTTTGCTGTACCTTCTTGTATTTCCTTGGCTTTTTTAATGGTTACTTTTTTAATTTTATCTGCATTACATTTTAAATATTCTTTTGAAAATTTTTTAAAATCTGCACATTTAGTTTCATTGGAATAAGCAAAGTTTGTAAGAAACAGCATTAAACCAAATGTAATTAAAACTTTTTTCATTTTTTTTTCTTTTTCTTACCTTTTTTATTTTTATCGTATTCTTTTCTTTTCTCAATAAGGATTAATGCCTCCTCCATTGTTAATTCAGTTGGATCTTTTTCTTCTGGGATTGTAGCATTTAAAGACTTATATTTGATATATGGGCCGTATTGACCTTTCATTACTCTAACAGGTTTTTTATCTTCTGGGTGTTCTCCTAGATCCTTTATTATTGATGCTGACATTCTTCCAGGTTTAGCTTCTGCTATGAGTGTTATTGCTCTATTAAGTCCTATTGAGAATATTTCTTCTATATTTTCAATTCTAGCTGATTTATTTTCACATTTTAAATACGGCCCAAATCTACCTGTATTTAAAGTAATTTCTTTTTGATTTTCAGGGTTAATCCCTAATGATTTTGGTAATGAACATAAAAATTGAGCTTTTTCTAAATCTATACTTTCAAGCTCTAATCCTTTTGGTATTGATACATTTTTTAAAAGCTCATTTACATCTTTAAGTTTTTTGGTTTTCTTTTTTTTCTTTGTTGGTTTTTCTTCTTTAATTTCCTCTAAAATTTTTTCATATTGTAAGTAGGGGCCAAACCTTCCATTTTTAAGATGTATATCGTTACCATTTTCATGTTTGCCAATAAATTTTGGTTCTGCTAATTGAGCTTGAGCAGCTGCTTTTGCTTTAGAAAGTGGTCTAGTAAATTTACATTCAGGATAATTAGAGCATCCTATGAATGCGCCACCACGGAAGCTATTTTTTAAACTTAAAGAACCTGTCTCACATATTTGACATTTTCTTACTACTTTACCATCAGCATCTTTGTCAAAAATTAATGTTCCTAAGCTATCATTTAATAAATCTAAAACTTCTCTTGTTCTTTTTTCTTTTACATCTGTTACATTGTTATTGAAATCTTTCCAGAACATTTCTAAAACATTTATCCAACTTTCCTTTCCAGTAGTAATTTCATCTAATTGATCTTCTAAACTAGCTGTAAAGTTATAATCCACATATTTAGAAAATAATTTTTCCAAAAAGGCTGAAATTAATTTTCCACGATCTGTTGGAAAAAATCTTTTATTTAAAATTTCAGCATAACCTCTATTTGCTATAGTTGAAATTATACTTGCATATGTTGATGGGCGACCTATGCCTAGTTCTTCTAATTTTTTTACAAGACTTGCTTCAGAATATCTTGGTGGTGGTTGGGTAAAATGTTGCTCATCAATTAAAGATTCAATATTAATTGGCCCTTTAGTCATCGCTGGTAAAATATCTTCATCATCATCTTTATTTGGGTTCGGAAAAACTTTTAAAAATCCATCAAATTTTAATACAGATCCACTAGTTTTACAGATTGTAGCATTGTCGTCAGTAGTAATTGTAATAGTGTTACGGTCAAATTTGGCAGTTTCCATTTGTGATGATAGAGCTCTGCCCCAAATCAAATTGTATAGTTTTTGTTGATCTGAACTTAAATATTTTTTAAGTGTGTCAGGCGTTCTGCTAATATCTGTGGGTCTTATAGCTTCGTGAGCTTCTTGAGCATTTTTAGCTTTTTTTCCAGAATAATTTAAAGGTTTTTCTGGAAGATAATCATTGCCATAGTTATTCTTTATAAAATCTCTAAAATCTGAAATTGCATCAACTGATAAATTTGTACCATCTGTTCTCATATAGGTTATTAAACCAATAGTTTCTCCGTCTATTTCAATACCCTGATATAATCTTTGAGCAATTTGCATTGTTCTAGAGGCTCCAAATCCTAGCCTGCTAGATGCTACCTGTTGAAGAGTTGAAGTCGTGAATGGACCAGATGGATTTCTACTAACTACTTTAGATGAAATATCCGTTATATTAAATTTTTTATCTTTAATTTCTGCAATTGCATTATCAATTTCATTCTTATTTCTAAAAGAAAATTTTTCTATTTTTTTTCCATTAAGTTGAGATATACTTGAGACAATTGTTCTTTTTTTATCATCTTGAAAATTAATACTTAGTGTCCAAAACTCTTCAGGGTCAAAAGATTCAATTTCATGTTCTCTTTCTGTAATAAGTTTTAAAGCTACAGATTGAACTCTTCCAGCAGATTTTGATCCTGGTAATTTTGTCCATAAGATAGGTGATATATTGAATCCAACCAAATAATCCAGAGCTCTTCTAGCCATATAAGCATCAACTAATAATTGTTCAATTTGTCTTGGATTTTCAATACCATGTGTGACAGCTTTTTTTGTAATCTCATTAAATACAACTCTTTCAACTTCTTTATCTTTTAAAAGTTTTTTTTCATTTAAATATTCTTTTACGTGCCAAGCAATAGCCTCTCCTTCACGATCTGGGTCAGTTGCTAGAATTATTTTAGATGAACCTTTAGCAGCATCAGTAATTTCTTTTAAGTATTTTTTTGAAAAACTATCAACTTCCCATTCCATTTTAAAATTTTGTTCAGGATCAACCGAACCATTTTTAGATGGCAAATCTCGTATATGACCATAACTTGCTAATACAGTGTAGTTATCACCTAAATATTTATTTATGGTTTTGGCTTTAGCAGGACTTTCAACTATGACTAGATTCATAATTTAACAAACTACTCAAATGTGTTTGATAGTCAAATTAATAAATTTTGGTCTTACTTTCTTCTTTATTTTTCAGTCGAATAATATTCTCTCTATGCGTAAAGAAGATTAACACAAACATAGTTATAAAAAAAATCACACTACTTTTTTCAGTTGTAATGAATAGATAAAGTGGAACTGATAAAGATCCAATGATTGATGAAAGGGAAGAGTACCTAGATATTAAAAAAATTACACCCCAACTTATTACAAAAATAAGACCCAATAAAATATTTATAGAAAATAGTATTCCAACATATGTAGCAACACCCTTACCTCCATTAAATTTGAGCCAAATAGGAAATACATGACCTAAAAAGGCACATAATGAAGCAATATAAATTAGTTCAGGATAATTCATCTTAACATAAATGACGGGGATTATTGCTTTAACTATATCTAATATTAAAGTGCTATATCCAACTAATTTATTTCCAGTTCTTAAAGCATTTGTGGCTCCAATGTTACCTGAACCTATTTCTCTGATATCTTTTTTTAAAAAGATTTTAGTTAAGATAAAACCAAATGGTATAGATCCCATTAGATAGGATGTTATACCTACTATTAGATATTCCATTTTTATATTTTAAATAATTCCTGACCTTTTACAAAGGTATTAGTAACTTTACCTTGAAGTTTTTTGTCTTCTATTGAAGTATTTTTAGATTTTGAAATCAAATTTTCTTTTTTTACAATCCATGGTTTATCTAAATCAACTATACAAAAATCTGCATCATTTCCAATTGTAAGGTTTCCTTTATTGATATTTAGAATTTTTGCAGGATTAGAGGTTAATGCTTGAATTATTGTTTCAAGTTTAACAGAGCCATTGTGATATAATTCTAAACTTAAAGATAATAAAGTTTCAATGCCAGAAGCACCTGTGGCTGCTTGTGCAAAAGTTAGTCTTTTAGATTCCTCATCTTCTGGTTTGTGATCTGATACAATTACATCTATAGTTTTATCTTTTAATCCTTGTACTAATGCTTCTCGATCTTCTTCTTTTCTAAGTGGTGGTGATAGTTTTAAAAAAGTTTTAAAATCTCCAATATCGTTTTCATTAAGTGACAAATTGTTAATTGAAACACCACATGTAAATTTGACTTCATTTTTCCTATCTTTAATTACTTCAACAGCACTTGCTGAAGAAAGTTGAGAGATATGATATCTACATTTAATTTTTTCAAGTAAAGCCAGATCTCTTTCAATTATAATTCTTTCAGCAATATCTGGAATTCCTGATAAGCCAAGTTTGGTTGCTATAATGCCAGAGTTAATCATGCCATTTTTTGCTAGATGATAGTCTTCGGCATGTTGCATAATTAAACAACCTAAATCCTTTGCTGAATTCATTATCCTTGACATCAGACTTGTATTTTGAATGGTTTTAACACCATCTGTAAATGCAATAATGCCTTTATTTGCCAACAATCCAAACTCTGTCATGTTAGTTCCCTCAATATTTTGTGTTAGAGAAGCACATGGGAAAATATTTATCTTTGATTTATCTCTACCTCTTCTTTTTAAAAAATCTACAATTGAAACGTTATCTATAACTGGATCTGTATTAGGCATTGTAACTACAGAAGTCACACCTCCTGATAAAGCCGCATTACTTAAAGTTCTAAAATTTTCTTTATATTCATATCCTGGCTCACCAACAAATACTCTCATGTCAACCAGTCCTGGAAAAATATATTTACCTTTTAAATCAATTGGTTTTTCTCTAGTAGGTAAATTATTTGTATTTACTTTTTTGCCTATAGCTTCAATTTTTCCATTTTCTCCAACAATTAAACCACCATTTTCATTTATTGAATTATATGGATCAACAATGTTTGCGTTTATAAAATATTGTTTTTTCATTTATTCACAAAAAATTTTTAAACAAGCCATCCTAACAGCCACACCTAGCTCAACTTGTTCTTTAATTACACTTTTATTAATATCGTCAGCTAATCTAGTATCTATTTCAATTCCCCTGTTCATTGGACCTGGGTGCATTATTATTGCATCTGGTTTCGCAAAATCAAGTTTATCTGGGGTTAAGCCATAATATTCATAGTACTCACGGTTTGATGAAAGAAATGAACTTGTCATTCTTTCATTTTGAAGTCGTAACATCATCACTATATCACAATCCATAAGTCCTTTTTTCATATCTGTAAAAGTATTTACCCCAAATTTTTCAATTTCTTTTGGCATTAAATTTGATGGTGCAACAATATTTACTTCAGCACCTAGCATTGTTAGTAAGTAGATGTTTGATCTAGCTACTCTAGAGTGAAGTATGTCACCACAAATTGCTATTTTTAAACCTTCAATTTTTTTCTTTCTATTAATTATTGTTAATGCATCAAGTAATGCTTGAGTAGGATGTTCTCTTCTTCCATCACCAGCATTTAAGACAGCACAATTAACTTTTTGTGACAATAGGTTGCATGCACCTGAATCTTGATGTCTAATTACAATTATATCTGGATGCATTGCATTTAGTGTCATCGCTGTATCAATTAAGGTTTCACCTTTTTTAATAGCAGAGTTACCCATATTCATAGACATCACATCAGCACCTAAACGTTTTCCTGCAAGCTCAAAGGAGCTTTGGGTTCTAGTTGATGGTTCAAAAAAAAGGTTAATTTGTGTTTTTCCAGTTAGTATATTTAGTCTTTTATTTTTACTTTGATTAAGTTTAATGAATGACTGAGACTCTTTTAAAATTAGATTAATATCATTAATTGATAAGTCTTGAATACCTAACAAATGTTTTTGGGAAATTTTAATAGCTTTGTTTGTTTTAGTTGCCATTAAAATTAACTCTATAGCTATAAAGTGCCATTATGGCAAGTATTAATTATTCAAAAAATCTATTGCACCCTGAAGTATGAATGCCGCCGCATTCTGATCAATATTTTTTTCTCTTTTACTAACATTAACGTCAAGTTGACTTGATAAATTAAAAGCACCAACTGTCGAAAGTCTCTCATCCCAAAGGCAAACATCTACATTAATTGCTTTATCAATGTTGCTTGATACATCATTTACAGATTGTGCTGATCTACCTGATGATCCGTCCATGTTAATAGGATTTCCTATTATTATTCCTTTAATATTGTACTCATTAACAAGATCATTTAATTCTTTAATTAATTGGTTCGTATTTGTTTTATTAATTGTTTTAAATGGTGTTGCGATAGACTGTTTATCATCACAAATAGACACACCAATTCTCTTCGAACCAAGATCTAATCCAATCAATCTGCAGGTTTCTGACTGTTTTTTTTTTAAATCTTCAATAGTGATCATATTGTATATTTTTAACTTAAGTGATAGTTTGCGACATATTTAAATACCATATGAGCATTGATCTTAAAACAATAAAGCACATCTCAAAATTATCAAGAATTTCAGTCGATGACCAAAAAGCTGAAAAGCTTGCTGGTGATCTAAATTCAATTTTTGAATTTATTGAAAAACTAAATGAGTTAAATACCGATAATGTTGAACCATTAACGTCTGTTGCAGAAACAACTTTAAAGTTAAGATCTGATGAAGTTCAAAGCGAAAATATAAGAGACCAAATTATTAAAAATTCACCTGAAGATAATGAGGATTTCTTTGTTGTACCTAAGGTTGTAGAATAATGTCGAATATTACTTCTCAATCATTAACTTCATTAGTCAAGAATATTAAGGATAAAAAATTATCCTCTGAAGAGATAACAAAAGCATTTGTAGATCGTTCAGAAAAATCAAAAGAGTTAAATTCTTATATTACAGAAGACTTTTCAAATGCAATTGAAAAAGCAAAAAAATTTGATCAGAGTCCTAATTTAGACTTAAAACTTCCAGGTATACCAATGGCAGTTAAAGATCTTTTTTGTACAAAAAATTTAAGAACAACAGCTGGAAGTAAAATTTTAGAAAACTTCATTCCAACTTATGAGTCAACTGTAACTCAAAATATTTGGAATGAAGGAGCTATTTTACTTGGTAAACTAAACTGCGATGAGTTTGCTATGGGCTCATCTAATGAAACTAGTTTTTATGGAAATGTACAAAATCCTATTGATAAAGATTTGGTTCCTGGGGGATCTTCTGGAGGATCAGCATCAGCTGTTTCCGGTCAACTTACTCCGATTACAATAGGCACTGATACTGGTGGCTCTATTAGACAACCAGCTTCATTCACGGGTACTGTGGGTTTAAAGCCTACCTATGGAAGTTGTTCTAGATATGGAATTGTTGCATTTGCATCTTCATTAGATCAGGCTGGTCCAATGGCACAAAATGTTGAAGATTGTGCTTTGCTTCAAGAAGTTATTAGCACTTACGATACAAAAGATTCTACTTCGATAGAATATAAAAGAAACCATTATAGCAAAGAATTAAACAAAGATATTAAAGGAAAAAAAATAGGTATACCGAAAGAATATAGAGTGGATGGGATGCCCAAAGAAATTGAGGAGTTATGGCAAAAAGGTATTCAATATGCAAAGGATTGTGGAGCTGAAATTATAGATATTTCGCTGCCACATACTAGCTACGCTCTTCCCACTTATTACATTGTAGCTCCAGCTGAGGCTTCCTCTAACTTAGCAAGATATGATGGTGTGAAGTATGGTTTTAGAGCCAAAGGCGAAAACTTAATAGATATGTATGAAAAGACAAGATCTGAAGGCTTTGGTGCTGAAGTTCAAAGAAGAATAATGATAGGTACTTATGTTTTGTCTTCAGGATATTATGATGCTTATTATTTAAAAGCTCAAAAAGTTAGAAAATTAATTAAAAATGATTTCGATGAAGCTTATAAAAAAGTTGATGCAATTTTAACTCCATCAACACCAAGTTCAGCATTTAAAATTGGTGAGAAGAAAGACGACCCAGTTTCAATGTATTTAAATGATATTTTTACAGTACCCGTTAATCTTGCAGGTTTGCCAGCAATGTCTATTCCAGCTGGTCATGATGCAAACGGTTATCCTTTAGGATTGCAAATCATTGGTAAAGCATTTGATGAGCAAGGAATACTTAATATTTCTTATGCGATGGAAGATAAAATTAATTTTAAAAATAAAATTACTGATTGGTGGATTAAATAATGGTCAAGAGTAATCCTGAATTTTTAATTGAAAGAAAAGATAATATTTACGAAGTTGTGATTGGACTTGAGGTTCATGCACAAGTTACCTCTAATTCAAAACTGTTTTCATCTTCTTCAACTAAATTTGGTGCAGAACCCAATACTCAAGTAAGTTTAGTTGATGCTGCATTTCCTGGAATGTTACCTGTGATTAATGAGTTTTGTGTAAAACAAGCTATTAAAACTGGTATTGGTTTAAGAGCTGAAATAAATAAAAGATCAGTCTTTGATAGAAAAAATTATTTTTATGCAGATCTTCCTCAAGGATATCAAATTTCACAGTTTAAATATCCAATAGTAGGAGAGGGTACAGTTGTTCTTGATATGCCTGATGGACAAAAGGAGGTTGGTATTGAAAGACTTCATTTAGAACAAGATGCTGGAAAAAGTATTCATGACATGGATCCACAAAACACATTGGTTGATTTAAATAGATCGGGTGTAGCCTTAATGGAAATAGTTAGTAAACCAGATTTAAGAACGCCAGATGAGGTAAGTGCTTATATCAAAAAACTAAGATCTATAATGAGATATTTGGGTACTTGTGATGGTAATATGCAAGAGGGCTCCTTAAGAGCAGATGTTAATGTTTCGGTAAGATTAAAAGACTCTAAAGAACTTGGAACACGTTGTGAGATTAAAAATGTTAATTCTATTAAATTTATGCAGATGGCTATTAATTATGAAGCTAATAGGCAGGTCGATTTAATTGAAGAGGGAAAATCAATTGACCAAGAAACAAGATTATTTGATACAAAAAAAAATGAAACAAGATCAATGAGATCTAAAGAAGACGCACATGACTATAGATATTTTCCAGACCCTGATTTATTACCATTAGAAGTTACTGATGAGTTTGTTGAAAAACTTAAAGCAGATATCCCAGAATTACCTGATGATAAAAAGAAAAGATTTATAGATGAATTTAAAGTGTCTGCTTATGAGGCCACAATTTTAGTATCCGATATTGAAACTGCTAAATATTTTGAAGAAGTAGTTGCAAAAATGGGCAAGAACCGTGATATGAAATTAGCTGTTAACTGGATAACCGGGGAGCTATTTGCTGTTTTAAATAATAAAAATTTAGAAATATCTCAAAGTCCAATAAGTGCAAAAAATTTAGCTAAGTTAATTAATTTGATTAAGAATGGAACAATTTCTGGAAAAATAGCTAAAACAATATTTGAATTAATGATGGATGGAGACAAAGATCCTCAAGTAATTGTCGAAGAAAAAGGTTTAAAGCAAGAAAGTGACCCTAAAGCTTTAGAAGCGTTAATAGATAAAATAATTGATACCAATAGAGAAAAAGCTATTGAATATAAGAATGGTAAAGAAAAGCTATTTGGTTTCTTTGTCGGTCAAGCAATGAAGGTTTCTGGTGGTAAGGCTAACCCTCAACTAATCAATGAGATATTGAAGAAAAAGCTTTAATACCTATAAACTGGTAGACACAAAGGACTTAAAAACGAATGGGTAGGAATTTAGAAATTACTGATGAACTTCAAACTTATATAGATAATTTTAGCCAATCACTTCATCCAGTACAGCAAGAAATTATTAGCTATAATAATACCTTAGGTGATATTAAAAGGATGCAAATTGATCCTTCACAGTGTCACTTTCTTCATTTAATTATCAAAATATCTAATATTAAAAAAGTACTAGAAATTGGAACTTTTACAGGTTTAAGTGCACTCTCTATTGCTCTTGCATTACCAGATGATGGTAAATTAATTGCATTAGATAAGAATGAAGAAACAAATAAAATAGCTTCAGATTTTTTTAAAAAAGCCAATCAATTACACAAAATTGAAACTATTATAAAGCCTGCTCTTGAAAGTTTAGATGACTTAACCTCAGATAAATTTGATATGATTTTTATTGATGCAGATAAGATGAATTATACAGAGTATTATGAGAGATCTTTAAAATTAATCAATAAAGGTGGATTGATCATTATTGACAATGTTTTGTGGCACGGTGAAGTTGCTGATGAAAATAATATTGATAAATTTACTATAAATATTCGAGAATTTAATGATTATGTATCAAATGACAAAAGAGTAGAGCAGATAATTATTCCTTTTGGAGATGGCATGACCGTTTGTAGAGTTTTGTAATGTTTGAGGTTTTTGGTTTCTACAAATTTAAAAAACTTATTTCTCTTAAGAAAAATAAACTTTTAATTCAAGATTTTTTAATTAAAAAAAGTATCAGAGGAACCGTTATTATTGCCAAAGAGGGATTTCCAATCGTTGCATTACTCAATCCAGTTGCAGGCGACCATGCATAGTTTGCCGCTCCCGTTGCATTAAACTGAAAGGTTGTTCCTTCACAATCCTGAACTGATTTTGTCACAGAAACAGTTGGAACCGAGTCAACAGCAATAGATCTTGTTGCACTGCTTGTACCGCAAGAAGAAGTAGTTGTATAAATGATAGTGTGAACACCTGATCCAGCAACATTTGCGTTAAAAACACCACCTGAAACTCCGGTTCCTGAATAAGTTCCTCCAGCAGGGCTACCTCCCGAAAGAGTAAATGTAGTATCGGCACAAACTGATGAAAATGGATTTAGACTTGCCGTGGTTCCTACGCTTACATTAACAGAAGTCGTTGCAGAATCCTTACAACCGGCTGTATCAGTAAATACATATTTCAAAGAATGAGTACCCACACCAGCGACGGAGGGGTCAAACATGTTTCCAGTAACACCTGGACCCGAATAAGTTCCTCCAGTTGGACTTCCATTCGTTAACATTGCTGGAGTACTTCCACTGCAAAAAGGACCCGTTGCAGAAAGGGTAACATTTGGTTTTGCATTTACCACGATTGAAAAGGAAGTGCTATCTGCACAATTATTAGAATTTGTAACCTTATAGCTAATTGACTTTGAACCAGAACCCGCAGTTGAGGGATTAAACATTCCTGAGATTACGCCAACTCCTGAGTACGTTCCTCCCATTGGAATTCCATTTGATAAACTGAAACTCGGTCCGTTTTCACAAACTGGTGAAACAGCAGTTGCCGTTACGTTAGGTGCCAAATTAATGGTTAACGATTGTGTAGCGCTATCAGCACAAGAACCAACTTGTACTCTATATTTTATGGTAAATGTTCCTGCTCCTAATGAGCTTGGATCAATCGTAGTGGATACATTTCCATTTATAAAATAAGTACCTCCTGCTGGTGAGCCACCAGTTAATGTTTGACTTGGAGAATTAGAGCAAAGCGGAGAAAAGGCACTAAGCGAAGCATTAGGAGCCGCATTTACAGAAATATAAGCTGTTTTTGTAAGGCTATCCGCACCATTTGCGTTGGTTGCTCTCAACTTTACCGCATAAGTTCCAGCGGTTGAGTAGGTCACAACGGGCTTTGATGCTGATGATGTAGAGGGCGTTCCTCCAGTAAAAGTCCATAATAATGAAGTAGGGCTATTGGTAGAAGAATCTGTAAACGTTACCGATTCTCCAACGCAAATAGTTGTTTTATCAGCGCCAAATTTTGCAACCGGTAACCCTGAAGGTGGAGCTACTGGCGTTTTAAATCTTCCAGTAAAAACTCCTCTACCATGCGTTGATACCATAATTAAAGAATCGCTCGAACGATATTGAAGCATATCAACTCGAACATTTGCCAAGCCGCTATTTGATGCCGCCCATGTTGGACTTGAAACCGAAATATCTGTTGTTGCCCATATTCCTAGCTCAGTTGCTACAATTACTTCTTTACGATTTCTAGGATTAAAAAGCGCCCAACGAATTGGCATATCTGGCAAATTTCCCTCCTTACTAACCCAAGAAGTGCCTCCGTTGCTCGTGTACCAAACGGATACTGTTCCGTAATTAAAAATTGTAACCAATATTTCGTTTTCAGAAGCACCCAGTTCAATGCAGCTTATGCTACCTGAAGGCACATTGTTAGATGCGTCGATATTTGAAATTACAGGTGTTGTACTTGCATTCGTTACCTTAAATAATTGACCATTGTCGTTTCCTACAAAAACGGTACTGGTAGTTCCGCTATAGGGTGATGCAGTAATCGCTGAAGCTTCATTGGTAAGCCCTGTTATTGTAATAGTTGAAGTAGTAACTGACCCGCCTGTGAAATTCGAATGTCGATAAAGGGTTGAATTCGTTTTACTACTGTACAGGATGTTATGTTTATCGTCATAATCACTTGGATTAATGAATTTTCCTGTCGTAAGATCATTAATAAATCGAGTAAATCCGGCACCGCTATTCGTAGAACGATATATTGAATTTCTCACATAAGAAGTAGACTGATGAGTTGGGTTACTTTGGTCAATATGGCAAAAGGCTCCATCACCACTTGTTGCCAGTGTGGTACTGTTCATTCCAGCCGAAGAAAAACGCTGAGTTCCGTTATCCTGGGCACCCGCTAACATAGAATTGGATCCAACAGAAGAGTGCATTGCGCCAGCATAAAACTGAGTCACATTATAACCTCTGTTTCTACCAGAAAAATTATTACTGGTCTCAGATGTTTTTAAATTAGAGCAATAGTAAACTCCTCCATCATTTCCGACAATCAACTCATTGGATTTTCCCGGTCTAAACACCAACTGATGCTGGTCTGCATGAACTTGAGAACAAGTTAAATTACGTAAGTTATTATTATTAGACCATTTAGAGATTTGCTTCCAAGTGGTGCCTCCATTTGTTGACATAAACAAATCAATACCACCCACTACGACAGTGTCCTTGTTTCCAGGGCTTACTGCTGCAATTAAATCGTAAAACGCTTGTCCACGAGAAAAGTCGGTGTTTGGAATTCCAGTATCAGCATCACTAGGCTCGGTCAAACTTGAAGAGGTACTAGAAACTAACCAAGAGGTTCCACGGTTTGTAGTTCTTATAATCTCTTCCACTTTATTTGATTTTTCCACAATGCCATAAACGATAGAGCTATCAGTTGGCGCGCAAGCCAGCTCTACTCTTTCTCCACCAGATACAACTGTTGTTGCTGTCCAAGTAGTGCCATTGTCAGAATACAATACTGACCCACCGCCATTACCAAAAGCGTTGTTTCTAGAGCCTACCCAAATACGATTGTCCTTTGCAATTTCGATATCAGCAGGGGCATAAACACCCGATGAAGAAGTAGAAGGCATCACTTGAGACCATGAGTTGCCGCCATTAGTAGATCGGTACATTCCTTCTTTATTTCCATGAAATTTTCCTTTGTAGTTTGCCCTTGTCACTCCAGCGTACACTACTCCTGTTCCCGATTCATTCCTAACAACTATGTCATTCACATAATAGAAATCTGTTGTACTCGTCAATTGCGTCCATGAGCTTCCTCCATTTGTAGTTTTCCAAATCCCCGCTCCTCGGCTACTCGTTCCTCCGCCGCCCCAGCCTTCGCCTGTGCCAACGTACATGGTATTCTTTACAACTGGATCAAATGCAATACAAGTAACGGCAATGTTTGCCCAAAAATCATTAACTGCAACCCACGTAGAGGTTGATGAAGTAATATCATTATTGTACCACAAACCGCCAGTTACTCCACCAGCCCAAACTTTCTTTTTACTATTATCATTTGGGTCAAATAATAAAGCTCTTGTTCTGCCTCCAACATTATTAGGCCCTCTTTCTGTCCATTTATTAGAAGTTGAACTTCCGGGAGCTGCGCCAGCATTTGTATTATTTCCGTGCATTATCCTTAATGCAGGCCATAGTCTTTCCGACATTGGTCTTCCCGTTTTTGGATCTGCAGTCCTTAAAAACTCCTGCTCCCAAGCCAAATCTGGACGATCTTGTTTGTTCATGGCTTTCAATTCCGCTTTAGAAATGTGCTTTCGATTATTGTAGGGATGATTTCTCAGATACTCCCCATATTTTTCTCGATCAATTTTTACCTCGCCATTTTCCGTATACAAATAAGGTAAATCCTGAGCTATAACATTAACGTTGAACAGAACAATTCCGGCAATTAATATTTGGGTGTAAAGGAAGCGCTTCATAATAGTAATTTACTCATTTAACGTCCAATAAAATAGACCGTTGGTGTTTTGAGATAGACTTCAAAAATAATGAAAAATCAGCCTTTTTTTTGATTCATTTCACTGGGCTCTAATATGTCTCATAGGAACGAATATTTTTGCATTCAAATTGCAAAAATGAAACGCTCTCTTCTCTTAAATATTCTGTTTCTATTAATCGGCTTTAATGGGTATGCGCAAGATTCAGGCATCTCCTATAAACCAACACATAAAATTTACTCCTCCAATGGGAAGGAAGTAGGATATTTTAAAATGCTGGAATCCTTGAAAAGTGCTGATATTATACTGTTTGGCGAATTACACAATAGTTCAATTATTCCAAATAAATCAGACACTTTCATCATTCTTCCTTTTGGTATGTGTTTTGTAATAGCCTTC
>ERZ651776.2885-NODE-2885-length-17937-cov-4.161702_pt1 | contig 17937 bp, 20 predicted proteins | sample MGYA00514761_ERZ651776 | MGnify/ENA metagenome assembly ERZ651776 | reverse complement strand
ACTTGTTTCTTAATGATAATTGTAGAGATGCCATAAACATGTCTGATTTTATAAAATCACTCTCTATTCATCTAGAAGATTTACATTTCACAAAGGATAATGGTTTAATAGAAGGAGTAAGCTCCATATTTGTAAACGGGTTAAAACAATTAGATACATATAAACGTCCCATTCATTGTACTGATATGAAGAGAGAGACTCTTTATATTAAGGACAATAACGAATGGGAGAGAGATAGTGGAAAGCACAAATTAAAGGATGCTATTAACGATGTTGCGAATAAACAGCGAAATGCGATCTCAGACTGGGAGACAAATAATCCATCGTGGTCAAAAAGCGAAACGGGCAAGGACGATTATATTAAACTAGTTAGGTCTGTAATGTCTGATGTTAATGGAAATCCGAATGAGAATAAAATAATTAAGAGTATTGCTAAGGAGACGTTAGTTGATAAGGAAATTACAGGTGAATAATTTTAAAAATTGAATCAATGATTGTGGCAATTATATAAGATAAGAATCATGATGCAAAACATCATCAACTATATTTGTCTTGTATTATTTTCACATATAGTGACTATTGCGTTATATATAGTAACAATTTGCATATGTAATTACATGGTTAGTAATTATGAACTTATAGTATATTTCATAATTAATTACGGATTTATTATTACATCAATAACGTATTTTATAACGTTCCCAATATTTATATCAAGTAATTATATTGCTTATATAGAGGAAAAAAATGGTATGAAACATTAAATGAAGTATTTGTCTAGAATACTCTTATTGTTTTCTGTATCATCATAACCCTTATAATAAAGGCTGATTAATTCATCATTACTATATTTTTTAATGTTGAATATATCTTTCATTTGATATCCCCACATATCCGGTGAAATATTTAAATAAGTATTTAGTTGGTGTGGTGGAAATTTACATAATCCGCCATCAAAAAAATAATAATCGTCAATCCCAAATAATCCGTCGCCTGTTATGTATGGGATATGTGAGCTAGCAAAACACGTTGATATAGCCACCTCCAACGATTTAATATCCCCTATTAAAACTAAGTTCATTCCTTTTCTGCTCAAAACATTCGTAGCGATATTAATACGATGTAAATCAAATTTACTCTCATCATATCCTGAAATTAATATATTTTTAATTGAATATTGAATATTGAATAGTGTATGTGAAATACTTAATTTGTCTTCTGTCAAATTTATTTGTGTCTTGGTGTAATTAGTTAAAATATCATTAACTAACATATCAATATCCTCGTTATAAACCATTGGGAGTGATACCCACGCGCCAGCAGATGCTCCCAATATTACATAATCAGCTGTGTCATAATGTTTCTTAATGTAGCTAATTATTCCTAGTAGATAGAAGCCGCCAAGACCAGCTGGAGAGATGGAAATTATTTTATTATGATTATTAATATTTGAAAACTGGTTAACATTTCTAAATGAAACCGAAGAAATAAAAGCAGAAACCAGTTGAATTTGTAATAATATGAATAACAAGTTAATCTTCATATTATATATTAGTTTAATTAATAGGCGAATACCAATATTTTATTAGAACCTCGTCTGAGTTCCAGAAACATACCTGATTTTTGCTACATTCACCATCCCAGTTAGTAATGTTATTATCGGACACACGTTTTACTATATAGGCTGGAACACATAGACAAATATACGAGCTTGGTGCCACAGCCGAATAGTAAACATTATACTTTTTATCAGCCGCGGTTATCATTATGGTGGCAAATAAAATAATACTTCTGAAACAAAACTTCATATACTGACATATAAAAAGTTATTTAAATTAGTTTATTATCATACTTACCAGCTGGAGAAACCGCCACCGCCCATATCATTTGCGGCCATGGGCTCCATTGTAGGAATATTCGCGTTTTCTAATGGAGTTTGGGTATCAGCGTACATATTATTAAAGTTAACATTGTCTTGCTCTGGCTGCTGTTGAGGCATTGTAGTTAGAGAGCGGTCATTTGGGAGAATATTAGTGGCACTTAAATGGTCTGCTTGGCTAGGCTGGTGTTGATTTGCGATGGGCTGTTTAACTCTGACATTTGTGGCTTCTGTCTCCGCCGATGAAGTACCGTTCCATAAATCCATAACTCGCTCCTGAAGAATATTTAGCTTTGCCCCGAATTTGGTTTGCATTGTTGCTAAAATTAGAATGAACGGAAGAAGGTAGTTGGTGGGGTAGAATTTATGATAATCGCTACCGCTGTATGTCGGTATATAGCGGATTATCTTATCGGAGAACCAGATTAATCCTAGAATTAATATTATCTGTCCAGTAGATTCCATAAGTATTTCTAAACTTCCCTTAGTATCATCTTCTTCTGGGATAGCATACTTGACCGCCTTTAAAATTATTAGTATAGGAATTATGGCCAATAATCCATATTGAAACATATTAAACATTTCGGCTTTATTAGCGTCATCAAAATTCAAAACGTGATTAACAAAAGTGGTTGTGTCTTTCGGTGCATCCTTTATAGTTTCCGATAGTTTATCCATATGTTTTATAAAAAGAAATTAAAAATATTATTACTAATATTAGTATTATGTTGAAAACCGCGCTTAATAATCTTAAAATGCGCAAATATGGCGACGAAAATGTATACCACGAAGAGAATCAATATCTTAATTTAATTGACGATATATTGCGCGAAGGCGCGATGGTGAATGGTCGTAATGGTAACGCATTAACAGTATTTGGTAGTTCAATGCATTTCACACTGGAGGATAATACGTTACCTCTACTTACAAGTAAGAGCGTGGCATGGAAAACGTGTATGAGAGAACTCCTTTGGTTCGTAAGCGGTTCTACCGACAATAGTGTTCTAAAGGAACAGAATGTTAAAATATGGAACGGAAACGCTTCGCGCGAGTATCTGGATAGTATCGGACTAAATGATAGAGCTGAGGATGACCTTGGCCCTGTATACGGACATCAATGGAGACATTTTAACGCTAAATATAAGACTTGTAAGGACGATTACTCAAATGAAGGCGTAGATCAGTTAAAGTATATTATCGATAGTCTTAAGGACCCAGAGAAAAGATATTCGCGACGACTGATTATGTCTGCGTGGAATCCTTGTCAGTTACCCGAAATGGCTTTACCGCCGTGTCACGTGTTGGTTCAGTTTAACGTTTTGCCCGGAGATAAATTAGCGTGCAGTCTATATCAGCGCAGCGGAGACGTCGGACTCGGTGTTCCCTTTAATATTGCATCATACAGTATGTTGACCCATTTAATAGCGCATCAATGTGGATTGCACGCAACCGAATTCAATTATCATTTAGGAAATTGTCATATATATGATGACCATATTGAATCGATAAAGGGACAGCTTGAGAGAAAACCTTTTAAATTTCCAGTAATTAATATTAATAGAAAACCCGTTGATATTGCTGATTATAGAATGGATGACTTTGATTTGGTAGATTATAATAGCCATTCAAAAATAACAATGGAGATGCGGAAATAATTTAGAAAGAAGATGTTACTAATTATCAATGAGTGGAAGCGCGGCATTATCGGCAGCAAAACGTAGGCGTGGGGGAAGTGATACGGCAAATACCGCTTCTCAACCGCAGAACAGTCCTGGTAAACCTTCGCAAGCAGCCTTATCACCAATCCAAATTCTAAACCAACATCATAATAAATTAGATTTACTGTATAAACGTCAGGACCGAATCAATAAGGTATTAAATATATCGGATGATGATGATTCTGAAACTAATATCGTAGAACGTCTCGTTAATGTGGAGCGTCAATTAAACATAGGCATTCCCAAAACGAATAACAATATTAGAGATACAAGTTCAAAGAGTAATGATTATGAGGAACAAATCAAGGAATTAAAAGAGATTATAATTAAGGCTCAATCGCACTCAATACAGGTTAGTTTAGAGCTTGCACTCCTGAAAAAAAAACTACAAGTATCAGATGATGCTGTAGATGATGCTGTAGATGATACTGTAGATGATGCTGTAGATGATAATGTAACAGATAATGTAACAGATAATGTAACTGATACTGTAACTGATACTGTAACTGATACTGTAGATGATACTGTAACAACCGATGAAAATGATTACGTCGTTGGTGGAGAGGTGTTTTAATTATATGAATATAAGAAAAGAAATCTATATTATAGTATGACCGAACACGCAGTTATGTTTAAGAGAACTGAAGTTATATATGTGTACGATAGTGATGATGAAAAAATAAAAAAGCGGAGGGCGAGGAGGAAAAAAATAGCTGAAAAAAAAAGGGCCACTAGATTGAGAGTGAGAAATAGATGCGACGCATGTGGGTTTATAATACAAAATAATTCATATATAAAGTTGGACAATAACACATTTATTTGTCTTTCGTGTGCGATTGAAGTCTCTAGTGTTTAGTGTGAATATTAATAAAATTGATTATAATATTAAAAGTATTATTATAATTAATACAATGAAGCTACAATTGAATAATAAAGAACGCATCACCCAGTTTAATGTGTTATTTCAGAATTTAAAGGCATTTTCAGAACACGTTATATTAAATGCTAGTAAAAATGGAATATTTATGCAAGGAATGGATTCTAGTCAGTCTAGTTGCTTTGAAGCCAAGCTAAACGCAGCGTGGTTTGATAGTTACGAATACAATTTAGAGGATGAAACAACATCGTTTGGAGTGAGCACGCAGATCATTCAAAAAATTCTAGGAATATATGAAGAAAAACAGGAGATTGAAATTAGTATTGATGAAAACATTGATAATTTATTTGTATCGTTTACAGGAAGTAATGACGGATTTGATAAGTTTTTTGAAATTCCATTGATGGATATAGACCAGGATATGTTAGAAATTACAACAGAAGAAAGCGAGATTGATATTATTATGGAGAGCAAACAATTGTGCGAGCTAGTCTCACAGCTTCAAATATTTCACGATAAACTGGTTCTAACATTTACAGAGTCACAAGTTCTCTTTCTAGCATCTGGTGCGGATGGAACTATGAAAGTTAACATTAATTTAGATGATTTTATTGAATATGCTATACAAGAGGATTATGAACTTGAACAGGCGTATAATCTTCGTCATATCTCTATGATGTGTCTATTTGGTAAACTAAACAAAGACTGTAACATGGCGTTTCATCAGAATCGCCCAATGGAGACGCGGTTTAAACTTGAAGAGGATAGCTACGTTGTGTTTTATCTGGCTCCGAAAATTGATGTGTAATTATACCAATATAAAAGTATTTATTAAAATTAACTATGAGATTTATAATAAAAACGTTGATATTTGTAATTGTATTGTTTCTATATTTACATATTTTTTTTCATCTTAAGACGAGCAATGATTTAGAAGTATATGAGACTGAAACACCAGATAAGGACGAATTAGAGGAAATATGTGGTTTACGACAACCAGTAATATTCAATTACGTTGATTCCGTTCATACAGAATGTAATAAAAGTAGTCTTGTGGAAAACTATTCGTCATTTGATCTTAAAATTAGAAATATTAACAGGGTTATATCTGACGACGAAGAATTATACATACCTTTACGTATGGACGAAATGTATAAAGTTATTGATTCTGATAAGAACGCCTGTTATATAAGCGAATCAAATGCAGATTTTTTAGAAGAGACCGGTTTATTGAAAACGTTTAAATACAGTGATTCTTTATTAAGACCATATTTAACGTGTAAATGTGATTACGATTTAATGACCGGTTCTGCGAAGTCGGTTACTCCATTTAGGTATAATCTTAATTATAGGAACTACTTTAATGTAATTCAAGGAAATATTAGGATTAAAATGACACCACCAAAAAATAGCAAATTCTTACACGAACAAAAGGATTATGATAATTATGAATTTAGAAGTCTAATTAATCCATGGAACGTATCTGAAGCTCATAAGAGCGATTTTGACAAGTTTAAATGTTTGGAAGTGGAATTACACGCAGGACAGCTTATATATGTTCCGGCCTATTGGTGGTACAGTATAGAGTATGGCGGAAACACTATGGTTTCGAGTTATAAATATCACACATATATGAGCATAGCGTCCATATCCCAGCACATATCTCTTGCTTTATTACAAAGTCAAAATATTAAAAGGGTTCCTTATTTAAATATAATAAATAACACTAATGTAAATGTGGAGACAGATAGTTCGTCCAATTCCACATCGGATAGTTCGTTCAATTCCACATCGGGTAGTTCCACAAATTTCACAACGGATAGTTCGTTCAACTCCACAGATTGAACATATGGATTATTTAATGCATTGGGAATTAACAACACATGAGATAATATATAAAAATCTTGAAAGTTGTAATATAGACGTGGGTTATTTGGATGCATACCGCCTTATGTCGTCAGAACAACCACATAGCGAGAGCGTAGACCAATGGATTCGTCGTAACTATTTATTACATATTCCATAATTTATTAATTTATTAAATGTGTGGGGGTTAATACTCTTACAAATATAACAAGCATTATAATAGGCATTGATAGACAAATGATTATATATAACATATATAATTATTCCGTATTTATGTTTATATGTAACTAATATTGCTTTTAAATTTAACACTTTTATTATTTTTCTTAGTAGAAGACTTGCGCTTCCTTTTCTTAGTAGAATACTGGCGCTTCTTTTTCTTTATAGTATCAGTTAGTTTGTATATTTTAGTATCCGCGTTAGCAGGACATCTGATGGAATTTTTATATGATTTTCCGAAATGTTTTCTCAGCTGCGGACTTATTGTTTCCATAATGTCGTCGGGAATATTATCATAATTGCCAGTATATAGTTCATTCCCGTCATATTTAATTTTAACATTATCTCTATCAAGATATTTAATGAATAATTTTAATTTTAAGTTATCATCTAGAGTGGCCATAAATGGAAATTTTTTACTGGTTAGATTGAAGGAGCTTATTGCATTATCTGGGTTTTTGACCTCGGTGAGATAGTAACGCCACTTGTCTGATGTGTCGTCTGTTCTGAAAGTCTCAACCATATATGTATTTTCTGGTATTGTCTGATAGTCATTATATTTCAACTCCTCCGTCAAATGTTTAATGTTATAGGTAAGGTCTTCCTCTTCACCTCTGTATACATTTTGCCAAGATATCCCACGATTCTCTCCGTCGTTTATGTTAATTTTCATTGGCTCCAGAAAATAAAACGCTGGATCAATTAAATAGGCCTCGTTGTCACTTTTTAAAATTAGAACAGCCACATGACTAACGTCTAGAAAATCGGGCATATAATACATTTTTGGTATAGTAGCAGGGACCAAATTAGATTTAATATTGTGTTTTTTTAATAATTTTTGAAGGTTGATTGACATTGCTACGCAATTTCCACACCCGTATAGTTCTTGAGATTCTTTTGAGTTCTTACCCGACATATATGGAAATGTAGAATAAGGACATTCTAGTATATTTTTAAGCAATAATTCTTTCAGCAAATCCTCATCTATATCAATATTATTTATAGAATTTTGAGTAAATGCTTTTAATTTAATAGGATAATACATTATAAAATAATATTATAAAATAATATTATAAATTATAAATATGGTTATCTCGGTAAAATGTGCGTACTCATGGTATCTATATTATTAATTATATTATTGATGTCTTTATCATCATTGGTAATGTAAACGGGTGCTACTGGTGGTTGAATCATAAATATAAAGTCCAACATATATTTTACCATATTACTGTTCACTATAATAATACTTTTCTGTAAATATTGATATTCTTGTTTTTTGAGTTCCTTTATGAAAATAGACATTCTTAAACTATATTTTAACGGGATGTATCCGACGTTACTCGTATCAAATATGAATATAAATGGTCTTTTGTTATTATATAGTTCTAGCCATTTGAATAAAAATATGTCAAAATCCATATCATTTTTTATATGTGAAGATAGAGTAACTTTAACGATTGACTCTGACTCGTAGCGCAAATAGTCGTAAACAGCAAACATATATAAATTAAATAATATAAAAGAAACCTTATAGTATAACTTATTATGAGCGTAGAAGGAGCATCAGTAGGAATTGATTTGGGAACGACTTATTCCTGTGTAGGAATCTGGCAAAATGACAGAGTGGAAATTATTGCGAATGATCAGGGAAATCGCACCACCCCATCTTATGTTGCATTTAATGATAAAGAGCGCCTTATTGGGGACGCTGCTAAAAACCAAGTATCGGTAAATCCTACTAATACGATTTTTGATGCCAAGCGTCTGGTCGGTCGCAAGGTTTCTGACGAGGCCGTAAAATCGGATATGAAGCACTGGCCTTTCACCGTGGAACCAGATTCTGATGATAAGCCACTAATCAAAGTAACTTATAAAGAGGAACTAAAGAGTTTTACTCCGGAAGAGATTTCGTCAATGGTTCTTATTAAGATGAAGGAGATTGCGGAAGCTTACATTGGGAAGGATGTTAAGAATGCGGTCATTACTGTCCCGGCGTATTTTAATGATGCGCAGCGACAGGCAACGAAGGATGCGGGTGCGATTGCAGGGATGAACGTATTGCGTATTATTAACGAGCCAACCGCAGCCGCAATCGCCTATGGACTTGATAAGAAAGAGGAGGATGAGAAGAATGTTCTTATTTTTGACCTTGGTGGTGGAACGTTTGATGTGTCTCTTCTCACAATTGAGGAGGGTATTTTTGAGGTAAAAGCAACGGCTGGCGACACTCATCTTGGCGGCGAAGACTTTGATAATCGAATGGTTAGCTATTTTGCTCAGGAATTCAAGAAGAAATGCAAGCATGATATTATCGACAATGCGCGTTCCATGCGCCGCCTGCGAACCGCGTGCGAACGTGCTAAACGGACGCTTTCATCGGCAACTCAGGCGCATCTTGAGATTGATTCACTTTTTGAGGGAATTGATTTTAACACGACGATTACTCGCGCGCGCTTTGAGGATATGAATATGGACTATTTCAAGAAGTGTATGGAGCCAGTGGAGAAGGTCCTCCGTGATGCCAAGATGTCGAAGGGTCAGGTGCACGAGATTGTTATGGTTGGTGGGTCAACGCGGATCCCTCGTGTTCAGAAGATGCTGAGCGATTTCTTTGGAGGAAAGGAGCTATGTAAATCAATTAATCCGGATGAGGCTGTCGCGTATGGTGCGACGGTTCAGGCGGCAATTCTTAGTGGAAATAACAAATCGGAAGCGCTGCAGGATGTTCTTTTGCTTGATGTTGCACCTCTTTCTCTTGGACTAGAGACGGCTGGAGGGGTAATGACACCACTTATTAAACGCAACTCGTCTATTCCTACCAAGAAGAGTCAGACATTTTCCACCTACTCCGATAACCAGCCTGGGGTTCTTATTCAGGTATTTGAGGGTGAGCGCGCGAAGACGCAGGACTGTAACTCGCTTGGCAAGTTCACGCTTGAAGGAATTCCGCCAATGCCCCGAGGACAACCTCAGGTGGACGTAACATTTGATGTGGACGCCGACGGAATCCTAAATGTATCGGCGGTTGAAAAGTCCACTGGTAAAGAGGAGAAGATCACTATCACAAACGACACGGGGCGTCTGAGTGCCGAGGACATTGAGAAGATGTTAGCGGACGCGGAGAAATTTAAGGACGAGGACGCAAAGGTTCTGCTATTGTTGGAGGCTAAGAATAAGTTGGAGACGTATGTGTATTCAACTGAGGGTATGCTAAATGATGAGAAAATGAAAGTTCCCGATGAGGCCAAGGAACCGATTCAGAGTAAGATTGAGGAGATTAAGACATGGATGAACGATGAACACGACGAACCAAGTGAATATGATTCTAAATACCAAGAGCTAGAGGAGCTCGCCAAGCCAATCTTTGATGAGATGATGAAACAGAATATGGACGGAATGCCCGATATGCCCGGAATGCCCGATATGCCCGGAATGCCTGATATGACTGGTGGTATGCCTAATGTTCCGGAAGTTCCGGAAGATGAGCCTAAGATTGAAGAGATTGATTAAGGATATAAGGTTTGATGAACCAGTCTAGAAGTCCAACCGATACCATCACCTAAAACAACCGTAGAATTAAATAAAGTAATGCCGATTATTGCTGCTGCTGATATATTGCCTTCGTAGCTCCCTGCCTGCATTAGTATTCCTGCGACCGAACAAATTAATAAACTAAAACAACATATTATCGTTTTGAATAATGTTTTGTTTCCTAATATATTGTTTTGTAACAGTGTTAGCGGCCACATAATAGCGCCAATAACCAGTAATAAAACTAAGACTTCGTACATAGGATTATTTAAAAACTTATAGCTTAATAATCCCTTTTTGGGTGGATTATTGCGAACGCTAATCATCCATACAACAAACCCGATTGCTGATATAATTTGTAGCGGAATCAGAGCATAGATGCTTTTTATATTCAACCCTAACCAATACTTCGATTGAACATATGATTCATTATTGGTATCTATAGAAAATACATAGTAATAGGCGGCGAATAAAACCAACGCACCAAACTCATTAATGTGATTATTTCGGATGTTAATCATATTAATATAGTATTAGAAAATTTAATATAATGATTTAAAAAAACAATGCCTGATTCTAATATAATGGTAAATACACACATATTATTAATAGGTCCAATTCGCCCAAATATCAATTATATAATATATTCCATTAATAATATAAAATCAATAATACCAAATATAAAAACACATATATCTTATTGGAAAACTAATGATGACGATAAAAATGTTTTAAAAAGTCATTTTGATTATGTATACGAAAATGACGAACCTTCCTTAGAATTATGTGTTAGTAATATTAATAGAGTTCCAAAGCAAATATACCACGAGCCTTTCCCGTTTGTACGATTGATTAATGTATATAAAACATTTGTAAATATGAATATTTTTTTTACAAAATCAGCTAACAATATACAAGGAACAGATGTAATGATTAGAATGAGAACAGATAATGTAATTCAGATTTTAAATGAAAGTGAATTTAATATTTTTATACGAGACGCACAATTATTAAATAAAAATTATGCTATGGTATTTAGAACTGACGTATGGAAAGGTGTTTGCGACTGGATGTGTATTAGTAATTATGATAATATCAAGAAAATATGGAATTATGAGAATATTATGAATGATTCCATGAAATATAATAATGATATTAAAAGTGTTTATAATCCAGAATCAATTATATCAAAGCGCTTATTAGAAGAAAAGATAAACGTTATAAAATTAAATGATATAGTGAGAATGTCAATATGTAGAGATTTTACCAAATTGGATAATTCAATTATAAAATCATTAGGTAATATTATATAAGCATAATTACAATAATATTAATATCGTAATGTTATTCGAACCATCCGATAGAAATTATAGTGAAACAACTACTATTAATTCCACAATAATAAATCCTATTGAAAAGAAAATGTTGGCTGGTGATACGATTGGAGAGGATGATGTATTGTATACTTCAAAATACAGAACTGATAATAAGATACCAGGAATCTTGGTTTATAGTGGACAAACTTATGGAAGACACAAAGATAAGATGTTGTACAAGTGTGTTCCTAATGATAGGCGATTACCTATATTTTTAATTCCGTATTTGCAAAAAAAATCGCAGTTTAATAAGGCCAAGATTAACAAGTTTATTTTATTTGAATTTAGAGAATGGAAGGATAAACACCCGCTGGCTAGTATTAGTAACACTTTGGGCGATGTTAATAATAAAGAAATATACTACGATTATCAGCTATACTGTAAGAATCTACATGTCCCCATACAAATTTTAAATAAGAAAACTACAACTGCGCTATGGGAATATAAGGATAATGATGTTTTTGACTCCTCTGATATGGAAAATCGTGAGGATAGAGATATCATAACCATTGATCCAGAAGGTTCGGTTGATTTCGATGATGCGCTAGGGATAACAACAAATACATCGGGTGATTCCGTAGTTACTGTTTATATATCAAATGTATCCGCCGTAATAGAGAGACTCGGATTGTGGGGAGATATTAGCGACCGTGTTTCTACCATCTACTTACCTTCTGAAAAAAAACCCATGCTTCCCAGCAAGTTGTCTGATAATATATGTAGTTTATTAGAAGGACAGAGAAGAGCCGCGGTAGCAATGGACATATACATCGCCGTTTCTGGAGAGATAACCGATATTAAGTATGTAAATTGTGTAATAAATGTTAATAAGAACTATGTTTATAATCAGAAATCGTTAAATAAATATCACATATACAAGAGCCTACTGTTAATCTCTCGGACACTGAATACTAAGTTAAAATATATAGATGTTATTGATGACTCGCATGACGTAGTAGCTTTTTATATGATTATGATGAATCATAATGTGGGAACTTACCTGGCTAGTAATAGGTCTGGGATATTTAGAAATGTTGATTTGAAAGTTAGAGACAAAGAAGATAATGTTGCCCCCGAGATATTAAGGGACTATATAAAGATATACCGAAACGTAGAAGCAAATTATGGGGTATATTCTGACTCAAATAAGCACGATTTGATAGGGAGTGGTGTGGCGCATTATGCGCAGGTAACGTCACCTATACGCAGAATGGTAGATTTAGTCAATATAATGTTGCTTCAAAGTTATAGCGATTCCTGTGATTTGACCGACGAAGCGACTGACTTCATAACAAAATGGATATCACGTGTGGATTATTTAAACGAAACAATGAAATCAATACGACGTGTTCAAAATGATTGTAATATGTTAGATTACTGTTTAAGAAATAACGATACCGATATTGTATATAAGGGCTTTATTGTAGATTACAATAGTAAATACGATAATTATTTAGTTTATATACCGGATATTAAACTCACTAGTTACATTAAGTCAGAAAGTATTTTAGATAAATTTAAGGAGTGTCGTTTTACAATGCATATGTTCAATGATGAGTTCTCGTTAAAACAAAAAGTAAGGCTTCAGCTATTAATATAGTGAATAATGATCAGCGAGGTAGATTACTCTCCACTTCCAAATCCTAAATTATTAATACAATATTACCGAATATTAGAAAACAAAAAATCTAATGTAATATTACATATGTCAGATAGTGATAATAATACTGAGGAAGTTAACGCCGAGGAGGTAGATTCGGAGCCAGAGCCGGAGCCAGAGCCAGAACCGGAACCTGAGCCCGAGCCGGAACCTGAGCCTGAGCCTGAGCCGGAGCCTGAGCCTGAGCCCGAGCCTGAGCCCGAGCCTGAGCCGGAACCTGAGCCCGAGCCCGAGCCTGAACCTGTGAAAAAAATCCCAGTTCAATCAACTCCTCAACAACAGAAAATAATTAATGAGCGTAACAAGAGAGGAGCGTTCAGAAAGATGAGTTTTGGTATTTAATGTATTTATAATTATAAAAATATTAAAAAGTGACAACGTGTCCGAGTGGTTAAGGAGATGGTCTTGAAAACCATTGGGCTTTGCCCGCGCAGGTTCAAATCCTGCCGTTGTCGTATTATATATATAGCGATTGTGTAGTAGCCACATATTTAAGTGTTAGAGTCGGTATTTTTCTTATTTTTTCTATTAAATGTACCTGATTGACACATTCGGCTGCTCTTTCTACTTCTGTTGCAATGTTATTAATTTTAAGAATTGCCTTTATAAAGTCGCCAATAAAGAGTGCATCATAATTACTTTGTATATTTGCAATTATTTCTTTACACGCAACATCACCTTCGGCGTCGCACCAATTCATAGCATATTCTTGTATATCAAAATTTCTTTCATAATTAGAGCCACTGTATATATTATATTGTTGCTCTAAATCTGCGTATTCATTCATTAAATTATCTAGTTTTACCGATAACTTATTAACACGCGGTGAGTAAGTATCTGGTATCAATGTTTTGATGCTATTTTCCACTCTAATACTAGTGAAACAAGAAAATATACCAACTAACTCTTTTGGTGTAAAATCTTCAAAATAGTTTGTTTCGCACATAATGGTTGATAGTACAAGTGGGTGTATTTCTTGAAACTGGCTTGCTATTTTACCCAAATGAGTGATGTTTTTCTCCTTATCGACAAAATCGTAGTGTGTTAGTAGATTAACGGTTCTCTCAATACTGGTGTTGAGAAAAGACTCTGCGTTGCTTTTGAATAATTCTTGCTTTTTAATATCGGATTTATATTCTACAATTTCCAAATATAATTTATAATCGTCTTTAATAAACCGATTGGCATCCTCAATGCGAGCTATGCCTCTGGCTGACTTTTTCCGCTCTTTATTAGATTGGGTTCCAATCTTATCCTTGTGCGTTATATATTCCTGCATAACCTCGCTGTTTGTTCGCATATTGCTATAAATAATTTCTTTCTGCGTAACAACACAATTCATATCCGCAATTGATTTATTATAATTATTTACTTCAGAGGCAATGTCGTTGTTTATCATACTTTTGCTTGCAAAGCTTAGAATATCACTTTCTTTTGACGCAACAATATTAAGACACATTGAATACGATATTTTAAATTTAGAAACTAGCGTTTGAGGTTTCCCACTCAGCATATTCTGTATGTCGTATAATGGGGGTAGTTCAAACAAATTACAAAACAACCAAACCTTTCCAACATCATCGATTCCGCGCCTACCAGCTCGCCCTGCAATCTGGGTATATTCATGAGGTGCTAACATTCTCATATTATTTCCGTCAAATTTGGTTATTCCTGTGAATATAACAGATGTCGTTGAAAAATTAACTCCAACAGCTAGGGTCTCGGTGGCAAATAGCAGTTTGATTAACTTGCGGTCAAATAGGATCTCAATCATCTCGCGAAACACGGCTAGAATTCCCGCATGATGATAGCCTATACCTTTTTGTAGTAATTTCATTAGATTTGTATATTCGGGCAGTTCTAAATACTCGCGATAATTTGTAAGCTTTGACATTAAAATTTTTCTACATTCTTGCTCTATTGTGCTTGGCGTAGTTGACCCTTCTTCAAAGAGGCTGAAATTAATTTCATTTGCTGCTTTCTCTGTGTTTTTTCTGGAAAATACAAAACAAATCGCAGGCAATCCGTCTGTATTTTGTAAATGTTTAATCAGGCTATTTAATACAAATTGTCTAGAAGTGTAGGGAGTGTTTGCGTTTTTCAAATGTTTTGATAATTTTAGAACATCTTCGTATTGTTTGGTACCAAATACATTTTTGTGACTTTTAACTATAACTTCGCGATTCATATTATTTTTTAATAAATGTTCATACTCTTTGTTTTTTGATACCTTGATAGTATTTTTATGGCACGTCATCCACATATAGTGTGTTAGAGGGACAACACGATGTTCGGTGGTTGTTAGATAAACTTGTTTTGGTATAGAGTTCAATTCAATACTTTGCTGACGTTTTTCTTTTTCTATCCAGCTGGCGAAAATATCTGGTTTGTCTATTGTAGCCGATAACATTATTAGTTGAACGTCGGGTGGTAACATAAGAATAGCTTGTTCCCAAACATTTCCACGCTCAGGGTCGTTTATGTAATGGACTTCATCAAAAATAACAGCGGCTAGATCATTTTCAAAATCAATTTCAAAGTCCAGTTTAATATTTTCATTATTTGTTCGCAATTTTCTATTCATAATTGTATTGGGGAGAATTTCGGTAGTCATAATCAGGACATCCGCCTCAGGATTATCGGTAATATCCCCCGTAATAATTCCGAAACTGATTTCTGGATATTTATTTCGTAAGTCGTATAGTTTAGTGTTGGACAATGCTTTGATTGGAGCCGTATATATAACCTTTTTGCCTTTTCTAACAAAATACTGAATTGCGAATTCCGCAGGTAGAGTTTTACCAGACCCTGTATGTGCCGTTACTAATATGTGTTGGTTATCCACAATTGATTTAATAGCCCATTTTTGGAAGGAGCTCAAATCAAATCCGCTGAAATAATTGAAGTATTCTCTGTATTTCTCCTCTTCGTTGAATGTATCAGGGCATATTATAACCATCGTAAATTACTAATAAAGATATATTTATACTATTTATTAACTTTTATAATGCTTATAAATAACAAATATATAATAGAAACTGAATTAGGAGAAGGTTCGTTCGGAAAATTATACAAGGGGAGACATGTATACACCAATAAATTAGTTGCGATTAAATTGCATAGATTAGATGGAGAGACGATGATAAGGAATGAGGCTAGAATATTGAAATTACTGATTAACACAGCTGGTGTTCCTAATATAAAAGCATTTGGAAAGCAAGATGGTATATTCTATATGGTAATTGATTTGTTAGGGGAATCGGTAGAGAGATTAAATAAGAACACAGATGTAGATTTAATTTTACAAACGATGAGGCGGTTGGTAACTATATTAAATGAAATACACGATATTGGTGTAATACATAGAGACATTAAACCAGACAATGTATTATTTACACATAAAAATGATATTTGTCTTATTGATTTTGGTCTCTCTACTATGTTTATTGACTGCAATGATAATCATATAGAACAAATGTCTAATAGAGATATAGTAGGAAATATTATATATGTGAGTAATAATATACATTCTGGATTTAATCCCTCTAGAAGAGATGACCTAATATCGGTATTATATATGACAATTAAGTTAATAGTAGGAGAATTACCATGGTCATCATTTAATATAGATAAGATTTGTACCGTTAAAGGTAACATTAATATGCGTAATTATTTTCAAGATAAAATACCCATTGGTATTCTAGATGTATATGCGTATTGTAATAGTCTTGGGTTTAATGAGCGGCCTAATTATGATTATATATGTAAGAAATTAATCGTATAATATACTTAAAGATTAATAACCACTATTAGTTACATGAGTTCCGAGAACGACGCTGAAGTAGAAACAACAGTAAAGACTAGTGGGAGAGTAAAGTGGTTTAACAATTCGTCTGGTTATGGATTTATTACGGCCACTGACGGAGATAAAGCAGGTGATGATGTATTCGTCCATCACAGCGCTCTTAATACGGAGGAGCAGCAGTATAAGTACCTTGTGCTCGGCGAGTATGTAGAATTTGGATGGGCTGAGGTTACCGATAAGGAGACCCATCAGTGGCAGGCGTCTTCGGTTACTGGAATTAATGGTGGAAAATTAATGTGCGAGACACACAAGGAGCAGCGCGTAGCGAATGAAGTTTCGTCGCGTAGACCAAGGAATCACGACGGTAATATGAAGTCGCGAACCAGGCAAAAATATCAGGGAGGGGAGCAATCAGTGACCGATGCTACTGGGAAGGTATATATGCTAGTGCCAAAATCAGAATCTAGGTAGACTAACTAAGAAGAGAGATATATTAAATTAACATTTAAAGATAAAACCTATTATATATTTAATGGCGGACAATACCGAAATTAACTATATTCAAACCAAATTTGATGGAATATTTGGAAGTTTATCAACGTTTAAAACACAAATGTCTTCGTTGCAACAACAACTCAAGTTATTGGAGAAGGACGTATTAAAGGACCTCAATACCGCAAATAAAATAATAGAAAAGGCTAATAATAAACCTAAGCGTAAACCGTCTGGATTTGCTCTAAAAGTTGACATAAGCGATGAACTTAAAAACTTTATGGATATTGGAGTCAACGAGCAGGTTGCTAGAACAGAGGTTACTAAATTTTTAATAAAATATATCAAGGAGCATAATTTACAAAATCCCTCTGATAGGCGAATTATTGAATGTGATGATAAACTTAAGAAGCTATTGGATGTGCCTGATGGAGATGTCTTAACATATTTCAACATCCAGCGCTATATGAATCGTCATTTCCCAAAGGTAAAAAAGCCTTAAAGGGTGGTA
>ERZ651776.2883-NODE-2883-length-17940-cov-2.691653_pt1 | contig 17940 bp, 22 predicted proteins | sample MGYA00514761_ERZ651776 | MGnify/ENA metagenome assembly ERZ651776 | reverse complement strand
TCAGCAGTGCTGATGCGTGATGTGGGAAACGAGCGTGCGCGCTGCGGGGTCGACACTTCCCATGGGAATGCGGCGCATCCCAGTCGGGGCAGCATCCTAGCACTGGCACCCTGCCAGCGAGCGCTATTACTGTGTAACCCTCGGGCCCTGACACATCAGACTATTCGATGATCGGAGGTCACCCAATACGGCGTCTCGGCCAGTCGACTTGGCGCTTGATGACCTTAGGCCGGCCCCCTATGCTCCAGCAGAGCCGCTCGATCACCTCCCACTGTCGAGGGGGGACCAGAGGCTTACGCAGATGGCTCGTCGTTGATATACAGGGATCGCTGCGGCGCCTTAAAAATACGTTCCATCATGGGCTCAAAGAAAGACAATGCATAGCATTGTGCTTCGGGGTCAAACGCCGGGGCATCATATTTTTCGATGAACTCAAGCGTGCGGGCGTAGTGAGGATGGTCTTGGTACTGATCGCGCATATTGCGATCAAGACCCATGTAGTGAAAAAAGTAATACCCTTGAAAAATGCCGTGATGTTTCACCATCCAGTAATTCGCTTCACTCACATAAGGCTCGAGTAATACCGCCGCCACATCTGCATGATTGGCAGGCCCCAGCGTATCGCCAATATCGTGAAGCAACGCGCACACCACGTACTCTTCATCCTTGCCGTCTTGGTGGGCCAGTGTTGCGGTCTGCAAGCAATGGGTTAAGCGATCGACCGGGAAACCGCCAGAATCACCCTTCAGCAGCAACAGATGATCCTTGATGCGGTGAACCACGGTACTCCGAAACTCAGCAAATTCAGCGCCGATGATTTGCCAATCGTCTTGGGTCCCCTCTTTCATATGGTGAAATTGGGCGCGCTGTGGCAGTGCCTCATTCATGACTTTGCCTCCTTATCGGCTTGTTTCGAGAATACTGTGGCGGCTGTGATGCTGCAAGGAGTCGGTTAACATGGCGACGATTCGATTACCAGCAGGCAGTTGACGGCGGGCTGAACACTGTTTCGTAAATTATTCATGGATCACGCTATATTTGCCATAGTAAACTGTCGACTGGCAGTATTTTGATGACCCAATTGCCCTAGCAACGGTGGCCTTATGGTCGCTAATCGGACAGATAATGAGTGTGGCATTTCATACTCGATACACCCATCAAGGATTGATGAAAAGGATAGAAAAATGAAGAACGTTATTGTTACGCTCAGTATTCTCGCCACGCTCCTCACCGTCGGCTGCGCTTCAACATCAGAAACGGTCCCGACGACGACACCGGACGGCCTTGAGCTCGTGCGAAGCGAAAAACACAGCGCAGTGTATATCAAGCCCGAAGCCCAACTCGATATTTACAGCGAATTCGCCATCGTGCCTTGCCAGGTGGCGTTTCGGAAAAATTGGCAGCGTGACTACAATTCGTCACACCGAAGTAGTAGCCAGCAGATCAAAGATCGTGATATCGATCGAATCAAACGCGAGCTGGGCGAGGAGTGCACCGCATTCTTCACCGATGCACTCAGCGAGGAGCCCCCTTACAATTTAGTGGCAGAGTGGCAGGAAGGTCAGGACGTGTTACTGATCCGCCCCAACATCGTCAATCTCAACATCACCAGCCCAGATGTTAGTAGCCCGAGCATGACGCGCTCCTATTCCGCCTCGGCCGGTTCCATGACGTTATATTTGGAGCTTATCGACGCTGAGACTTCTGAGGTGCTTGTGCGCGCTTACGATAGCAAGGCCGATCCCGATTCTTTCGTCAACTACGCGAATAAAATTACCAATCGGCAGGCGGCAGATCGCATGCTTCGGAATTGGGCAACGCGACTTCGCGAAGCGATGGATGCGGTATTGAGGTCGCCTGCCTCTGAGGCATGAAGCACCTGTTAAGAATACTGCTGGGTGGGTTTGTTGTCGCAATTGCCCTCATTTGGGCATTACCACGATGGGCACCCGCCCAAGCAGTGCACTGGATAGCGCCTGATAACCCTGGTTTAACGGGGGTATTCGCCCCCAACCAAAGGTTATCGGCGTTATCACTCATTCCCGTTGGCGCGGCGCCCGAACATGTGGCCTGTGACAACACTGACTCCCTCTATACCAGCCTTGATGGCGGACAAGTGCTCTATCGCCCAGTAGAAGCAGTCGACTGGCAGGTCCTCGGTAACACAGGGGGGCGTCCTCTCGGCCTAAGAAGCGATAAAAACGGCGGGCTGTTCATTGCCGACGCCATTAAAGGCCTGTTACACATGGATGCAACCGGGCAGGTCACAACGATTGCCGATTCCCTGGACGGTCAGGCGCTGAAATTTGTCGATGACCTCGACATCGATGAAGAAGGCCGTATCTACTTCTCTGACGCCTCCCAACGCTTCGACTACTCGCAGGTCGCGCTTGATTTCTTTGAGGGGAGCCAAACCGGCCGGCTACTGCGATTTGATCCCGCCACTCAAGACATCGAGATTCTGATCAGTGGTTTATTTTTTGCCAACGGCGTGACACTAGGGCCCAACGGTGACTACGTTCTGGTCAATGAGACCGGGCTGGGACGAGTCCATCGACTATGGCTTAAAGGGGAACGTGCCGGGCAACGCGATATTTTTATCGATCAACTCCCCGGTACACCTGACAACATTCGTTTCGATGGCGAGGAGACATTCTGGATTGCGATGCCCTCACTAAGAGCCAGCCTAGATGACATTGCTCCGTGGCCCAGGTTACGCGCGCTATTGTCTTTCTTACCGATTCATCTTCTTGAGGCGGCCGCTGAACCGGCGAGCTTTATTATCGGTGTCAATTTACAAGGTGAGGTGATCCACAATCTGCAGGATCAAGGGAATGCCTTTCATTACATTACCGGCGTGACTCCCTGTGGTGACTCACTCTATCTCGGTAGCCTGCGCACCGATGCGATTGGTTTGTTGCCCATCCCCTGACAAGGTGCTGCCCATGCAAAACAAAAGCCAAATTGAGTTCTGGAATGGCGACACAGGTCGCAACTGGGTCGCGCATGACGCACTAATGGAAGCAATGCTCCAACCCATTGGCGAGGCGATACTGGACGTATTCCGTTTCGAGCCTAACGCGCGAGCGCTCGACATTGGCTGTGGCTGTGGCCACCCCACACTCAGCCTGGCAGAGCGGATCGGGGCTGGCGGATCCGTCACCGGCGTCGATATCTCTGCGCCCATGCTGGCTGTGGCACATGAGCTCACCGTAACGAGTGCACCTGATCGGGCTCGTGTTGATTTTCTGGAAGTTGACGCACAAGTGCATCCCTTCGAGCTCGCCAGTGTCGAACACGTGTTCTCTCGCTTTGGCGTCATGTTTTTCGAAGACCCCGTCGCCGCTTTTCATAACCTTCATGCTGCCCTGATCGCCTCGGGCACGCTGGCATTTTGCTGCTGGCAATCGCGAACGGTGAACCCCTTTATGACGGTGCCCGCGCAAGCAGCGCTGGAATTGCTACCTCCCCCTCCTGAAATGCCGCCCAACGCACCGGGGCCCTTTGCTTTTGCGGAGCCCGATTATGTTCACTCCATTTTGTCCCAAGCAGGATTCAGCGATATCAGTATCACGCCCTTGCGTCACGCTTTAGTATTTGGCGCTGGGTTGTCACTCACTGAGATCGTGGAGCACCTCGTGAACATTGGCCCCATTGCGCAATTGGTGCGCGACGCGCCGGAGGCCCTACAGCAGCCGGTTCGCGACCGCGTGGCTAACGCGCTTAAGCCGTTTTTCACCGACCGCGGCGGTATCAACCTGGAAGGCCAATTTTGGCAGGTCACGGCTAACGCCTGAGCCAGCGGCAGGGTGTTGAACGTGACTGTGCCCGTAACTACCTGCCCTTACGGCGTGACAGCTCGACACCCAAATGCTCGGCGCGCTGCCAATCACTGGGTTTTCAGGTCGCGGGAGAACTCACGCTGCACAGACTCATGGCATAATGCATGTCGGTTTATAGGGCGACGTTTTATTCGCGCTCTTGGTTACCCCCCCTTTTCCCTCACTCATTATCACTTATAGGATCTTCTCATGGATACGCACTCTCTCTTCTCGCTAGCAGGCCGAACTGCTTTGGTCACCGGTGGTTCTCGCGGCATTGGTAAAATGATTGCCACTGGGTTCATTGCTCAAGGTGCCAAGGTTTACATCTCCAGTCGTAAGGCGGATGTTTGCGAGGCAGTCGCCGCTGAATTGGGTCCTAATTGCATTGCGGTGCCAGAAGACATCTCGACCGTAGAAGGCTGTAAGGCCCTCGCCGCCACCATGGCTGACAAAGAAGACGGTATCGATATTCTGGTCAACAATGCCGGCGCTGCCTGGGGCGAGGCGTTTGAAACCTTCCCCGAATCGGCATGGGATAAAGTGATGGATCTCAATGTGAAATCCATTTTTTTCCTGACACAAGCCTTACATGGCTTACTCAAAGCCGGCGCCTCTGCCGAGCAGCCCGCTAAGGTCATCAATATCGCCTCCATCGATGGCTTACGACTCAACACCTGGGAAACCTACAGCTACCAAACCTCCAAAGCGGCGGTGATTCAACTCACGCGTCGTCTTGCCGCTCGTCTGGTCAAGGATGGCATTTTAGTGACCGGCATTGCCCCTGGGGCTTTTGCATCCGACATGAATAAGGCGGCGCGAGACCTTGGAGACACCGTCGGCAAACACGTGCCTTCAGGTCGCATTGGTAACGACGAGGACATGGCGGGCGTGGCTATTTATTTAGCGGCACGGTCCGGCAACTATGTGGTCGGTGAAACAATCGCCGTTGATGGCGGCATCGTCCATGCGTATCTGACCGATGCCTGGGAGGTGGATCCCTCAGGTCACTGATCTGCCACAACAAATTGCGTTAAAAAGGCGGGCAAACTGCCCGCCTAAATTCACTGCTGAGAATTCGTCGTCGACAACGCAGTATTGACAATAGTCCCGTTTCATCATCGTTTGACCGACACCACACTCACTCTTTTTCGTAGAGCGACTCCATCATCTGATCGATGGTAAAAGTGGCCGGTCGTTGTCTTGGAGGATACACCTTGAGTGATGCCATAAAACCCTGCAACGCGACTCTCGCAATCGCAATTCGGGGTAAGGCAACCCGCACCCACCAATCGTTATACGTATTTGAGTTTTGATCGGCGCGCTCAAACGGATCACGGCGCAAATGAAATACCTTGGGAATTCTGAGGGTATCAAACTGTTCACGCCATACATCAAATTCCTTGGCCCGCTGCTCAGCAAAAACCACCTTCCAATCGCCCACCCGCATGGCGGTGAGCAGGCCGTCGTCACTCCAGTAATAAAAAGTGTCACGCGGGCCGTTAGTAGCCTGGCCGGTGAGATACGGCAAAAAATCATACCCGTCGAGATGATTGTGATAATCCCGACCATTGATGGTGGCACCTGCCTTTAATTCCTCGGTAATGGTGGGTCGACCCACTGCTGACAGTAACGTCGGCACCCAATCTTCGTGCGACATGATGTCATTAAAAATCGTGCCCGCTGCAATCTTGTTTGGCCAGCGGATCATCGCGGGGACTCTAAAACCGCCTTCCCAGTTGGTATTTTTTTCACTGCGGAAGGGAGTGATAGCCGCATCGGGCCAGGTATTAAAATGAGGCCCATTGTCCGTGCTGTAGAGAACGATGGTGTTATCAGCGATACCCAACTCATCGAGCTGATCGAGCATCCGCCCCACTAGGTTGTCGTGTCCCACCATGGCATCGTTATAAAAACCTTGCCCTGATAGCCCGACTTCTTCCTCCGGGGTATGAGTATGGAAATGCATTCGCGTCGAATTAAGCCAAACAAAAAAGGGCTTTTCGTCGGCCGCAGCCCGATTAATAAACTGCTGCGCGCCCTCTAAAAACTCGAGATCCACTGTTTCCATTCGTTTTCGGTTTAACGGGCCGGTATCCGTGACACGCCCGTCTGCAAAGCTATGCACCACGCCACGCGGACCAAACATTTTTTTAAAGGCAGGGCTCTTAGGGTAATCAGGATCCTCGGGCTCTTCTTCTGCGTTTAAGTGATAGAGATTGCCAAAAAACTCATCAAAGCCATGCTCTGTCGGCAAAAATTCATTTCGATCACCCAGATGGTTTTTGCCAAACTGACCGGTGGCATAACCCTGCTCCTTAAGCAGGGTCGCGAGAGTGACGTCTTGGGGTTGAATGCCCATATCTGAACCGGGAATTCCCACCTTCGTCAGACCGGTACGAATGGGCGACTGGCCGGTAATAAAAGCAGAACGGCCCGCGGTACAACTTTGCTGACCGTAGTAGTCGGTGAACTTCGCCCCTTCATTGGCAATGCGATCAATATTAGGCGTCTGATAACCCATCATCCCCATATTGTTAGTGGAGAGGTTCCAAAACCCAATATCATCGCCCCAAATCACCAAGATATTGGGTTGCTCAACTGCCGATACCCATGGACTCAGGAGCCAGAAACACCCGGCTACCAGCAGAGTTCTTATACGGTACATGCGCTTTTCCTTCTGCTTTTTTATGAATTGTTAGGGGCCGTAGCTTACCGTAATGCCAGTCATTTTTCGATTCAAGTCCACGCCAGACAACACCTCTCAAAGCCCCTATAGTGTCGTCTGTGTAGAGGAAAGAACATGCCGCCAATAACATTCAACGGTCAACCGATCACACCTGGAAAGGTGGTTTGCATTGGTAAGAACTACGCCGCTCATATTGAAGAGATGGCGTCAGTGCCCGCCGATGACATGGTGGTTTTTATGAAACCCGCCACCTCGATTGGGCAACAACTCATGTCCGTTATGGATGAGCCCCTGCACTATGAGGGGGAGATTTGCCTCATGATGCTCGATGGCCAAGTCGCCGGTGTCGGTTTCGGTTTGGACCTCACGAAGCGTGCAACACAGGCCAAGCTCAAAGCCGCGGGGCTGCCTTGGGAGCGCAGTAAAGCCTTTACCGGGTCCGCGCTGTTTAGCGACTTTGTGCCCGCCCCTGAGGCATTAGATCGACTGGGTATCGAGCTCCAGGTTGATGGCAGTTTGCGACAAAAGGGGGACGTTAGCCTCATGCTCTATCCCCCTCCGATTATCTTGCAAGAGCTGAATCAATTTTTGCAGCTGCAAGACTACGATATCGTGATGACAGGGACGCCGGCCGGGGTCGGTATGGTGCAGGCAGGAGAGTGCTTTAGGGGGCGGATACTCGACGGTGAACAGGAGCTGGTGGCCGCAGAGTGGACCGCTGTCTAACGCCGGCTTGAGGGCGGCCTACCCATTTATAACCCGCGGCAAACAGCCTTTACTTTTCGGGTTCCGTGATTGTCATATGCACCATTTTTCAGTACGGTCTACAAAACCAGTGAGTGAGGCCCATGCAAGCGATTCTCAAGCTGGACGTATCAGGCCAACCGCGAGGGTGGCTAACACTCAACGAAGCGATCACCGCCTACGCTCGTGGCGGTGTTCTCTATGGCATTGGTGAATCCTTAGACCCGGTTTTTGGGGGTATTCAGCGTCTCACCGGCATTCGATCTGAGATCGTACTGCAGCCGATTATTGCCCTCGAAGGCAGGGTGCTGAATCATTTCACGCCGCCGCTGTGTAACCGCACCCTGTTCCGCCGTGATGATCACCGCTGTCTCTATTGTGGCAGTCAGTTTCGGCGCAGTGAATTGACTCGGGATCATGTGGTACCGATCTCGCGTGGCGGGACCAACAAATGGGAAAACGTCGTCGCCGCCTGTAAGCGCTGCAACTGGCTGAAGGACTGTCAAACTCCCGAGGAGGCGTCGATGCCGCTGCTGGCGGTCCCCTTTAAACCCAACACTTATGAATGGCACTACCTCGCTAAAGAGCGCGTGCTCGCTGATCAGATGGCATATCTTTCTCAGCAATTTAAAGCCAAACGAGACTGGGCGAACTGATCCGCGTCCGCAAACAGCAGCCATGTGGGCGGCTCAGTGTCTACTGGTCACCACGAGGGCGGGCGCATTGTTAACGGGGTTGATCGGCGCACGTCCGGATCACCTAGGATAAAGGTTGATGGAGACACGCGGATCATCGTGTACAGTAAGCCGCGCCACCCACATCAGCACTAACCATCGCGCAAGGAGCCGCACCGTACCGTGTCCTCAAATATGATTATTACGCTGATCGGCATGCCCGGCTGTGGCAAGAGTACCGTCGGAAGGGTGTTATCGGAGCAGCTGGGGCTCGATCTACTCGATACCGATGCGCTGATAGAGGCGCAGGAGCAGCAGACCCTACAACAAATCGTAGACGATCGCGGCAACACCGCTTTTCGTGCCATCGAAGAACAGGTCTTAACCACCATGCCATTGTCTCCCTCCGTCATTTCAACGGGGGGCTCTGTGGTCTATAGCGAAAAAATTATGGCGCGGCTATCCACGACCTCATTAGTGGTGTACTTGCGAGCACGCTTTGAGACCATTGAGTATCGGGTGTCGCTCGCCCCCCATCGAGGTATTGCAGCAGAGGGCCAGCAAACCCTGAGTGACCTGTATGCAGAGCGCATTCCATTATATGAGCGTTATGGTGAAGTGGTCATCGATTGTGACGATGACACGCCGGAATCCATTGCCGACACGCTGGCAAAAACCGTCGCGCAAGCCCGCACGAAAGGCAGTGCCTAGACCATCAGGCAAGTCACTACCGAGCCCCTCATCAAAATCATCGTAGAGACCATGAGCGTGACTCCTGCAGATCGCGAGCGCTCAACACCCCGGTATCCATCGCGAGGTCGGCCACGGAGGTCATCACAACGGACAGGCCAAGGCGCTCGCCAGCACAGTGGAGCATTGGACGGCCCATACCACCCAGCTGATCATGACACCCACTCGCGCCATTGCCCCGGTGAATCGATGCCAAGCGTCCTCTGATATACGAGCCCCGCAAGCACCCATGCTGGCGCAGGGTTTCCTCCCTCCTCCTCCTCCTCCTCCTCATCATCATCATGACCGAGCCAACTTTTTCAGAAGCATCAAACAGCATCCCGTTAAAAATCGATCAAAACACACCATGAGACGACTTAAACAGCGCGTGCCCTTAGCGCGATTAGTTATGTGGGCTATGTTGTCTCAGACCAAAAAAATACTTGTGGCAATCGGATTACTGCGTTGTCATACCGCTAATCAGCCCAAGGCTGACCTTTTGTTCAAAATCATCGGGGGGTGATTTATGGGTGAGAGAGAGACAACCGTCATGACCGAAGAGCCGTCAGATGAGTTCTTTGAGCAGGCTCTTGACGAGCTACAGGACGACGACCTCAGTGACTTCGTTTTAGCTGATACCGCAACCGAGAAAGCGCTCAAAGCATCCAAGCGGCGGCGGGCCGAAAAGCGCCTTGAAATACTGCGCTTGCGGGAAGAGCTAGGTGACTATGATCTCGACTATGACTTCGACTAGCACTTGGTCAAGCACTTGGTTTTGCAATCGGCCTAGCACTTGACCCAGTACTTGGCTCAGCACAGAGCCGAATCGGCTAATGGCTCAGTCAGCCGTTAGGTTGAGCACTAGGAGGGTCATCGCGAATTTCCTGCTGCCACTCAAAGACGTTCAGCTCGATAAACACAAAGGCAAATAGCCAGAGCGCGGCGTCCCAGAAATCGAGGAAGTTACCCTTAAAGCCCCAAAAAATGGCGGCGACGATGAGCGTTGTGTACAGCACGACTTTGACACTCTTCCAACTGTGTACTGCGAATCGAGAAATCTCGTCCCATCGTGTCAGCACTCTGACATCGATCTCGAGCAACACCACCACTAAGATCCATGCCCCAGAATTGATCACATCGACCAGTGCTAATCGCTGCGCGGCCACTAAGCCAGCAGGCGCCGCCAGAACATGCTCCAACCCGGATACCCTTCTCGTATCAGCTCCCAACTGAGCACAGTTATCGACGGTCAGCGGGATAAACTCATCGAGCTTGAGCATCACCACCCAGTTATCCGAAACCAGGCTACACGCTGTCTGCGTCATCGGCAGGCTAGACAGCAAGGTTCTCCACTCGGCGATATACCCTAAAAAAGCCAAACAAATAGCCAGCGTACACAGCATGCGCACGGCGTGAATGACAAACCGGAGCAGTCCCCTCAAGCGATGGTCTGGTATCACCGCGGTCTCGGCTTCAAATAGCAGCAGTAAAATCACCCATGCAACGGTATCCAGCGTCGCGGAAAATAACTGGACGCCCATGACGGCGCTGTCATCCGCCTCGAGTGCAAATTGAGCACTGGTCAGCTCTTCGGCTAAAAAAAACCAAATATTGAGCGACAGCATGGCGTAAACAAAATACTTCACCCACCGATAGAGTTGATAAGGCACCACTGACTCACTCATACGCCATCGCACACTTCAATATTTTGATTCATGTGTGCTCGGATCACACTTGGAGCAATAGATGCTCACGCTCCCAAGAACTGATGACGCGATTAAACTCCTCAAACTCATCGAGCTTCACAGCTGCATAGGCGCGCATAAACAGCTCACCAATCATTGCCTGTAACTCGGGGGTGTCATTGAGCTTACGCACGCCCTCCTCCAATGTTCGCGCCACGCCGACACTATCCTCATTGGCAGTGCCTTGGTGCGGTGCCGTCGGCTGTAAATGCTGACGCATGCCTAACAAGCCGCTGGCGAGCGTTGCCGTGATCGCCAAGTAAGGATTCGCATCAACACCGGGAAAGCGATTTTCAATGCGCAAATTCGCGGCATCAGAATTGGGCACCCGAAACGCCGTCGTGCGATTATCAAATCCCCAGCTCAAATTAATCGGGGCAGAAATATCCGGCGCCAAACGACGATAGGAGTTGACGTTAGGCGCATAGAAGCTAATCAGCTCGGGCGTGTAGCGCTGCAAACCAGCCATATACTCCATCATCGCCTGACTCGGCTTACCGTCGGGCGTGGTGAAAATATTTTTGCCGGTTTCTAGGTCAAGCACACTTTGATGCAAATGCAGTGCTGATCCGGGCTCGCGCTGCATCGGCTTGGCCATAAAGGTGGCGTACATGCCGTAGCGTTGAGCCGTCTCGCGCACCGTGCGCTTAAAGACGAAGACCTGATCGGCCATGGCTAAGGGATCACCATGGTTAAAGTTGATCTCGAGCTGGGCAGCACCGTTTTCGTGTATCAGCGTATCGACATCGAGTTTTTGTTGATCGGCAAAGTCGTACATGTCTTCAACGAAGTCTTCAAATTCAGCGACGGCATCAATGCTGTAAGAGAGCCTTGCCACCTCACGTCTACCTGATCGGCCCTTGGGTGGTATCAGCTCATAATCAGGGTCGGTATTTTTATGGACCAGAAAAAATTCCACCTCGGGCGCGACGACTGGCTTTAATCCCGCTTCTTCGTAGAGACCGAGCACATAGCGCAGTACGTTTCTGGTGGATAAGGGGTGTGGTTCACCATCGGTTTTATAGCAGTCTGCAATCACCTGCGCCGTGGGCTCGCGACCCCAAGGCACCATGCGCAACGTGCTCGCATCGGGACGCAGCAGCATATCGGTATCAGTTGGCTCGACAAAGTCCCAGTGGTCGTCGGTGTACTCGCCCGTCACCGTCTGCACCATAATCGATTCGGGCAACTTGATTTCTCGGTTAGCAATAAACTGATGCGCCGGAATAAATTTACCGCGCGCGTTGCCGGTCATGTCCGGTACGAGGCATTCCACCTCAGAAATATTGTGCTCTTTGATCCACGCTTCGATCGTGGCCATATCGGCTGGCGGTACTTGAGAAGCATCAAAATTACCGTCTGGGGCGTACGCTCCAGCCGTATTGGAATCGATATCTTGGTTCGGTTGACTCATAAAGCCCCGCGGACAAAAAAACAAGAACCTAGTATCGGATGGCGCCGTCATGCCGGCAAGAGGCATAATGCCACCCATGATGCGCAAGCTTTCACAACCCCTGCCCGCCGAATACCCTCCCAGCTGGTACGCCCATTCAGCACCCTTACTGGCACCGTTTGCTCCGCTTGAGGGCGATGTTGACACCGATGTCTGTGTGATCGGCGGCGGCTATACGGGCCTATCCACCGCCATACACCTGCGCAAGCGCGGCTATGACGTGGTGCTGCTTGAGGCTGAGCGCATCGGCTGGGGAGCCTCAGGCCGCAATGGCGGGCATGTGGGGACCGGTCAACGTGCCGATCAGGAGCGCATCGAGCAGTGGGTGGGACTCGATGCCGCTAAAGCGCTTTGGCAATTAAGTCTTGAGGCAGTAGATCGGGTGTGCGAACTGATCGATGAATATGACATTGACTGCGAACTCGGTGTTGGCAACCTCCACCTCGCGGCCAAACCTAGCCACGCACAGGACTTACAAGCAGAGCGAGAACATCTCGAAACCGTCTATGGCTATGAGGGCCTCACGTATTTGTCGCCAAAAGAGGCGGCGGCACTCACCAGTGCACAAGGTGTCCACGGCGCTCTGCTCGATACCGGCTGTCGGCACCTGCACCCTTTGAAGTATGCGCTGGGGTTGGCACGCGCGGCCTCCAAATTGGGTGTGCGAATCTACGAGGGGACGCGGGGCCAGCCGCTCCCAAACGGTCGTTCGGGTACCGTCAAAACAGACCAAGGCTGTGTGCGTGCCAAACAGGTCGTGCTGGGCTGCAATGCCTACCTCGGCACTATCGCACCACGGCTCGCTGGCAATATCATGCCGATCAACAATTTTGTCATCGCGACCGAGCCGCTGCCAGCTGAACTGCTGTCACGCATCAACCGCGATAATGTGTCCATGTCCGATACCTTGTTCGTGATCAATTACTGGAAGTTGTCAGCGGACGGTCGTTTACTATTTGGGGGTGGTGAAAATTATTCGAGTCGATTTCCCGCCGATATCAAATCGTTTGTTCGCCCCCATCTGCTTAAAATCTATCCGGAACTGCGCGATATCAAAATCGATTACGGCTGGGGTGGTGCGGTGGGGATCACACTGAACCGCATGCCTGATTTCGGTCGCATTGGAGCGCATCTGTGGTATGCCCAAGGATTCTCCGGTCACGGTGTGCCGACCGCTACGATGGCGGGGTGCCTACTGGCAGAGGCAATTGATGGCAATACCACGCGGTTTGACGTGATGTCAGCAGTCCCCACTCACCGTTTTCCGGGCGGCACACTGCTGCGTTGGCCAGGATTAGTCGCCGGGATGCTTTTTTATAGTCTGGCGGATAAATTAGGACGCTGAGCGCGACGCCTGTGGCTCATCGACGGTCATCGCCTCAATCGTCGACCTGTGGAGCAAGAGGCTAGATTTATAGGCTATGATTGGTGTCAATCATCGGCTAGGGCACCGTTATCGGATGCAGCCTGATTTACCACTTATGTAATAGGACGATCACATGCTGACTTTACTGAGAACGCTCACTGGCTTAGCAGGTTTGGGCGCGCTGCTCATCGGTGCGACCTGGTGGTATCAACCTGAAACAGCAGCCGGCCTATTGGGTGCCAGCCTGCTCGACGGCACTGGTCGAACCGCCCAAATTGGAGACTCCGGCGCCTTTTTCATTGGTGTCGGAATGCTCATGCTCTGGGGCGCAGTCAGGCAGCGTGCAGTATTCGTCCTGATCGGGGGAGGCTTGGTTGGCTTAGTCGCACCGGGCCGCATCCTCTCTGCCACACTGCATGGCGGTGCTGTCACGACACCTGAAGTGGTGGTCGAATGTGTTATCTTTTTAATCGCCGTCATAACGTGGTTCGCCATCAGCAGACGCGGCCATTAAACGTCACTATCAGACGTACTTGAATGACGAACCTCAATGGCTAACCTTAATGACCCACTGTAATGGCTAGCTCGCTGACACCTTGGATATTGACTGTTCATGTTACTGACTAAACTGACAGCGCTCTTTTCCGGAGCCAAACCTACGAATGACACGACACCGCTCCGCGCATTAGAGCTCTCTTGTGCCGCGCTCATGTTCGAGGTGGCACGATCCGATTTCACCATCGACGAGACCGAGCGCGAGGCGATCCACTTACTGCTTACCGAGAACTTTGCACTCAGCGAAGAGGACGTGGCCACTGTCACAGAAGAGGCCGCTGAAAACGTGGATGCGGCGACGTGCCTCTTCGAATTCACCCGCACTATTAACGAGATCGCTACCGTCGAGCAAAAACGACAGCTGCTGACGATGATGTGGCGTGTCGCATTAGCGGATGAGGCACTGAGTCGTTATGAAGAGCACCTGATCCGTAAAGTGGCCGATTTACTCTATCTTCCCCACAATGACTTTATGCTAGCCAAGCAGCAAGCGCGTTAAATCACTCCGCGCTGCGGCGCTCAGTAAGCCGTCGTCTACCGGGTTCCGCCGCGAGCGCTCACAAAACATCCCAATACAATGAGGCCTGTCCCTAGCAGCGTGCGAGCAGTGACAGCCTCGGCAAAGAAAAACCAGCCTAACATCGCCGCCCAGATGAAAGCCGTGTACTCAATGCTCACCAATCGCTGCGCCTCTGCCTGACGATAAGCCGCTGCCATCAGCATCAAAGAGCCGATGGCTAATGCCGCCGCTAATGCAGCGCCCGCCCATTGCATCCCATTGTCGGGTAACGACGCGGCAAATGGTGCGGCCAATAATAAAATCACGAAGACGATGATGTTTTGATAAAAAGCGATTTCGAGTGGCTTCGCGATGAGTGCCTGCATCCGCTGCAGAATAAGATTGAAGGCGTACATCACTGCCGACAAGAGCACGGCGCCCATGCCAAGCAAATCACCGTCAGGCCCGACTGATAAAAGCTCCCCGCCCACGACAACGATCACACCACCAAACCCCAACGCGGCGGCGAGTTTGGCGTTGGCACCAATCCGCTCGCCCAGTAGCGGGACGGCGAGAAAGAGCGTGATAATAGGGGCTATGAAGGACAGCCCGATCGCTTGCGCCAAGGGGATGCGGGTCAGGCCATAGAAAAACAAATACGCCATCACCGCGGTCAATGTCGCGCGAATAATGTGTACTTTGAGTACGCGACCAGACGCCGCTACCGGCCGAGTGGGCAAATACAGTAAGGAGACGCAGATTGCCCCCATCAACATCCGCCAAAACATCGCATTATAGGTGCCCATGGCAACGGCCTGCCCCTTCATCACCGCATCCATCATTGAGAACAACATGATTCCGAGGGTGGCAATTAGCAATGGTGCCTCTGTGATCTTTTTCATCTCTGTGGCTCTTTGTTAATCACACCGCCGTGGCGAGCCAGGAAAATCAGGCCAGTGACACAATGGTGTAGTGGTTACGCTTTTAGCGGCCATTTAGCCCAATTCAACATGACAAGCGAACGTGGCCATCGAACGCGGCCATCGAACGTGGCTATCAAACGTGGCTATCAAACGTGGCTATCAAACATGGCTACCAAACGTGGCTATCAAACGGGATGACGGGATGACGGGATGACAAGCGAAGAGGTCAAGTCACCGTTTGGACAGGTCACAACATCATGCTTGCTTGGTATGACTGATAGATTCGGACCAGGTGCGTGGCGGAGGCCTTGTATTGACGCTGTTTCAATAACGACGGGCTTGCGTCGCGGTTAATTGCTATCCAGTCCCTGATTGCCCAGTAGCGAGGCGCCAAGCCGAGGCGTACTAACGCCACAAGGCGGTATTCATGTGTTGCCGCCAAACGCTTATCTGAGGCCAATCAAAAGCACCACCTCGACAACGATATCAATCTTGAAAAAATCCGGTTTTCTTGTCCCCTGCCTCGGTGTACACCGATTCACTCCGCTCAGTGAGATAAGCCTGGTTCGTGCTGCCCACCATCCCCACACCACGCAACAAGCCTGCCATAGTGTCATAATAAGGGTGCTGAAAATGCGCGGCCAAACATTCACTGTTTTCCCAGAGTTCATAGACCTGTATTCGTGTGGGTTCAGCTGGATCTGGCGCAAAACAATAGTCAAGGCAGCCTGGCTCTTCGAGCCGGGTCAGTCGCTGCACGTCAGCAGTCAGCGCAACGGCTTCGTCTCGCTTTGCTTCGGTCGCAAACTCCAACGCCGCTACAATAATAATCATTTCACAATCACCCCTCGTTTGCTCGTCCACTTGCCAATACGCGAGCATTGATCCACCACGAACTAGAGCCCTATGACACCCTTCTTCCCACTCATGTAACGGCGAGTCCCAACCCGCTCAATAGTGCAGTAAGGCCCATCAAATACAGACCAGGCAATTTCATGAGGGCAGCATGCCCCATTAAACTCAGTACTAAAAATAATAACGCGCCGAACGCATTCGCCCACATCAACGGCACGGCCATTAACGCCAAGTGAGGCTGCAGCGCCACCACCATAAACGTAATGCCGCTCACCAATAAAAAGACGGTGAACATATGCCAGGACACTAAACTGAGTGACTGCATCAGAGGCGCTAACTGGCTCTCTCTGATGTTTTGCATATACAGGCGCCCCCCCACATAGCCGTGAAAGGCAGCGCCCGCCAGCGCGATAACAGCGGCAACCATGAGCAGGGTCATTTGCATATTTTACTCCCATCAATCTGGCAACACAGATCAAATAATACAAGGCTAATCAGTGGTGCTCGAGCGTAAGGGCTACCTGAAGAGACTGCCATTTGGCTATCGCCACGGTAGCCAACGGGCTTGTCCCGCTTGCCATCGCACTAAGCCCCCCACCATTAGCCAGACTGTGAGCAGATAGGGCGTGTCCGAAATCAAATCGAGGGCCCAAGCTCGCTCGTGTCCTAAGCCCCTCGCGATATGCTCGGGTGCGAGATCGATGCCATACGAGAGCGATATCATCAGCGGAATAAACTTCATCACCGCCATCATGAGTAAGCAGAAGTTTGCCCACGCAATGACAGTTACCCAAAGGCGATGACTGCGAGCCGGAGCAGCGTTCATCGATAGTGAAATACCAGCACGTGGTTATTAGCAGGCATCTGTATCATCTCCGCACAGTCAAAACCCGCCTCCCGCGCGACCTCCGTCACCGCTTCGACATCTCTGATACCCCAGCTGGCATTTTCAGCGCGCAACTGGGTATCAAATGACTCATTAGAGACCGCGGTATGTTGACCTTGCTCTTTAAAGGGCCCATAGAGGAGCACAATGCCCCCCTGCCTTAGCATCCGCTTCGCGCCTGCGAATAAGCCGTGACAACAGAGCCACGGCGCAATATGCAGCATATTGATGTTGACGATCGCGGTAACGTCTTCCGGTAATGCTTGCTGTTCTATCTCCCATACCGTCTCTAAGACATCGAGATGCTGGGTGGCTAACAAACTCCCGCTATCCGCCTCGGCACACCACGCGTGTATGGACGCCAAGTTGACGGCATCCTTGTCCGTCGGTAACCACAGCCGAGGGGCGAGCCGAGGGGCAAAATAAGCGGCATGCTGTCCTGATCCTGCCGCAATTTCTAATACAACGCCTCGCTGAGGTAAGTGTGATTGCAGCACCTGCAGCAGCGGCTCTCGATTGCGCTCAGTGGCGGGGGCATATCGCTTGGTCACTCGACGCCTCGCCCTGGCCTAGTGTTTTTGTTATGGGGTTTGACTGGGGCGTCGACGCGCCACGCTGGACACAAAGATCTCGCTGCGGCAGGCACGGCTGTCAGCATCATGAGACGACTTGCCTTACTCTGCACCGGAAAGAAAGACAAATACGGTAGGGATCACCAGCACCAACGCACCGATGACCAGCAACAAAACTTCTGTTCTGCCTCGCCATTTGGAGGGCTGCGTTAAAGGCTCATTAGATTGATCGTCATTCATACTCGCTCAGCGATTGAAACCCACAGTTATCATGAATTGGTTAGGCGTTATCGGCAAGGCCAGCAAGAAGACGCTGCTTTACACGGTTCGCCAGCCGACAAGCTCGAGGGTGAAGTCGCTCCATCAAGCGCACCAATGCCCGAGCTCGGCGCTCTGTGGCCCATGCCCCATGCCCCATGCAGAATGCAC
>ERZ651776.2882-NODE-2882-length-17944-cov-6.765322_pt1 | contig 17944 bp, 13 predicted proteins | sample MGYA00514761_ERZ651776 | MGnify/ENA metagenome assembly ERZ651776 | reverse complement strand
ATTTTGATAGACTGATTTTAGGAGAGAAACGTGCGTGTTGTAAAACAAAACAGCAAAAAAGAAAAAAAGAAAAAAAAGGAGATGAAAAATTCATGCATCATTTTTTCTTTCTATCGTCTCACCTGTGTACGGACTGACTGACACACACACTACCGACAAAACGTGTTTAGATGACGACGACGACGATGATGTTTCTTCGAAGAAGAGTATTCATTAGTAAAGGAGGGAGAGCAGCAGCAGACGCTTCTTTTTTGTCTTCTTCTTCTTTGTCTTCTTCTTCTTTGTCGTCGTCGTCGTCTGAATCGTTCGTTTCGTCGAGGAGATCGATCGGGACGACGACGAAATTCATCAGCGGAACGACCACCAAAACGACTTCTTCTTCTTCTTTGGCTTCACGAGAGGTTGGGAAAGATGAGAATACTAACAATAATAATAAAGAGAGAGACGAAAACGAGAGACTAAACGCGACGACGATTCAGACGACGACGGGGAAAACGAATTTGACGACGAAAACGAACGGGCGAAGATCGACGTCGAACTATCGAAGGGAGATTCAGAAGCGTTTGATGGAAGCGACGAGCAAAACGATGAAGAAAACGAACGAATCGGCGAGTTGGAAACGAACGTTACGGCTCAAACGTGAGGAGAAAATGGACAATCGAGAGTGTTGGACGGTGAAAGAGTTCATCGAAAAGAACTGTTTGTCGTCGGCGGCGGCGGCGTATTCGGCGTCCGACACAGACGAAGACGAGATGGAAGCAGACGACGACGACTTTACGATGACGATGATGGAAGCGGAGGACATAGAAGAGGAGGCGGTTTTGGCGATGCTCAGGAAGAGCGCTCGAGCGGCCGCGCTCGCCGAACGCAGGGAAGAAGAGAGTTTAAAAGACGGAGACGATGATTCAGATAATTCGGATTTAGCCGCCTATTACAACTACGTAAACGCGGTCAAAAATTCCAAAGACGACGGCTTTTCAAACGTTCACTACTACTCGGACGCGGACGAAGACGAAATCGAAGCCAAACTCGAGTCCATTCAAGGCTTGTTGGACGCTTTGCGCGAAGAAGAAGGCAAAGAAGAAGAAGAAGAAGAAAGGACGACGACAAACAACAACAACTCAAAAGCGAGAGCAAACAAATTGGAATCGTTACAAACGATCATGGACCAAGTGTACTCGTTTCGTGAGCAGCAGCAACAACTCGCGTTGTTGCCGGAAATCGTCGTTGGAAGAACGAGCAAAAGCGAGGATTTAGACGCCAACGACCTAGACGGAAACGACGACGAAAACGCGCGGGGAAGTGTAAATGGTGGTGGTACTATCTTCCGAGCCGACAGCGTGAAACGAAAGAGGAAGAAAGCCATGAACAAGCACAAGCACAGGAAGAGGAAGAAGAAGGACAGGTTTAAGAACAAATAATAATAATATTATAATAGATTTACTAGTTCATAGTCAAAGGAGTCTGTAAAGATAGATTTTGTGTATAAAAGAGAGACCTTTTTCCTCCTTAAAAATGTCTCGTTTTCCTTCTTCATTATAAAAAGAATGTCTGCCGCTCTCTCTGCAAGACGCTTTTTTGTTGCGCGACATTTTTTAAGGAGTACGAGCGGTATTATAAGTAGTAGTTCAAGTAGTTTAAGTAGTTTAAGTAGCAATAGTTTAAGTAGGTTTAGCACCAGCGGCAGTTTTCCTTCTTCGACGTCTTCTTCTTCTTCTTCTGAATCATCATCATCATCATCACCGGAAGAGGACGACACGAACAACAACAACAACAACAACAAGGACGACGACGACGATAAAGAGAAGAATGTCACTGACAAAACGTTATTGTCCTCGTTCTTCGCTCTCGTCCACAAGAAACACCCGAAAGACGTCCCAAACGATACGGAGAAATTGCAAAAGCACTTCCCATCGCTCGGGATGACAGAGTTTCAATCGAAAATGAACGGCCAGTTTGGAAAGAAAATCGGAATGAGCGTGAAAGAGAGGAAACGCATCGCGCAATACTTGAACAAATTCAAAAACGGATTGCTTAAGATTTAATCATCGATTAAGAGATCATCTCTACGCGATCACATATCTCGATCACGAAACGAATACTATATGCGCTGCTAATACTAGTATTATTCTACTACGTGCTACACCTGCTACTCCTTTGATGAAGAAAACATCGAAGAAAACATCCTCCCGAATTGGTCCTTCACCTGTTCCACTCTCTGGTCCACGCGCGTTTTCACCGTCGCTTTCTCCTTCTCCCACACGTCTTCCTCCATTTCCGAAACTTTACGCTCGATGACGTTCAAAGTCTCCCTGGCGGAATCGATGAACGCGAAATCTTGTTCCAAACGAGCGGTTAACTTTGAGAGATCAATCTCCATTTGATTACGTCGCGTATCGCGACTTTGAAGAACATTTTCATCATCATCACTCGTCTCATCATTTTCATTTTCATTTTCATTTTCATCATCACTCACGCCGAAACTTTCTTGTTGTTCATGTTCTTGTTCTTGTTCTTTGCTCTTCTTCTTCTTCTTCTTCTTAGTACTCGTGATACTCTTTTCCCTCTTCACGTTTTGGCGTTTCAAAAACAGTTTCACCTCCTCTAACTGTGCGATCGTGACCAGCGCGTATTCCTTCACCTCTTCCAAGTGCTCTTCGAAGAAGTCCAAGGACGGGTGTATTCGGTTGGCGATTTCCACGGAAAGCATTCGCGCGTGTTGAGATACCGCGTCTTCCTTATTCTCCTCGTCGTCAAAGTCATCGTCGTCTGGAAAAGGAGACATGGTAGTCTCAAAAGCTCTTACTTAGTAATGAAGTAAACGCGACACAAATTTTGTAACGAACACAACAACTGAAGAATAAGTGTTTAATAATAATGAACGACGAATCACAAGAAGAAGAAGAAGAAGAAGAGTACGATTCCGAGACAACAGACGACGAGACCTACGACGGGGAAGGAGACGAAGACCGTCTTTCCGACGATCAGTTCGTGAACGAATCCTCCGACGAAGGCGTCGGAGGCATAGAAAACGATTACGATTCGGACGGGAATGTAATCGATGATGATGATGATGATGATGATTACGACGAAGATGACGACGACGACGCGATGATGGGTCACGCGGGAGGACAAGGATTTCACCCTTTGTTACACGCGCACCCGATGTTTCAGCAGGCGTTGTTACACTCGCTCGCGCAAGAAGAAGAAAATACCGGAGAGGTGCCGCACCCCAACGCGGTGGCGCAAATAATACAGGATATGCAACAGCACTTTCTCCAACATCATCAGCATCAGCATCAGCATCACGATATTGGGGAAGGAAGCGAGTTTGAGGATCAGTACGATATGATGATGTTTAATGGTGGAGGAGGAGGCGCGTATTCGACGAGCGGTTCGTCGTTCGTCTCGTCGGAGGAGGAGGACGACTCGTTTTTCCGCGACACGGAGGACGAGGAGTCCGCGGAGTCTGAGTCTGAGTCGTCTTCGGAGGAAGAGGAGGAAGGAAAGCGAGAAGGAAGAGACGCTGCTGAACGACGCGAACACCCGCACTCGTCGAGGATTTCGGAAAGAATCAGAGTGAGAGACGAATTGGAGGAGGACGCGACGAGGAGAACGGGAAGGAGCGGCGGCGCGCGAGGTGAAAACAACAACACGAGGAAAAGGAAGAACGAGATGGTAGAAGAGGAGAAAATAAAAGTGGACGGGGAAGACGACGACGAGGACGACGACGACGATGAGGAAGAGGACAGGGATTTTGATCCGGACGAGAGCGAAACTTCTTCTTCCGGGCCGAGCGTCGTGGAAGACGACGGCGACGACGCGGAGGGTAAAACTAAAAATAACAAGCTCAAACACCACAACTACGACACGTTAACCTACGACCACGACCATCTAAAGTACACCGAAAAGCATGGATGCAGAATAGTGCGAAGGGTCGTGGATACGCTCATGGCAGGCGGTAAAATTGCAACCGCAATGGTGCATAAGCAAGGCGCAGACGCGGTCTGTCCAATGCCTATGAGTTGCGCGGATCCGGATCTGAAATCCAACGCCTTGCCGTACGCCAGCGAGGTGTTGTTGTTGGGCACGAATAAAGTAAGAGCGTTGAAAGCCATCGGGGATAAGAAAAGATGCACGAAAACCGCTTTAGATGAAACGGGTAAGTTACCGTTTAAGATTTACAGCGCATCGGTCTGTCCGGAGATGAAAATGATTGCCATTTGCGGCGTCCACGATCACGGCACGAGAGGCGGATTATCTGAAGGGTCCGCAAACGTCGCCATATTTTCCCTCAACCCAGAAGATACAAGATATGGCAATAGTATCCTCCCCGACGGTCCGCGAAGTGCTCAGCCGCAAGAGCGGTTCAAGTTCCTCGGGATTGAAAATATCGGGTTTCCCCACGACGAAAGAATAACCCACGATGGACGATTAATCGATCCCGTGTTAGATTCAAATTCCTCCGAGGTTGCCGAACAGGCGAATTGCATTCGTTGGGGCACGCACACGAGATTAAAAGAGGAATACATAGAAGAATACGAAAAGAGGAAAGCGAAAGCCTTGACGAAAGAGAGTAACAAGGCAAAGAGAAATCAACCGTCGGCCTCGTCCTCGTTCGACGAAGCGCAATTTAGAAAAGAGTACATCGAAGAAGCGAAGAACCATTTCGAGACGAAACGCGTGTTACTTTTATCCAGTAACGATGGTCACGTTTACATCTTAGCAGTTGAAAAATTCGACGCGAAGACGCTAATGGAAAAGGCCGAAAAGAAAGAGAAGCGCCTCGATCAACTCAACGCGATTGATGGTTCAGGGTTTAGTAGTCTGTCCAGATTAGAGCTGTTCAGACTAAATGAGACGCACAAGATTATAAAATTGGACGCAATTTTTGTAGGCGCACCAGTGAACTGCGCTGTATCGCACCCGAGCGGGAAATATTTAGCCGTCGCCACGGATTCGACGATTATCCCAGTCATCGGAAACGAAATTTTTGGCTACTCGTCGTCGTTCGATTCGATCAAGGAGACGATTGATAGTTTAATGGGGTGCGAGCTCGTCCACGGATTTGAGCTATCGTTCAAAAGAGGACAAAAAGTGGTCGGGTTCGAAAATGTAACTCATACCTACGACAACGGATCTTGGCTGGATCAAAATAATGCGACGTCTTGGAGAGAACGTAGCGGTGACGACGAATTCCGTTTAAACAGAATGGACGTGGTGACAAATCCATTCTCGGAACTGGCGTATCATCACACGCCGCTCGTGTTCAGACCCGAGGATTTATCGGAAACCGGACAGAACAATATCCCGATATTTAATCAGGAAGGCTTGAAAAACTGGCCCGCTAATGCTCTCCTCAGAACGTCGTGTCAATATTTAGCGTTCTCCCCAAACGGTAAGTATCTCGCCGCGACATCGGATAATCGGAAAAGTTTATCCGTTTGGCGGGTCGAACAACCTTCAGACGTTTTTGAATTAGAATGCTTCGATTATCCGACGGAAACGAGACCGTTTCGAGTCATGCACGCGCTCATGATCAATCCGCTTGTGAAGTTTAACGGCTTTCACTTGCCTTTGTTGCCTCTAGCGTTTGCGCCATCCAACGATGATATCTTGATGGTTGCGGAACGAGGAAATAAACAGTTTGGCACTTCCGGCGCGCACGTCATCGACTTGTCAAAGTTCGAAAAGTTTGGCGGCTACATCCACGGCAGACGGAAGGCTTTTGAGCAGAACGTGAGAGAAACAATTGAGAAGAACGCCGGTAAGGACATCCACGAATGCCGAGCTTTCTACAAATCAAACGGTGAAAAGCTTCTGAACAGCGTCGAGCCGGATCCGAATTGGTATCGTCAACTGTACGAGCGAGTAGTTGTTACCACCTTTCACAAGCCTTTAAGTGTTTACCCTAGAATACCTGTGGCTGCACCATTGAATTCAATGAAGCTGAAACCAAACTGGACGCTCGGTTTGAGCATTTACGAACCTTACGAACGAAAAGAGCTTGACCACAACAAAAACATGAGTCGAAAACTGTTGCCGATAGATTGGACATCTCAAACGCGCTTGATGTTTTACGAAATTGCCATCCCAAACTCAACGTTCATTGGGATGAAAAACTGCAGCGAAGGTTCCGTGATAGGAGTGGATCAAATTGACATCATGCACGTCAACTTTGGTCCCGATGCTGGCCATGCTTGTGGATCTTCCCTGGACGATCCCGCGCAAAACTATTTCAATTTGAAGAGTTGCATGCAAACCATCTCGGAACCGTTCGAGAGAAACTACATCACCGGACTTTCTGCCGTCGGTCCACCTCCAGGGTCGACTTTCAACAACACGTATCCAGACATCTTTTATGTCACTACACCGACGACGTTGGAGATCTTTCGATTCGAACGCGGGTGGTCTCCGATGACTGTCTTTCGCAGTTCCAATCGACGGTTGAAATTCTATTCCGGTCGCACGCGCAAAATGCAATGGCACAACTCCATGTTCTCCACGGACTTTCGAGACGCGGCGTTGACGCTGCTGTTATGCGCTCACAGAATTCAGAAAACAAATGCGAATAAGAAACGTCGGCCGAGAGAGGAGACGACTTTAGGCGACTTGACGAACGATTGCGTGTTGAAGATTATCGAAAAGTTGGCTTTGCCAGCGAGCGATTGGATCGATCGAGACCACGATATGTACGTGGAAGCAGAAACGATAGTGTTGTCAGACGGAAAAGGCGAAGCGGAGAAGATAGATTTATACTAAAACCTGTGAAAGAACAGGAAAAGAGAGAGAGACCAACACAATTTTGTAATACACGCATCAAATCACATTTGTGAACGTAACCACGCCAATCGCACCAACCGCGACGATGTACGTGAGAACAAACATCCAAGCTAGCATTAATTCTGCCGAAGAGGAAACTCCGTCGCTCTTATTGACTACCATTTTCATCGACACTCTCGCGACAAGGTAATAGATCATCGCCGCGCCTATAGCGGCAAAGAATGCCGCGTTCATCGTTTGATTTCGAGGCACCTCCATGTTGTAATCGCCCCTTTTGTAAAACGGTAAAACTAAACAGAAAGGCATGCCAATGTTGAACAAGGTATCAAAGAGCGCGACGCGGAATATTGCGTCGCTCCCGGGCGTTGTGGCGGTTTCTTTCGCTTCGATTGCGTCTAAAAAATACGAGCCGTGCACGTCCGCGCTTTGCGAAAGCAAGAACGAGAGCACGACGCTTCCAATGAAACTCTCAAACGACCCTTTACTGATGTTGTTCTTGTTGATTAGTTCACCATTACCACCACCACCGCCAAAAATCGACGGAATTTGCTCGTTGTACTCTTGAACGTAGATGTTGCACAAGTGCGTGACAAACTCAACCGCGGCGTACGACAAAATAGCGAGCCACGTCGTTCCGCACGCGATCGACAACACTCTTCGCTTGCACTTTTTTCGCTCAATTTTGACACATATGTCCGTCACGGAATCGTAGGAGGAGTCAGAGAGCCAATCGGAATTGCTGTCGTCGCCGTCGTCGAAGTAAAAACTTGGTAGCGCATTTGTTGTATTATTATCGTTCTCGGTTTTGATGTTGCTCATTTCGTTGGCGCGTAACTTGCGCTCCGGACAGGACGGAATAGTCAAATTGAAGAGAAACACCCACGGTTTCGAGAGTGCGCGTTCGATTTTCAACAATTTCTTTTTCGCGAACGAGAGCTCGACAAAAGAGCTTCTCGGTGGAGGTAATGTTGGCTCTTCTTTCTCTTCGCGTCTGACTTCCTGTTCGTTACGCATTACCTCGTCCTCGTCGTTCTCGTCGTCGTCGACGACGACGACTTTCGGAGTGTTGACTTCTGCTTTTTCTGCATCTCTCGCTTCCTCCTCCTCCTCCTCCTCCTCCTCCTTCTTCTTCTCTCTTTCTTCGTCTTCATGTTCTTCGTGTTCTTCTTTTTGCTCTCTTTCTTCGATATCGTTCACGATCGATATTGATGCCTTCTTCGACGGCGGCGAGGATACTCGAACGGCATCGTTTTCTCCTCTCTCGGCGACGAGTATCGGCGGCGGAGGTTCTAAGGAAACCGAGGACGAGGCAATTCTCATCGTCTCGGTCGACCTGGGAGGAAAAGCGGGAGTGCAAACGCCTTTCGATGACGCGGGTATCGCGACCGAGGAGAAGGAGGACGACGACGACGAAGATAATGACGAAGGTGCCTCCGCGTTACTCAACTTGCCTTTTTTCACCGACGACGTTTTCTTTTCGTTCTTTTCCTTCTTCTTCTGTTCACACTCCGCTCGCTTTTCTTCTCTACCTTTCTTCCATCGAATGTGATACGTGCCAAAGAGGACCCAAATCCGGCGAAAGACGACGTAAGTGGCGTAGATTTCACCCATCCACACGCCGCATCGCCATCCGAGTGAGTAGACGTTCGTATTCTTCGCGAGAACGAACCGAGTGATATCATCGTCTTCGGCGGCGGTGGCGGTGGCATTCGCGCTGTTCACTTCGTCGTCATCAATAATAAACATCGCGTCTCTGGCGACAAAGAGCGCGAGCGCGAGCATGGCGAAAACGTAAAAGCAAAAATCTCTCGTCAAATTCGACATCGAATACTGCGACGATACGGATTCCGAGGACCACAACAACACCACTTTGCCTTTATCGACATCGTCGTCGTCGCCGCCGCCGCCGCCGCTGCTGCTCCTACTCTTTTTCTTCGTTTCCCTTTCTTTTCTCTTCTTCAAAAGCATCATCGCGGGGACGATGGTAAAGTTGTACAATCCGATGCCGAAAACCATCGAAACGCCTACGTACGGATACCCTCGAAACGTCGAAGGATTCGCAAAGGAAAACAAAACCGAAAAGAATAAAATCAAGGACACACGAGAGCAGCTGTTCGCTTTCTCGTGCGGTAAATACTGCTCTTCCTCGTATTTTTGCACGTCTATCTCTTGTTCTGGTCCGTCGAAAATCCACGAATCGTTGACTTTCCTCGGCAACCAAAACGTCAAATCGAACGCGACGGCGTCCAAGGCTTTTTTTAGAAACGCGTCGTTTTCTTTCTGACCGCCGCTTCCACAAAGAACGCGGAAACCGAGAAGTGTGTACACGAGTGCGAGGAGATAGAGCAACCATCCACAGTGTTTTGCAATCCACTCCGGGTAAGACGGAAGCGTAACATCACCGTCGTCGTCGTCCATGATGCCCATCATCGCTCTTCTTCCGTGGACGACGTTGCCGTCTTGGTCTATTTTTCGACCAAACTCATCGACGCCGGTGTGCCTTTTCGACCTTTGATCCCGCAACGCGCTCTTCCCAATCGTCACGGCGAGTAATATCAAGACAATCACGCACGCGAGACAGACGCACTGCTTGCACGAGACGCAATTGAAAAACATTTCCATCCACGTCGGTTTCGATTTTTGACCACCCCGACCCCGGCGTCGTCTATAAATAGAATCGTCGTCGTCTGAATCGTCGCAGAAGTAACCAACGTCTCGGTCATCCTCCTCTTTTTCCTCGGCGTCAAAATTCTTCCCCGTTTTGCCATCTTGGTCGTCGTCGTCGTTTTGAGTACCTCCTTCTCCGCCTCCTCTTGGACAGGATGAGATCGACGACGACGACGCCTTTACTCCCATCGCGTGCAAAAAATGAAGAAAATTTTCATTTTTTTTTTTCGTTCAATTCAACACTTCGAGACGACGACGACGATACATGTTTTAATAGTATCTCTCGTCATCATCATCATCATCATCTCAAACGAACGGGTTCACGAACTGTCTTTTCAACTTTCCGGTCTCTTCACACCTGAAATGTTTCGCCACGACCGTCACGCGGTCGTCTACGATGTATTTCTTCGTCGTATCATCGCGAGTATTCGGAGTCTTCGTAGGAGTATCGTCTTCGCGCGGTTTCATCGTCTCGACGAAAACGCACGCGGTATTTTCCTTCACGCGTAAAGGCACTCGCTCGAGTATTTTTTGCATCTCGCTCGCCTCCACGGACAGTGTAATACCATTGTCGTTGTTTCCTTTTTGCTCGTACGTAAACCGTTCTTCCTTGAGCGTAAACACCATCGTTTTTAGTGCTTCTTCTTCGTCTTTGTCTTCTTCGTTGTTCTCATCATTCTCTTTGTCGTTCGTTCTACCGAGTCGCGAGCGAACGAGCGCGTTCGAAATATCGAACGCGTACGACAGTCGCACGACGAATTCTTCTTCCTCCTCTTTCTCATCTTCATCTTCTACCGATGATGATGATGATGGTGTTCCCGTCCTGTCTGTGACGAACGCGTCGTCGACATCATCATCGCGCGGTGATGATGATTTTGAGAAAACGCACACCCCGAGGGAAACCTCGAATCCAGATTCCAAAAACGCTTCTTCTGATGATGATGATGATGATGTTTCCTCTTCAAATATTTTCAGAGACGCGATAGAAATTTGCCTTCTTTTTCTTCTTCTTCTTCTCATCGTTTACGTCGTCAAAGGAGAATATGTGTGTGTTGTGTAGATGTGTGTGTGTAAAAGAGAGTATGTACGAGAGAGAAAAGACTTTCGAAAATCAGTTGGTCGAGCGCTCCTCCCTTTTTTGGGTTTTTTTGGTTCCTTTTGCCCCAAAAGTTTTTTTTAATAAGATCAGTTGTTTCTTCTTCCTGCGCGTCGTTTGTGTCTTTTTCGCGTTGTTCGATGTTTTCGTTAGTCGTTGCACGTCGCGTCGAAAAGAAACTTGGGTGACCAACAGTTTTTAATAAGGATAGAAAAAAGTGCCTCAAACGCAGAGAAGCAAACGCAACGCACTTGAGCTTTTAAGCAGCGAGAGCAACACATCAAAGGGTGAATAACAACGACAAAAACGAATAAACGCTCTCTCTCTCTCTCTCTCTTCTTTTTCATCGTTTTGTCGTTTCGCTCAATCTTTTAGACGACGACGCGTTCTTTTCTTTTCGCATTCCAAAGACACGACGACGACAACGACTTTTAGTGTCGGGTGAAACACAACGACGACGACGACACCACGGAAGAGGAGTCACACTCAAACGCACGCAAAAACGTAAAGAGAGAGAGAGAGAGAGAGTAAACCAAGAACGACGACTTTATACTCGCAACAACACTTTTCGCTCTGAGCACAAGTACTGCTGTTATGGATATCCAACCGTGGTCGCTCCACCAGTTGGATCAGTTGGACGAGGATAAAGACTCGTCGACGGTTTTAGGGATAATCGAACGCGCGCAACGCGAGCGAGACATTTTAAATAGTATCGAAGGAGGAAGGGCGAATCAAAACAATAATACCGGTGGGGGGACTTTCACGACGTTAACGACGACGACGACGCAACAGTTTCGACGGACGTCGTTCTTACCGAAAATTACGTACGCGAGGTGCGTGAGAGGCGGAGGGCGATACACGAAGAACGTGAGGAGGTTCGGGTCGTTCGATAACTTGTTAGTCCCGAACCCGGAGGACGACGGGCTGTCCTCGTCGATTAGTTTGAACGAATTAGCACAAAATAATAACGGAGGAGGAGGGTTGCGAAGGTCTGCCTCGAATCAAGATATCAGCATGAATACGTTTAACAATAATAACAACGCCAAAGGCGATTCGGATTCAGAGTACGGAGAAGTGACGACGAGCGCTTTCAATGCCGCCGCCACGGGAGCGCCCGATGATCAACAAAGAGACGACGGCGGTGGCGGACCGCCCGTATTCAAAACAACAACAACGACAACAGCGAATAGAATCAACAATTATAACGCGTCAGCCACGAAATCGAATTCCGGCGCGTCTGGGAACGGGACAGGGTACGTTCAAGACGCCTCGGATTTTGACCGGGTTTTAATTGAAGCGTGGGAAGATCGGTTTGCGGGAGGGTTATTTCGATACGACGTCACCGCCGTACTCACGCGACTCATCGAAGGCCCGTCTCGATATGTCGCGCAATACAACGAAGGGAGAGCGACGAAGAAACGACAAACGGAGTTCAAAATGGATCTCGTGTGTCAAGAATTCGATGGGAAAAAGTTCAATTTTACCAAAGCCGATCAAAAAGAAGTGCTGTTTACTTTTGAGGAACAAGACGAAGACGAGGAAGAAAACGAGAACGAGGAACCGGGACGAACGGAGTTTATCGAGCGAGGCGAAATCAGTAAATCTCCAAATTTAGTCCTGATCAACGTCTCTCCGATCGAGTACGGACACGTTTTGTTGTGCCCCAGAGTCTCCGAGATGCTTCCGCAACAGATTTTCGCGGATGCTTTGATTCCTCCTCTGCGAATGTGCGCGGAGAGTAAAAATCCGTACTTTCGAGTCGGATATAACTCTTTAGGTGCGTATGCAACCATCAACCACCTCCATTTCCAAGCGTACTATTTGATGGAGGCCTTCCCGATCGAACGCGCGTTATCCAAACCGTTCGCCGAGGATGTGTTCAAAAACCCAAAACGACCGATGGGTAAACAAGTCCACGCGGAGTGTTTACGCGTGTACGATTACCCGGTGAGATGCATCGTCTTTGAACTCGGAAGTAAAGGCTTCGTGGATTTAGCGAAGTGGATCGGAAGAGCCTGCAGTCGTTTGCAGAAGAGAAACATCCCGTTTAATTTGTTAATGACCGATCACGGCGCGAGAGTGTTTTTAATTCCGCAAATCTTCTCGCACAAGATTGCGCAAAACAAAATTCCAGAATGGATCGTTGATACTGGAATTAACCCGGCGGTGTTTGAAATCTCCGGACACATGCTCTTCAAACGCGAGGAAGATTACGAAATCTGCTCCGAGGCGATGGCGTCGGAAATATTAGCGAGCGCGAGTATTGAAGAGGATGAATTTTGCGATTTAATGCGAGAGGTTTTAGATCGCGAGAGAATCGAGGAAGGAGAAGAAGAAAGCAACGAAGATGGCGACGACAACAACGAAAACAAAAACAAGGCGCGGAGGAGCGAAGAGGAAGGGAGTGCGCAGATGACGGTGAAACTGTAAAACAGACAGTATAATATATGAATACTACTAGGTACCTTTGTTGTAATTTTGAACCATCGTGTTATACTACTAACTATGTTAAAACCAATTTTGAATCTCGCGTTTGATTAAATTAAAAGAACAGAAAACGGTTACGTTTCTTTCTTTGCTTCACGTCGTACCCGACGGCTTCGTTGACGTTCTTAAAACCTTCCCTCTTCAACGCTTCGTATAGCTCTCTCTTTACTTTCGGAATCAACGCCGGTCCGGCGTACGCAAACGACGTGTACAATTGCACCAAACTTGCGCCGGCTTTGATCTTCTTCAAAGCGTCTTCACCGGTAAACACGCCGCCGCACCCGACCAACGGAATCGAACCGTCGGTTAATTCGTAAAATCGACGCAACACCTCCGTCGATTTCTCAAACACCGGTTTTCCACTCAAACCGCCGATTTCCTTACCGTTTTCGTGTTGTTGCACCCGATCGTTCCTTTCAATCGTCGTGTTGGAGATGATGACGCCGTCGATTTTAGCTTTCTTTACCGCTTTCGCGATTTCTTTCAATCCTTTCTCGTCCACGTCCGGAGCGATTTTGACCAACACCGGCAAAGATTTTTTCTTCTCCTCTTTCACCAACAACCGATCGCGAGCGTTCACGACGTCTCGTAAAATCTTCACCAAAGACGAACCTTTCTGCAAATCTCTCAACCCGGGCGTGTTTGGAGAGCTAACGTTGATGACGAGATAATCCGCAAATGGACCTAACTCTGTGGCGCCCAACGCGTAACTCTTCGCCGCTTCCGATTCCGGCGTCGTTTTGTTCTTACCAAGATTGACGCCAATCGGTGCTATAACATTTGTCGTCGTCGTCGTCGTCGATTCTTCTTTCTCTTCTGTTTTGTTATCTACTACTGTCGCTGCTACTCTATTCTTTTCTTTCTTTAACCTTTCTTTCGCTCGTTCTATGCCTTCGCTGTTAAATCCGTATCGATTAATCACCGCGTCCAACTCTCTCAATCGAAAGACTCTCGGTTTCGGATTTCCATCCTGAGGCTGCGGCGTCACCGAGCCGATTTCCACGAATCCAAACCCAATCTCGCGCATTCCTTGGATAGTTTTCGCGTCTTTATCGAAACCAGCGGCTAAGCCAATCGGGTTTGGAAACGTCATCAAACCATCGTTGAAAACATTCGTCACTCTCAACATCTCTCGCATTTCCGCGTACTCCCCCGACGCGTCTGCGTTATTTCTATCGTTATCTCGCTCTCGTCGTTCGATTGGATACAATCCGTTCGCGAACAACGAGACTCCTAAATTATGCGCGGATTCCGCGTCCATCAAACGACTAAAAACCGGCGCCAAAAACTCAAACGTCTTGAACTCGACGTCCGAGGCTAACGGCGAGTCCGCCGCGCGGAGCGACCCGTACCCGATGGACGCGAACAAGGACAACGCGCCAATCGTTTTCAGCAGAGAAGAAGAAGAAGACGAAGAAGATTGATTCGTAGGAGCAGGAGTAGGACTTTTGGATGCTGATGCTGATGCTGATGCTGATGCTGATGACATTATTGGCGTTTTCGTCGTCTTTTGCGCAAAACCATTTTCACCAGCAGCAGCAGCAGCAGGAGAAGAAGAAGAAGATACATTTTGAGGCGGCGACGTAGTCCTCGCGGGCGCAGCAGGAGTCGGCGAAGACGACGACGATTCAGACGACGGGTTTATCGTGCTTCTCTTCAAACTCTTCCCGTGTTTATTCATCTTCTTTCCTCCTTTTCCTCCACCGGCAAAACTTCTCCTCTGATGACGACGATGAAACATCATCGTCTCTCCTTTCCCGTTAACGTTCACACCGGTGAAAAAGAAATCTTTTCTTTCGACTCTTTCTGCCAAAACTCTTCGAAAACGCAAAAAAGACTTCCCCGTTCGCGACGACATGTCGTTGCGATCGATGATTTTCGCAGGAGTAGCAGCGTGCGCTCGAGCAGAGTTTCTTCTTCTTCTTCTTCTTCTTCTTCTTCTTCTTCTTCTTCTTGCTTGCTTGCGGGTAAAATTGAATGCGCAACGAGTGGTTTTTCTTTTTTTTCAAATTTGAAAATTTTGACGCAGAAAATCAAATCAAAACGCATCCGCCAGCAGAAATTTGCCAGCAGAAAAGGAGAGAACACAATCTATTTAATAACCTACGAATAATAAAGAGCATCACTTCAAAATAAAACGTAATTGTATACCACTTACTCGTATACAAACGACTACTTGAAACGCAAAAAAAACGACGGTAAAAAGAAGGATCTTTTTCATCAGCAGCGTTCCTCTCTCTCTGCCGTATCGTTCTATTCATCGTCGAGAGAGTTGGAAGTCTCGAGAGATCTGCGTTCGGCTGCTAAAACACAAATGTAAGTAAAGAGAGAATTTCATCTTTGTTTTTCCGTACTTTTCTTCAGTCGAAATTACCCGACCTTCTTTTTACACAGGCCAGAGCGAAAGACGAGACGTTCTTCTTCTTCTCTCTTTCGCGCCGTTTCTCTCTGAATCTTTCTCTCTCTGAATCGATCTCTCTCTCTCTCTCTCTCTTGTGCGTGTGCGATGTACACGCGAAGCCCGACGTCAAACGATACGATTTTCGCCTCTTCAAGCATCAAACCAAAACTTACCGTTTACCGTTTTTTTCTTCTCTTCAAAAAGAAAACAACGACGAAAAAGAGGAAAAAATTAAAATCAGAGTTTTCCGCCAAAAACAAAATAATAAAACAAAAACAAAAACAAAAACGCCTTTTAACGGGAGGAGGAGCGCGGAGGCAGAGACGGGAGGAGCGAAAAAGTCGACGACGATGACGATGACGTGGAAATCGTCGGCAACGATTTCGACGACCCCAGGGAGGAGGTGCACGAGAAAGAAGCGGAAACTACCGCGCAGTCGAGACGCGGGGCTTCTTTGTTCGCGGAAAGCACCGGCTTTCTTTCTTCTCTTCTTCTTCTTCTTCTTCTTCTTCTTCTTCATTTTCTTCTCCGCGTGCGCGTTGGTGCGAGCGGAGGAGGTTCAGGAAGGAGAGGAGGTACAGGAACAAGCGGTACAGGAACAAGCGCAAACCAACGAGCGCGCTGGGTTAGGCGGGATCCAACGCGGTAAGTATAGAACTGAATACGCGGACGGAGTTTTTAACGTAAGGACTTCCGGAAAGAGAGGTCGAGAGTTGCAAATCAACACGCACCTGGTGAGAACGAGCGCAGATTTTGAGTTTTGGAAGGACGTGCAGTGTCGCGAGAAATTGTTCGTGCTTGAGAGCGACAAACCCATCGATGTGGGCAAAACTATCACGGAAACAAAGACCGCTCAAGAAGAATTAAAGACGGAAATTGTAAATCTCAGAGCAGAAGTCGCGAGTTACAAAAAAGACAACGACGAGCTTCGCGCGCTTTTTGCAGACATGAATGTAAAAATGAATACGTTTTTTCAACCTCCTTCGCCGCCGCCGCCTTCGCCGCCGCCGCCGCCGAATCCACCACCGAGTCCACCTCCGAGTCCACCCCCAAATCCGCCTCCGAGTCCGTCGCCGCCGCCGCCGCCGCCGCCAAAAGAGCCGTCCCCGCCGCCTGCAAACTTCCCGCCTTCTCCACCACCGTCGCCCGCTGCTGTTATCGACATCAACGGCAAAGAGTTGTTGCAAGACTCAACCGGGTGGATTTTGTTACTCGCGTATAAGCACGTCGGCGGCGAGAATGAAGCGCTCGTATCGGGAACGCCACCGATGTCGCCGAACGAAGGGTATTCGCACGCGTGGTTGAACGATTTGTCGTTAACGGCAAACGACGTTGATTCTGTTCGATTTTTTTGCACGAGCTCGAATCACAATCGCGTCGTGCATTTCTCGGTCACGAACGATTGGATTAAATCAGCCATCGTGAGTGGTTCCGGCTCCGGAAACTTAATTTCCTATTGGACGCGCGAGACGATCAAGTTTAGCGACCACACGGGATATTTGCCAGATCAGACTGATTCCACAGATAGTGCGACAGATTTAGTGGCGGAAACGCCATTCTACAAGTCAGATTTCTATCATTGGGGCATCGGCGCGAGCGGTTCGCGTTGGGAGTGCGACGACGCACCGTACAAAACGGGAAACGCGTACGCGGCTACAACTAATCATCAAATTTGGTTCAAGATGCGCTACGCCATCCCCGATGATGCGAGCTTTTTTACTTTCATAAACGAGTGTCTAGAGGAAGCGCCGGTTGATGGTGAGTGCGTGTCGTGGGCGTCGACGAAAAATTACGGCACCATGCGTTATTGGAACACGAGTTTAGTGACGGATATGAGCGGCTACGATGTGAATGCATACCGTGGTTTCGCGACTAAAACATTGTTCAACGCTGACATATCGAGATGGGATACTTCAATGGTGACAAGCATGGAAAAGATGTTTTACCAAGCTTCTCGGTTTAATCAACCTATAAGCGATTGGGACGTGTCGAAAGTAAGGAATATGGAATGGATGTTCTTTCAAGCTTCCGAGTATGATCAAAATATGGACAAATGGGATGTATCTGAAGTAACGAGCATGTTTAACGTGTTTTCTCAGGCCATTGCATACAGCAAAGATTTGTCAGAATGGGACACATCAAAAGTGACCGATATGGAATACATGTTCAGCGGCGCGACGGCGTTTCAAAAAAAGTTCGCGTGCGCGAGCGCAACAAATGGTCCCCCAGACTCGTGTGTTCTAATCACAAAGCCGATACCAAACAACTTGTGGCACACGTTCGTTGAGGAGTGTTTGGCAGAAGACAACGCCGAAGTAACTGGCGAGTGCACCGGGTGGGAAAAAGCAAACGCGTACGGCACGATGCCAAACTGGGATACGAGTTTAGTGACGGATATGAGCGGCTCGGATGATTATTTCGGGTTCGGAGGAGAGTCTTCGTTTTCACGCTTCAACGGCGATATTTCTAAATGGAACACTTCGCAAGTGACGAGCATGCGCGCTATGTTT
>ERZ651776.2879-NODE-2879-length-17968-cov-9.335588_pt1 | contig 17968 bp, 12 predicted proteins | sample MGYA00514761_ERZ651776 | MGnify/ENA metagenome assembly ERZ651776 | reverse complement strand
ATTCCACCCACTGCTTCCATTACCATTTTCATAGTGTCTTTCATTGTGTTTCCCCCTTTTATTAATCTAAAAGACTACAAATTCCGTAGTCGTATAATAACTATAAGTGAATATAACAAAAATTAATTGGTATATAAATATATATTGTCTTTTTTTCATAATTCTATATTTATTGTTAGGTAAAAACTATGGCAAATGACTATGAAATATTCGAGGGAAAAACCCTATCTGATGTCTTTAAAGACATATATGATAATTCCAAAACCAATAAACAGCAATTAGAAGTATTGATGAAAGAGGTGGTGGGATTTATCAAAGATGGAGATACAGCCGTTCAGATAGTTCCTATGTTGAAAGAGTATTTAGAAATCAATGTCAAGAACGATGAACAACTTGTTAAGTTGGCAACAATCGTCCAAAGAATTACAGCAGCTGAAGGAAAGGTATCGGATTCAGGAGATGAGTTCGGTTTATCAGACGCAGAAAAAGAACAATTGATGAATGCAATAGAATCAGATGTTCAAGAGTTACAAATCAAAAAAGACGAAATAGAGTCAAGTATTAAAAAGGAAAATTAAATGGCATATGTTCGGTCCAATGCAGGTTCGGGTATTGATAAAGCTTTTGATAATGAACTTATCACACGAAATGAACTATACGCAATATTAGACCAATTAAAAGACGAAAGTCAATTTCATCAATTAGAAATTTTTGAGGTTGTAGATGTTGATACAGAAAATGTTGGTTCGGTAATTGGTAGATATGTATATTCAGAACAAGGTGATTCACTTGAAGAAATTGGTGATAGAACTTTTCTACCATTGAACTCAAACATAATCCAATATCCCTTACGAGGCGAATTGTGGTTAGGTCTTGATTATAAAGGACAACAATTTTATCTATCAAGATTAAGTAGAGATATAACTGATGTCAATTATAGAAAAATAAATGAAAGTGCTATTAGTGAAAATCAAACACTTGATTTATCACGAGGTGGAACTTACCAAGAGATATCACCAGAACACGCTGATGTTGAAGTTGGTGATACTTTGATACAAGGTAGATTTGGTAATTTTATAACATTGACAAGTAGACAATCTCAAGGTTTGGATGAGTCACCAAGAATAACAATCAACAATCAAAGGTCAATAGTTGATTTAGAATCAATAGATGATATTGGTTTGATTAATGTAGAGAGTGATGAAATTTTAATGACAGCTTTAACGGATGAAGTTAATATTAGAGCATTAAAGGATATTAATATTAATTCAAGTCAAGGTGATGTAAACATTGAATCAGAAAGTAACATAGTATTAAACCCAAGAAACAGCACTATTGAATTTGATATCAAGAATGGTGGTACGATATTAAGTTCTACAAAACAGGGTATTCCATTTCCACAATTAGATATGGCAGGATTTTTAAAACAAACAATGGGAATACAAAAATTATTTCAAGCATTTACTCTTGGTGTTCCTAAACTATCTAATCCACTAACTCTACCTTCTGGTGTGAAAGATATCGTCAAAGGTTTAGAGGGTGCAAAAAACTTTGTTGACGCAACATTGAATTTAGAGTTTTTAAGTCAAGGGTTAATGGAAACAAAAACATTACCTGAGATAAAAGCATCATTACCAATACCATCAGGTCTTACAAATGTGGTTGGGGATATTGAAGAATTTTCAAAAGATATTGAGGGTGGTATTCAAAAAGCACAAAGATTTGCAGAATCAAATAAAGCTAAATTAGAACAAGCAAATCAAATTTCTGCAGCGATAGACGCTGGTGATAGAAAAGATTTACTTGCTTTATTGGAAAACATACCAGAAGAAGAAAGGAACCAAATACCAGGAGCTAATGACGCATTAGCTATTGCACAAGATAAAAGTGTAGGTGGTGGAGATATACCGAGAGCAAGAGATAATGGAGTGTTCAGACTTCTTGAAGATTATATTGCAGAACAGGGTAGTGTAGAGGGAGATGTTGAACAATTAAAAATGTACGGAAAAATTTTAAACTTAACAAAGTAGGAGTAGTAATGAAGAAAAATGACTTAATAAAAATAATCGAATTAGTTGTCCGTAAAGAAGTTAAAAAACAGATGACCGAGATATTTATTAATGAAGAAAAAGAAATTAGTTTATCGGAAACAATTTCTAAACCAACACCTAAAAAGGTAATTAATAAAAAACCTAAAAAACAATACACAAAAGACAAAGCATTAAACGAAGTATTGAACCAAACCAAACCATTGGGTTCATCAGGTCAAACTGAAGAATACCCTTCATTGGGTGGTGGAGTATTAGGTTCTGACAATATGGCAGAAGTATTGGGTTATGGAGATTTAGGTAGAGGACAGAATAAAGAAACAGCTCGAGAAATGGCAGCAGTTGACTCAATCAAGAAAGCAGGTGTTTCAGTAGACCAAGTTCCAGAAGATGTTCAAAATGCACTAACTCGTGATTATTCTGGATTAATGAAAGCAATTAGTAAAAAGAAAACAGGTGAGGATAATTTCAGACCTTAATAAATAATGGCAAGAAGCGTAAGAGAAATAGATAGAAATGAAGACAAGTATGTCGGAATAAGATTTCCATTGGACCATAGTCCAGAGGGATTCTTTTATAAGACAAAAACTGTATTGGAACAATCAAAGGCAAATTTACAAAATTTGTTATTGACAACACCAGGTGAAAGAATAATGCAACCAGAATTTGGTTCACAATTAAAGTTTATTGTGTTTGAACAAGGACAAGATATTCCAAGTAGAATAGAAGAAACCATTCGTTCATCAGTTGATAAATTCTTAGCATACATTAATATAATTAATGTTTTCACCACACAACAAGATAATACAGTTAATGTTTCGATTGAGTTTTCAGTTCCTTTAAATCCTGACACCATTGAAATATTAAATTTTGATTTTAGAATTGGAGAATAAGAATGCCAGATTACGGTACAAATAAAAAGTTAGTTAGTAAAGAAGTAAATTATCTCGGTAGAGATTTTACAGATATAAGAAACAATTTAATTGAGTTTGCGAAAAACTATTTCCCAAACCAATACAATGATTTCAATGAAGCATCACCAGGAATGATGTTTGTTGAAATGGCATCTTATGTTGGTGATGTATTGAATTACTATGTTGATAACCAATTCAGAGAAACACTTTTACAATACGCAGAAGAAAGGAAAAATGTATTAGCGATTGCACAATCATACGGATACAAACCCAAGTTAGCAACACCCGCAACGGTTGAAATGACCGTTAGTGTGGAGGTTCCTTCTAAGTCTGATGGTAATAATGGATTTATAGCTGACTTAGATTATGCAGGTGTGTTAAGTGCCAACTCAACCGTAACTGCAAACAATGGAGCAGAGTTTACATTATTAGACGATGTTAATTTTAAAGCATCGAGTTCATTAGACAGAATGGAAGTTGAATTATTAGACCCAGGTACAGGTACCGAACCTACATTATTTAGATTAACTAAAAAAGTATTAGCACAATCTGGTGTAAGAGAATCAGAAGAATTTATTTTCAACAACGCAAAAGAATTTGACAAAATAGTTTTATCAAACGAAAAGGTAACTGAAATCGTATCAGTAACGGATAGTAATAATAATAAATTTTATCAGGTTCCATTTTTAGCACAAGACACGATTTTTGAAACAGAACAAAACACAACATTGAACGACCCAGACTTGGGTGAGTTTGAAACGGATACACCTTATTTGTTAAAATTAATTAAATCATCAAGAAGATTTACAACTTATGTTCGTGATGATAATAAAATGGAATTAAGATTTGGTTCAGGTATTAGTGATAATGCAGATGAAGAAATAATTCCAAATCCAGATAATGTTGGTTCATCATTAGGAATGGGTGTATCGAGATTAGATGAGGCATTTGACCCAAGTAATTTTTTAAAAACACAAACATTTGGATTAGCACCAAGCAACACAACACTTACCGTAGAGTATAATTATGGTGGAAGAGTTGAAGATAATGTTGCAAGTAATAGTCTAAATAGTTTTGCAAGAAAGGTGTATACAATTTCTACCGAAGGATTGGATGCGACTAAAAAAGCCAGTGCTGAAGCAAGTATAAAAATTACAAATGAAAGTCCAGCATCAGGAGGTTCTTCATCAGAAACTCTAACTCAAATAAAAGAGAATGCTGCAGCATACTTTAATGCACAAAATAGAGCAGTAACAAAAGCAGACTACATTACAAGAGCTTATTCATTACCACAAAAATATGGAAACATAGCAAAGGCATATATTGTTCAAGATGAACAATTAGAAAATCAAGGACAATTACAAGTTATTGATGGACAAGTAATTGATACAAGAACAGCTACAAAACAACCAAATCCATTAGCATTGAATATGTATTTATTGGGTTATGATGTTGATAAAAAGTTAGTAGCATTGAATAGAGCAGTAAAACAAAATTTAAAAGTATATCTTTCACAATACAGAATATTAACAGACGCAATCAACATTAAAGACGGATATGTTATTAACATTGGTGTTAAGTTTGATATCATTGTAAAACGAGGATATAATAAAAATGATGTATTGTTTAAAGCAATACAAAAAGTAAAAGAGTTCTTTGCACCAGATAAGTGGCAAATGAACCAACCAATTGTATTGGGTGATTTAGCATATCAGATTTCATTAGTGGACGGAGTAGTATCTTTGGTTCCACCAGAAGTCAATAATCCAAATAGGGATTTAATATTGATTGAAAATAAACACTCAGTTCAAAATGGATATAGTGGTAATGTTTATGATGTGAGAACCGCATCACAAGAGGGTGTGATTTATCCTTCATTAGACCCGAGTATATTTGAATTAAAATTCCCCAATAGTGATATTGAGGGTAAAGTAGTGGGAGATAGATAATGCATTATTTTGAATTTGGAAAAAGAGATGCGACAATATATTCAGGTGGAACAACAGCTTCTATCAATACTGGATTTGACGAAATATTAGAAATCAATAAAGTTGTAAACAATAATGGTACGGTAGGAAATGTATCCAGAGTATTGATTGACTTTGATTATTCTTACATATCACAATCTATTATGGACGGAAAAATACCTTCCACCGCAAAGTATTATTTAAATTTATTCGATGCAACTTCTGAAGAAGTGGAAGCATCACAATCACTACACATTTATATGGTTAGTGGTAGTTGGAAACAAGGAACAGGAAAACTTGACCACGACCCAGTAACGACTGACGGAGTAAGTTATCAATACAGAGACCACGACACCAAGACACCTTGGGTAACAGGTTCAGTATTGACTGACGGAGGTGCTTGGTTTACATCAAGTATTGATACCAATCAAGAATATGGTATTAGTTCTTCATATGATATTTCTTTCGATAGAAAAGATATTAGAGCAGACATAACTGACTTAGTCAATAACCACATTTATTCAAGTTCAGTATATCCAAATAACGGATTTATTATCAAACGAGAAGATAGTGGTTCTTACGGAGCTCATCCAAGTTCATCTATGTTTGACTTTGATTCAGGACAAGAGGGTGATAGTTCAAGATTAGGAAATCTAAAATATTTCTCAAGAGAAACTCATACAATTTATCCACCTAAATTAGAAGTAGTGTGGGACGATAGTTCTTGGAACTCAGGAAGTTTATCACCACTAACATCAACGGATTTGGAAAGACTAAAAGTTTACTTTAAAAACTTAAGACCAGAATATAAAGAAAAGTCAATAGTTAAATTTAGAGTAGTTGGTAGAGAATTATATCCAACAACTGCTTTCGCAACAACACCAGCAGAATTAGATGTAAAGTATTTACCAAGTGCGTCAACCGAATACGAAATCAAAGACGCAGATACCGAAGAAATTATTGTTCCGTTTGGTAGTGGTTCAAGAATTAGTTGTGATACAACAGGTAATTTTTTCAGAGTTCAAATGAATGGATTACAAGCAGAAAGGAATTATAGATTTTGTCTTAAAGTAGTTAGTGGTAGTGGAACCGATGAAGAAGAAGTTAACTTCTACGACGATAATTACGAATTTAGAGTGGTGAGATAAAATGCCTTACTTACCTTCGGACGCAGCAAAGAAATCACAACTATATAATAATATTATAAATGGTGATACTCGTGAATATCAAGAAGAAATAAATGACTTAAAAGGTAAACAACAAGTATCAGCATCGATTGATGCTAACTCACCTTTACGAGATGAAGACGGAGTGTTGGTTTCATTTGAAAGTGAAACACCAGGTATTTCATTAGAAGAGGATTTTGAAGAAGTTCGTTTAGAAAACAAACAATTCTTTTTCACAGGTCAAATAGATAATCAATTTACATATTACTTTCAACCACTCGCAGAAGATACAACCGATACAACCACAACAACAAATACAAAAGAAGTAGAGTTTGCATTAACATTAAGAGATTATTTGATTCAGTTTGTTAATGAATTTTACGGAGAAGAAAACGGACCTGACATCTCAACAGATTTATTACACAATAAACTATTACAATTCTTTGATGAGAATAGAAGTAAAGGAAACAATGCACAAGGTTGGGAAGAATTTAGATTAAACGAATCAAGAAAAGCCGCAGGTATAAGTGGTAAACGATTCGGTAAAGTAAAAAAAGATTTACGAGATTTTCAATATGATGAATTAATTGAAAATCATTTATATAGAACACCACAAGGACAACGAATATGGTTGCGATTAGGATTTCCATATATCGTGGACCAATCACCAGGTAAAGACTCATAATGGCACAAGAATATTCATTTACACAACAAGAACGAAATAATTTATTCGCACCCTCTAAAGTTTATAGTAGTTTCGGTAGAGACCAACTAAATGACTTTATGATGTTACACGTTTACGATACTGGTGGAAACTTAATCGTAACAAAAGTTCTGGCATTAAATGAAGTTAGTTTTGAAAACGACGGAGACTTCATTGATATTAATGTTGGACAACACTTACGAGATTTAGGATTTCAAGAAGGTGAGTATGATGTTGTATATAAGTTTTTAAGAAGATTAGCCGGTAGAGAACGAAATGTTTTTGTCGACGCAGGTGGTAATGTCTTTAGTGGTGAAGTTCAAAGAAAAGTTATTGGTAATGAAATTAAATTCTTTAAAGGTGGTAATGAAGAAAAAGACACATCAGTACAAGAAGAAGTATTTATTAAAGAATATAAATATCCATTAGTGGAAACATCACCAGACAAAACAGAATTTATTTTAGAATTAGACAAGAATGTTAAAGGACAGGAATACAGAAATGACTTTGTTGAAATGGGTGAAATGATTGAATACACACCAATCAGTAAAGCAAATTCAGGATTGATAAAATTTGATTCCAAAAAGCCACATATTTTAGAATTTGATATCGATGATACCGATAGAGGGTTTACTCAAAATATGGTAGGTGGACAAATCATTATACCGAATATGTATAAAATTACAGGTGAGGAAGATACAGACAATAGTGATATTGTTCCTGAAAATACAGGTAATGGAACTCTACAACAACAACTTGATAGTGGAGCAGCAACAGATTTCTTAGATTTATCCAATGAAGAATTAATTGATATATTATTAAATGACCCAGACGCAAATGAAAGAGAATTAGCAGACGGAGCATTACAAGAAAGAGCAAACGAACAAAGATAGAAAATGGCAGATAGAGCATTCATAGACGCAGACTTACGAAATAGAGGAGCACGAGGTGGTTCTTCTGAGGGTGCTAATGAAACAAGGCAGTCAATAAGAAACAATCAAGTCATTACTGGTGGAGGAAAAACAACACGACCACCAGCACCATTGACGAGACCAACACCACCACCAACACCACCAGCAACAGATACATCTGCGCCAGGTAATGCAGCAGCAAATATTGCAGCAGCAATTGCAACAAGACCAAGTCCACCAGTAGTAGTGTCATCACCACCACCAGTATCACCACCATTACCGCCAGCTTTTATACCACCATCAATTCCAGATGTACAGGCAACAGCACAAACATTTGGCGCACCACCACAAAATACAGAGGAAGTAGTAGACGCCTCACTTGGAATGGCATCATTACCATCAGGTCCAATTGATACAGAAATAATTACAGAAGGTGGTTCAGGTGGAGATGAGATTCCACCAGGAATGGAATTTATTCCACAACCAAACGACACAGCAATATTACCACCACCACCAGTTGAAGAAGTGATAGAGAATATAATTGAACAAACTCTACAAACATCAAAGGATGAACCAGCTGCGCCAGTTCAAAGCACTGTACAAGTACCTGAACCAAAGCCATCAACACCAGTTGTGGCACCACCAAGACCAAAGATTAAAAAATCAACAGATGTTCCTAAACCAAAACCTGGATACATTACAAAGCCAAATGGATTTATAAAAAAACCACAAGAGCCAGTAGTAGATGTTGTATTTCCACCAAAAGTATCAGGTCCAGGTTCACCAACAAAACCAGGTGGATTAGCAGCAACATTAGTCGGAACAGGTAAACCGAAAGTAACTGCACCATCTGATGACGCAGGTGCAGTAGTAGGACCACAAGTATCTGAACCGAAGCCAGCAGTTGGAACACCAGGTCCTAAATTTAAAGGTTCTGATACAATTGTTAGACCCGATGGAGTAACAGAAGTTCTCGGACCAGGTGGAGTAGTCTTGGAAGAGATTGGATTGAAAGGACAAATAATTGTTGACCCAATCAAAGACGCAGGATTTGACCCGAAAGACCCACCACCAAGTATCGTAGCACTACGAGATGAATTTGCAGAACACGTTGAAAGTGGTGCAGATGAAGCAGGTGAAGTATTTTATGTATCGGAAGAAACAAAAGAAGAATTAATCAATGATGGATTGGGAGATGTAGGTGGAGCATTAACCGTAAAAGACCAAGCAGAAAAACTTGAAAAGTTAGCACCAAATGGTGATGTAAGTAATTTACCAAGTGGATTTGCAGTATTACAAAATGATTTAGTTAAAAAGGGAGTTATAAAACCAAATGCTGAAGTATCGGCAAAAGGAACAAAAGGAACAAAGAAAGCAATTGAAAAGGTAGTTAAACAACCAGTCGCACAGGCACAACTAACACCAAGAGATTATTTAGCAACGATTGAAGAAGTATTGGATAATAATCGTATTCGTGTTTCGTTGTCTTATAATGACGGAGTAAATCTTTATAAACACAAAGGTGAAGACCAAGTAGCAAACAAATTTAAAGCATTTAGAGTTAATTATGTAAAGAATGATATTGAAAGATACAAAACATATGTTAAAGTTGGTAATCAATATTATCTCGTAACAAATAGTAAATTAGGTATTAATGGAAAACAAAGAACAATTAAAGTAAAACAACCACTTACAGATGATGTAAATGTTGGAGAAAAATTTACTTTCGTAGAAAAGAGACTTCCTAATTATCGTGATAGAGTTAGATTAGAACCATTCCAAGAAACACCAGATGAGGGTATATTCTTACGATTACCTAACTTAAATTCCATAGATAATCCGATTAATTTTCAAGGAACAAATTATGGAACACACACTTCATTAACAAGTGAAAACGATAGTGACGCTCGTGATATAGAAAGAATATTAACATCAGGTAGTTTATTAGATGTTCAACCAAATATTGATTATCAAAAAACTACAACAGATTTATCAATAGAAAATGATGACACAGGTTTTGGAAACTTTGTTCACTTTTCAAATGCAGGAACAAGACTTTATAACTTCAAAGAAAAAATAGAATCGATTGAAACTTTAAATACTAATAGTGCTTCTTTATTAAATATCTCAAGTTCATTAACAAGAATTCAAAGTATAGAAGCAGAAAGACAACGAGTAATTAATTCATTTGACCCATTTGAACATTATATGTATTTTGAAAGTTCATCATACAGAAGTGGTTCAGATGGACAATTCCACGATACATCTTGGCCGAAAACAAATTCAACATCACCATTTACATTAGCAGCAATAGGTAGTTCAGCAGCTAATACTTGGTATAACAATATGATATCAAGTGCTTCTTCATATGACCAACAAAATATGAACTCATTGAGAAACTCTTTACCAGAACATATTTACGCAGATACAAAAAATAATGTATTCTTAGAATTTATGGATATGGTCGGTCAACAATTTGATGAGATATATACTTATGTAGATAGATTTACAGACATCAATAAACGAGTAGAAAAGGTGTCTGAGGGTATATCGAAAGATGTAGCAAGAGAATATGCAAAATCTCTTGGATTAGAATTATATAATGGAAATGATTTATTAATTTTACCAACATATTTGTTAGGTAAAGATAGTGATGGTTCTGATTTATTTGAATCACCACAACAAGAAGTAACTGAAAAAATATGGAAAAGAATTTTAGCAAATCTACCATTTTTCTTAAAATCAAAAGGAACAGAAAGAGCAGTTAAAGGACTATTAAATTGTTACGGAATACCAAGTTCTATGTTGAGAGTTCGTGAGTATGGTGGACCAGATAAAGGAACAAGAGTTAATTTTGAAATAAAAAGAAAATTTACAAGAGCATTAGATTTTGATTCAGAACAATTTATTAAATCGGCTTGGACAGGCAGTAATGATGTTACGGAAGACGGATTAGTACCATCAACAATAGAATTTAGATTTAGAACACCTTCATCATCAAATCAAGTATTATTACAAAAAGATAATGATTTTGCGATTGCACTACAAGACAATGGTTCAACAGATGACTATGGTCATTTAAAATTCCAAATTAGTGCTTCTGGTTTCGACCAAGGTGCATACATAACATCATCAGAATTACCATTCTACAATGACGAGTTCTGGTCAGTTATGTTGACAAGAAAAGCTGCAGCAAATAGAACAGATGGATTATTAGTTGGTGATGAATCAACATCAGATACTGCAACAAGTCAAAGTGTTTATGAATTGACAACTAAACAATATGACTCAACAAGACAAAAGATTTTATACACAGCAAGTGCAAGTTTAACATCACACACTTCAAGTGCTGATGCGGACATAAATAATATAACAGGTAGTAGATTAAATGCAGCATTCACAGGTAGTGGATTCGTTTACCTTGGTGGACAAAATTCTGGCTTTGGTGGACAATTTAGTGGTTCATTAATGGAGTATCGTTTATGGGGAGAACCATTATCTCAAAGTGTATTTGATAATCACGTTCGAGCACCAAAAGCATATAATGGTAATTACTATTCATCGTCATATAATGAATTATTACTAAGGTTACCATTGGACGAAAATATAAACTTAACAGGTTCAAATACGGCATTGACAGCATCAAACTTTGCACATAATAAAAACTTATACAATATACCTAATGGTTTAATTACAGGTAGTGCAATTAATAATTTTGCAGATAATTCATATAGAAGTGTTGTTGAGCAAGAAAAATTTAAAGTGCCTGATGTTGGTCCAAGAAGAAGAAATGCAACAAAGATAAGAATTGAAGACTCAACTATTGAAAAAACACCTGCAGATAGTGGTTCATTATTTGTTGATAGAAGAACAGAAAAATCATCAGATGATTTTGCACCAACAGATAGTAATCAATTAGGTATTTATTTTTCACCAGTTGATGTAGTAAATGAAGACATAATGTATAGTATTGCAGATTTCAATTTTGATGATTTCATCGGAGACCCAAGAGACGAAAACAAATTCCAATATAAAGATTTAAGACATTTAAGAAAAGAATATTTTAAAAGATATACAAATACAAACAACTTTTGGGACTATTTAAGAATATTAAAGTTCTATGATTCAAGTGTATTTGACTCAGTAAAAAGTTTAATGCCAGCAAGAGCAAGAACAGATTTAGGTGTATTGATTGAACCAAATTTATTAGAACGTTCAAAACAAGTAATTGGTAGAGATTTAGAATTTGATAATCAATATTTTGAAAATGCAAATCATTTCGGTGACGGAATTCAAGTAACAAGATTTATAGAAAGTGGTTCAGATAATTACTTCGCAACAAGTGGAGAATATACAACTTACAACGGAGAACTTAATTTAGCATTCTTTGATACGGGTTCATCAACTGGATTCTTAGGTAATCCTTCATTGGTGAAATTAAACCAAATAGATAAACGAAGTGTATTCGGAACATTATACGCAACATCAAGTATTACATTAGGACCAACAGATGAAATATTTACCGAAACATTACAACCTAATATTACAGGTTCAAGATTATCAGATAAAAATGAAGTAGAACAATTCTTTTATTCAAGTTCATTTAGCGCATCAATTGGACCAACATTATCATATAGTTCATCATTTGATAAATCAGAATTCTCAAGTATGGCAGAAACAACTAACTTGTTTAGAGCATTTTATCAAGGAACATTATTAACAAGAGATAATACAATTGATGGTGGTGAACCAGTAGAAATAACAGAAGTAGCACCGACAGTATTGAAAACACAAGATTCAGATACTGCGAAATTGAAAGTAGAATAAAACATATGGAAAATTTACTTTTCTTATATTTATTAATGAATAAGAATAGTTATATAATTTCCACAGGAGCAAATAAAAAATGGGATTTTTAGACAATACAAGTATAACAGTAGACGCAATTTTGACAAAAAAAGGTCGTGAACTTTTGGCAAGAGGGCAAGATGAATTTAGAATTACAAAGTTTGCATTAGCAGATGATGAAATTGATTACAATTTATGGGACACATCACATCCGAATGGTTCAAACTATTACGGAGCAGTGATTGAAAATATGCCTTTATTAGAGGCGTTCGTAGATGAAAATCAATTGATGAGATATAAGTTAACAACACTTCCAAAGGAAACTGCAAAACTTCCTATATTGGAATTGCCAAGTCCATCATTGAATTTTACAGGTGCCGGAATAACACAAACTATTTCACCTAACACAAGAAATGGACAAGATAGTTCATACACATTTACATTATTTAATGCAGATGTTGCTAACTTGTCATTAAGTGGAGGAGCAGTATCAGCACCAAGAAGAAAATTTTTACCTAATGGTGAATTAGAAAGAGACTTCATAGGTAGAGCGACTACACCAGTATTCTTAAATGAAGCAGAAAGAAAACGCTCTATTACAGTTGTTGGTAAAAGTGTGAGAGTTATCTCAAGGTCTTTAACAACACTAACAAATACTAACATTTCAGTTACGGGTAATCAGTCAGGTGCACAATCCACTATATCAGTAACGGTAAAAGCAGACCCAAGTAAATTATAAGGAGTATAAATAATGGCATTTCAAAGATTTAACAGAGCAAATGATGTGGTTGAAAACCAACGAACTACAATCTCAAGTGGATTATGGTCAGGTGGTTCAGCCGAATTAACAGCATTTTATACTCAATCAACAAACGGAAATATTACAGGTTCGTTTTTAGAATTATATAACGAAGACCCAAATCTTTCAAGTTCAGCAGAAGTTCAATTTGCAGTTGGATATGCACACATTGAAGGTAGTGGTTCAAAAGGTAATACAACTAAATTAACTTCAGGTGGTAGACAATCAGCAGCACTTTATAGACAATTTAGAAATGTGTTGTTAGCACCAAATACTGAAAGATTTGAATTTACTTCTTCACCATCAGCATCAGGTGATAAAGACTTTTATTTTGTTTCTTTTCAAAGAGCAAGACAAAGAGAAAAGATTGACCCGGGTAATTGGGAATTAAAATTAAGTGGACAAATGCCAGCATTCGCAGCAACTGCTTCTACAATTTCATTAATTGATGATAGTGGAGCAACATCAAACCCTACCGTAAATCAAGGTGGTAGAGTATTTAACGTTGTTAGTGGTTCTATCACTAATGGTGTTCATACAACGGCAGCTGCAGAAACTGCAGGTAATATGGGTTCTTATGGATTATTTTATCCTGATTTAGGATTAATATTATTAAATGCACCAAAAGTAGAGATTAGTGGTGGATTGGGTGTTCACGATAGAGCTCCTGACCAACACATCAGTCGTTCAGAGGCGTTCTTTGATAGTATTGTTTCTGGTTCATCATTTACAGCTCGTAGAGAAGAAGAAATCAGTTCAACAAATTATTTTTGTCGTGTAAACAACAAGAACTATAATTTTAGTTCTAATCCAACTTACGCTACTCAATCTGATGGTTCGTTAACACAAGCAACTTTCTTTAAAGACCCAAAAACCTTTATTACACAAGTAGGTTTGTATAATGATGATAATGAATTATTGGCAATTGCTAAGTTATCAAAACCAATATTAAAATCATATTCAAGGGAAGCTATTATTAAAGTGAAACTTGATTTTTAGGACAAACTAATGTTCAAAAATCTTGACCCACAAGACATATCAAAGAAGTCTTTTCAGACATTTAAAAACTTCACATTCAACAACAATGATAGTGGGAGTGGTATATTTGCAATAAAAGCCCGAAGTGGTTCTTTATACAATTATGTAAGTTCATCTGACGACATCATAACAATAACAACAGGTTCAATCACAACAAATTATTTTTCATTACCGAACTGGCATATGTTAAATCAAACATTTTATTCTTCACACGGACAAGAATATGTAAATCCAGAAAGAACAAAAAGGGAACTACATACATCAGCTTCAATAATTAGTATTCCGAGAGAAACATTTGGAGAACAGATTAAGCCGGGAAGTATTGTATTGTCTGATACATCATTAAGTGCTACACGAGATATACGAGATGACGGAGAAGGTAATTTATATGACAATGCTTTTTCAGCAAGTTTCGCAGCATTTAAATCAGGTTCATCTGATGGAACAATTGCACCATTTACCGTAACGGGTTCTACAACAAGAGGTAGTGGTAGTGTGGTAGGAAATGCATTCTACGAACAGGGATTATTAGTATTTACCGATACTGGTTCTTATCGTGAAACAGGACACGGAACAGGTTATACATTAAAATATCAAGCAACACAAACTCACTATGAATACGAGTATCGTATAAGAGTTAAACCAAAAGAATTTAACGTTACAACAAATATCAGTACAACACCAGATAGAAGTGGTAGTATTACGGTAGCGGAGGGCGTAGCATCTATGTCTAATTTCTTTCCACCAAGTCATTTACCAACAGGATTGGGAACAGGAAGTTATGCAACATTTTATAATGCAGCACCAGAAGCAGAAGGATTCACAACTCACTCAGAATTTAGACCTTATGTTAGTGAAATAGGTCTATATAGTGAAAATGGCGAACTACTAATTCACGGAAAACTTGGAAAAGCTATCAAATTATCAGACGATATCGAGACAACATTTATCGTTCGTTTCGATGTCTAATTTTTAACAATCTTATATTTATTACTGAATAAAACTCAACGGAGAAAACAATGTTTCATTTTATGAAAAAAGTGGTTATGACAGCAGTTATGTTTGGAATGGTTTTTGCACAAAGTCCAATCATAAGGGTAAAACAAATTGGTGAATGGAAAACACCAGAGTATTGGTGGAAAGCACAAGAAACTGTACAATTACAGACTTTCTTAGCAGATGATATATCAACACCAGCTTTAAAAAATAATAATTTTGATTCGTGGAGAGATGATATTTTAGAAATAGAAGTCACTCTTGATGATGTAGGTCAAGATATTACATCAGTTAGATTTGATATTGCATTTGACAACGATTTAATCACTTGGATTGAAAACGACGGAACTAATCAAGAAACATCAGTCAATGCTTGGAGTCAAGGAAACTCACGAGTAATTAAAGGTAGTCATATATCAAGTTGGACTGAAGGTGATGAAACATCAAACAACGATACAGACTATTCATTTGAAGTAGTTCATTATCAAAATGTAGGATACACAGATAGTATTCAAAGTAATGGTAATGAAACTTCAGCAGTAGATACGAGTTATGATTGGTTAAGAATTACTATGGTAAGTCACGGAGTTGATGCCGATAGTGATGGAACACCAGATTTTACATTTGGTAGTGGAAACGGAAACCAAGCACAAATTCTTAAATTAAAATTTAGAATTAATGATGTGGCAGATAATTATGAACCACACTCATTTAGAATACCAACATATTATAGTGGAAACACAGGATATTATACTTTTGTAAGTGATGATTATTTATTAGATTATAAAGTATACATTGACGGAAACTTTGATACAGCAGTAGACAATACAGGTAATGGTGGAGCAAGAGGAGATATTTCTCTACACCCAAAACTTGTTGACATTGAAGGTTTCGGTAGATACATTGGAGAGAAAACCGACACAGATAGTGACGGAGTAGATGACGATACATTTGTTCAAAAAACTTATCCTTATTGGAAAGTTGTATTTGAATTAGATGAAGACAATCCAGATGTAGATGGTGATACACCATTTGCTAATTGGTATGACATTGAAGATGTAGCAGATGATTCAAATACAGCAGATGAAGATTTATCTGATGATGTTATCGGTGATGATAGTGGAACATACTACTATCTGAAAATGACAGATACAAGTGGAGTAACATCATTAGCAGACCAAACATTACCAGGTAAAGGATTCTTAGGAGTATCTTATTTTGATTACACCTATACGGATAAAAATGGATATTACAATATTCAATTACCACGAAACAATACTTATCGTGTATCGTTCTGGCCACCAGACGCAAATGACGACATTGGTCAACATACACAATTAGAATTAGATAGAGGAGCGATTACAAATATCAATGACGCAATCGCAGCATTTAATTTTCAATCAAACAAATTTACAAACGAAACAGATATTAATGTAGATTCACCAAGTGCTTACTTAATTGGTGATGTAGACGGAGATGACTTATTTCAATTGAATGATGCTTACTTTATATGGGCATATACAAGTGGAGTATTTTCAACATCATATACTCACGTTAATGGAAACACTTATCAACAATGGTCAAGTATTGATAATTTAAAAGCAAACGGAAATGCAGAAACTCTTAATTACTATCAAGCACTTAGAGGGGGTGACACTAAACAAAGAAGAGAGTTTACGGCATTTTGGGACGACGACTTAGACCAAGAAACAGATGTTTTAACACAAGACGCAGGTGGAGTTATTTGGTTAAATCCAATGATGGATGATGTCCAAACAGGTAATGACACTTTACAAGTAGTAGTGTTGGGTGGAACATCAACATTTGATGACCCAGATGTAACAACAGACGGAGATGTAAATCCAGATTACACCGCAGATGATGTAGCAGTTTACTTTACTGGTGATATGAATTTATCAGGAACAAGAGTATTAGAAACATCTCAAGGTGCAGACGGATATCAAGACGCATTCACAGGTAATACTTATTATCGTTGGTCAACACACACGGTTCAAAATGGAGATGGAGATTCATCTTGGAATCAAAATTGTGTAAATGCAAATTGTGATGACGCACCAAGTGCTTGGACCTATACCAATACAAACAACACTTACGACGGAAGTAGTAGAAGTGTAATCAACACACAAGGTGTTAGTTTATCATTACCAGATGACGGAAGTGTTAAAGTTCAAATGGGTAATCAAGTTGTAGTTCCTTTAACAATTACACCAAGTGTAGATGAAATAACAGGACTACCAACTAAGGTATCAGGATTTGAATTTGAAGTCAGATATAAAGAAGAACAACTTCAATTCATTGACGCTCAAACAGGACTTTTACCAGGACCTTGGATGACTTACTTAAATGAAAGTGAGATTGATGACGAGGGATATAAAACAATATCATTTGGTGGTTTAGATAACTCACCGAACAATTCACCACAAGATTATTATATAACAGAAGAAATGGTTGGATTACAATTAATATTCAATTCCAAACTAAATGAAAATAATAATCAAGAGTGGACAGAAGCTGACTTACAATTTGTAGGAAAAGCTAACGCTGGTAATCCAGCGGG
>ERZ651776.2878-NODE-2878-length-17970-cov-3.854468_pt1 | contig 17970 bp, 13 predicted proteins | sample MGYA00514761_ERZ651776 | MGnify/ENA metagenome assembly ERZ651776 | reverse complement strand
ATTAACAATTAATGCAGGCGCTACTTCTGTTTCAAACCACTCATCTCCAGATGGTGATAAATTTATTATTCCTACCCAAGAAAATCTTAAAAATGGTTGAACATTTTCTACTGTTGTTGCAAATGAGTTTTCAGCCATAACTTTATTTGTATATGGTAGTGTATATAAATCACCAGTTTTTTGATAATTAGCAGTTAACCTTGCAGTATCCGTAGTTGCTTGTTCTGCTAAAGTTGCAGACCTCATTACACATTTAGGTCTAAGTTCATGTTCTTGCATATCAATTGCACATTTGTAATCTTTGTCTACAGTATTGCCAACTCTATGACCACCAAAATTATCTACTATAAACCCAGATTTAAATCTGTTTAATCCATTCGCATCTTGTATCTCAAATGATTCTGCATCTCTTTCTAAAAGACTCAATGCAGTATAGTATTCAACATTTTGGATACGACTTTGTAATCTTCCAATATCTCTCATAGTAAATCTTTGAGTTTTATATCTTTTGATTGATACGTTCTCTGGTGTAAATGTAAATGGTGGTAAGAATAATGTTGCAAGTTTCATTGCGTTATCAATATCTTTAGGTTCAACTGGTTCTTCAGCAGAAATACCCTCTACAATTTTTATGTCACCCTCTGATGTTAAAAACACAGTTGCAAATTTACTCAAAAAGAATTCAAAATCAGCTTGAAGGTTACTATCTGGTTGAGGACTATCAACAACTGTAGCATTTGTACCATCATATTGTCTTGAAAAGAAATCAAATGAGTTTCCTGTAATTTCATCAATGTTTGTAACTATTGTTGATGCCCCAGCAATATCTTCTACAGAAGGTCTAAAGTCAAAACAATCTGCAAGAGGAAATTCACCACTTGGTTCTTGGTCATCTGGGTCAACTTTTGTTGCACTATAAACTGGAATGTCATCATAACCCATTCTACCAGCAACATCTGAATAAGAATCTACAGAGAAATAACTTCCAGCAGAATGTGAGAAGTAATCATATATTACTAACAGTCTACCTCTAGGTGCGTTGAAACCAGGCTTTCTATCAAGTCTTGCAATGTCATAATAGTTATCTCTTTGTCCTGTATCTAGTGTAAAGTAATTTGTTATAACTTTACTTCCAGCTGTTAGAGCAGTAACAGTTGAAGTTGCACCAGAAGAATCTCCTGTGATTGTATCAGCAGTTGTAAAATCTGTTGCACCAAATCCTTTTGTAAGTGCATAGGACATAGGACTTGTTGTATCAATAATTCTTGCTTTCGCACCAGAGGAAGAACCAGTTATAAGTTCACCTCTAGTAAATGTTCCTGTGATTGTACCAAGTGTTAATTCTGGAGCAGTTGCATCTGCACTTGTATCTTCTGAGTCAAACACACCAACTAATTTAAATGCGTCTGCACGACCTAAAGATATTTGTTCATCTGTTGGTCTTGTACCGAATGCATCAGTAGCACCAGTTGCAACTTTTAATTGTTTACATAATTGTGTTGTCTTAACTTTAGATGCAACACTTGTCTTTAATATTGTACCTATAAATTTAACTTTTGCACCAGAACCTAATATACTATTATCGGTTACTGTTAGTGTAGCTGTTCCAGTTCCAGATGTTTTACCAGATACAGAAACTATATCACCTTGACTACCAGTACCATCACCAGCAGTTAGAATAGACATAGTGTAATCTTTTTCTGCAAACCCAACAAAGGTTTCGTTACTTCCAGCAGTGAATGATACCACACCACCAGTTGTAGTTGTTCCAACGAACTGTCTACGAACTGTTATCTGTGAGTCACTTGCGTTATTGTTATCAGTTGTAAGTAATGTTTTAATTACTGGTTTTGGTAATTTAAATAATGAAACATTTTTTTCTGGACTTGTAAGTGTTGCAGTCTTGATATCTTCTCTTGCAATGTTACCAGTTGCATCTTCTAATTGGACATCATCATTAGCATTATTACTATTTGCATCTGTACCATTTAAAACAACTTTACCACTTAAACCAGCAGTTGTTTCTAAAACTAAATCAGCAGTAAAATCTTGTCCACTATCTGAGTCGTCCATGAATATTTGTCTTGCATCTGCGAAAGAATGTGTAACTATATCTGATACTGTTAAATCAGCATTAGCTGCATTCTCTATAATTAATCCAGTTTCAGCAGAGTCAGATGCAATTAACTTTTCACCAGAACTAAATGTTCCAACCACTTGTGTAAGAACAAGTTGCGTTCCAGAAGTTAATGAACCAAAAACAAATCCAGTTGCACCAGATGTATTACCTGTAATTTTTACACCACCGTTTGTTCTACTTGCAATTAGTGTTGGACTTGGTATATCGTTTAAAGTTAAATATGTAAATGGTCTAATATCAAATAAGAATAATTTGTAAACTGCGTCTGTATTACCAGCTGTTCCAGAATCATGTTGTATTGTTCTTGCTCTTGCAACACCAACTTGATTACCAGAAGCACTTCCTCTTGTAACAGTTTCTTTGTCAAATAAACTTAAAGTATTATATGCAGTTGTTTCACCACTGACTGCACCTATATCTGGTGTGCTGTATAAATTTGTAATTTTTGTAAAGTTACCTACTTCAAATGTTGTAACACCAGCATTAACTGTAGCAAAATCTCTTGCTTTATTTACATCTATAATACTATTAGCAACTTTTTCAATTTCATATCCCTTTACATAAGCTTTACCAGAAGTTACTGAAAGTGCAAGTAAACTATCTGATGCAGTATTACCATCATCTGTTGTTGCACCAGATGAATATACTCCAGTAAAAGTTTTATTTCTTAAAGTATTAGTTACAGACTCTCTCATATCAAACTGAAAAGGTCTTGTTGTATAATCACCAGATTCATCAAATGTTCTTCGTGCAAGTGTGTCACCAAGAATAGAGTAATCTGTAAATCTTGCATTATAATCTACGTTACCATTCCTAACTCTAACTATTTCAATGAAAGATGAGTCAGCAACTGAACTTTCTGCAAGACTTGTAAGTGTTAATTCTATTTTTAATCTATGAGCACCTTTGGCTGCATAGTTTGGTGAACCTGTTGCATTATCTGTAAGTGAACTATTTGCTTCTGGAGTAACTAGTGTTTCTGTTATACTTAAACCAACTCTCGCATTTGCAGCATCACTTGTAGCATCAATAACATGAGTTTGTTCTGCAACTCTTACAAATTGTCCTCTAACATAATAGATACCATTTTCTATTTTTGCAGATGTTCCTGTTTGAGCTGCTGTTGTATGCGTGGTTGCAGATGCAACATTTGTTGCGTATGTTGTAGTGTGTGTTACTGAAGCATCTGCTATAATATTTTCTGAATTACTGAAAGTTGTTGTTTCGTTATCTGTTCCTGCTTCAGTATATTGAATATAAAGTCTAGGTTGTGTTGTAGATGTTCCTGCTTCAACTCCAATAACTCTTGCTTTAACACCAGAGGTTGCACCTGTTATGGTGACAGGAGTTGTAGTATTTAAATACTGTGCAACGACTACATCTTCTCCACCAAATGTAGATGCAAGTTGTATCGAAGTGTATGCGTCTGAAATAGATACTTGGCCTGGTATAATAACTGTGCCATCTTTGAATACATTTTGTCCATGTCTTTCAATTTGATTTTGTAGTATAGACTGGAGTTGTGTTAACTCTCTAGCCTGAACTGCAAAGCCAGGTCTGAAAAGAACTCTGTGAAAATTATCGGTGGTATCAAAGTCGTCATAATAAGGTGCGACATTTAAGTCAGTTTTCTGTGCCATATTTAAAACTCAATTATAAGTTTGATGTCTTCTGTTTGGTCAGAAGCTCTTTGAATTGGTTTTCTATTTTCTATGTAAACTATATCTCCACTGTCTGGGTCTAGCTCAGGATTTGCATATCCAGCAGTAAATACTGCTGTATTATTATTTGCAAGGGTTACTGTTTCTGAACTTGTTGTTTGAGGTGTTCCAGTTGCACTAGAAGTTGCACCTGTGATTAAGTTTGCACCACTGAAAGCAACAAACGCACCTGTAGTAGAGTTTGTTCCATAGTCACCAAATCGTTCTTGTTGGTAGTAAAGTATTTTATTTGAACTATCGTACTCTACAACTTTACCACACGCACCAGTAGATGCTTGTGATATTTTTTCGTCTACATCAAATGTACCACTCGCAGTTGCGAACTTGACTGCATAGGTTTGTCTTGCTGTAGTAGCACTTGCAACAGTTGATGTTCCAAATGCGTTTGGATTAACAACTAATCCTACTTCTCTAAAATCGTTTGCAACTGAAAAATCATCACCCTCTGCTTCTGTGATTGTTGTTGCAGTCATTACATAGTGTCCACCTAATTCATCTATTGCAGTAAAACCATGTCCACCCTTTGGGCCTATGATAACCGTAACCTCACCACCTGTTCCACTACCTAATGTGGTAGATGATGAGAGAGAACTATCTGAGAAAATATAATCTGAACCTAGATTGACTGTTGCGAATGTGTATCCAGCACCAGCACTATGAATTGTTGTGTCTGTACCAGCAGTCAAACCAAAAGATTGTATTGCACCACCTGAAACCGTAATACGAACTATTGCACCAGATGATGTTCCTTGATTTGTTCCATCTCCATAGATAGCTGCATAGTATGTTCCGTCTGTATAACCTGAACCAGCAGTAACAGAAAGACTTTCTATCGCACCATCTGTTGCAGCTGCAGTAACCGTTGAGTCATCAAAGGCAGGAATATAATCTGTGGTCACATACTTTGCAGATTGTGACGCAGTAATCTTGTACATATATTTTAGAACATATCCACCCAGTTCAAACGCAGAGGTTGACTCTGATGTAGGTTCTGTACCACTATATGCAGCTCCACCGTTATTGTCAAGAACTTTATATACTCTAAAATCTGATGTTACGAAGAAGAATGTAGAGTCAAATAGATTAGACGCACCACTTGTTGCAGTGTTTGATGAACTGATATTGTCTTTATACATATCGAAGACTGTAGTATTTGACCAATTTCTTCTGGGTAGTGCATAAGCAATATCAGAAGATGCAACTTTCTTTGCACCTAACATTGAGTCCCAGTTATAAAACTCTCTAGATACACTGTCTGTTGGTGTGGAGGGTGAACTGTCACTTCCTCCAGTTGTACCTGTGGTAAATGGTGTGGCCTTTCCTAAGAAAAGGTAGTAGACATCTGCTGATGCCTCTGAAAAAGACTCATAAAAGTTTCTTGCGTTATGTTGTCTGAATTTTTCTGTAATGATTGCTGACATTCTTTAATCCTTTTGAATTATTTATACAACTTATTAAGGTGTTATACCAGTTGCACCCTCTAAATCTAAATTATCCCCACTTGTTTCTTCTAGTAAGAAACCATTTGAGGAATCGTTTGTGTCTGTTCCATCTTCAAGTGCAATGTCACCAGTATCTCTAGTTGTAATAACAGATGAATGTGTTACTGGGTCATAACCACTACTTGTACTATTTAGTGTGAAATTACTTAGTGGTATTGAACCAACACTTGGAAATACATTTGATGTTTCCATCAAGAATACTCTTGGGTTCTGGAGTATTTCATCTTCGTCAAGTTGTGATAGTAGTTTGAAACCAGCATCTGAACTAGAACTGTCTGTTCCATTTAATATAATAACATCACCAGCATCTTGACCTGTACCATCTTCTAATAAGAAACCATCATCAATATCATCATCTCTTGTAAGAGAACTTTCTATTGCAAGGTGGTCTTGTCCACCTACTTGTGTTCCACTTTCTAGTAATATAGCTTCTAATAATGAGTTTGTTGAATAATCTTCCACAACTAAACTTCCTGATTCTGCTTCTAATGAAATACCATCTGCCTCTTCTCCATGAGCCTGACTTGATTCTGTCTGTCCATTGTCCCTATATTTTGTTTTATATTTTGTTTCTTCTTCTAACTCTACAAAGAACTCACTATCTTCTAGTGCGATAGGTGACTCTCCACCCTCTACTGAAATATGATGTTTAAATTCTAAATGATTAATGTCAAAGTTATTCTCTATAATAATCTTATCTCTTCTCAAGAACTCTGCAAATGTAAAACTACCTATCTGACTTAATTGAACTGCACTACTTCTATTATCCTCTACGATTATCTTCTCACCAGCATTTTGTCTTGCCTGTCCAATCTGCACAACATAAGAATCTTCTGTGATTAATCTTGCAGTGTCAATATCATGTGAGTCTTCCATATTAATATTATCACCAGCATTAGAACCATCTGCATCTGTTCCATCTAATACAATGAAACCAAAACTCTCTGGAGCTTGTGTTGCGTTTAGTACAAGGTTGTCTGATACGAGAGGTGATGTTCCTTCCTCTGCAAGAAATAAATCTCCAGAGTCATCTTCATTAAGAAGATTGTTAGATTCTAAATCAGTGTTACCAAAATCTTCTAGTCCTAGTACCAATCCATTCTCTAACTGAATACCAGTCACATCTTCAAACTCAAATGTGTTTGTTGCAATGTGTGTTAATAGGTTTCTACTTTGTCTAACTGTTGGTTTGACACTTAATTTAACAACGTGTTCTTTCGCAAGTGTTTTCTCATTTAATCCACCCACACCATTATGAGCACTCTCTGACTTCATTACTCCACCAGCAACTTCATTGTCTACTACTGTTCCCTCAAAGAGTATGTCATCACCTTGTTTAATGAAACCATCTTCTAGTGCAAACAGATTACCACTCTCATCAAGTATGTTATCGTATTCATCTGTGATTGAACCAGCTTCAACATCTAACTTACCACCCTCATCATTGAACCCATCACTTGAGTTTAGAACTAAGTATGCAACATCATAATCATATCCATCTGGTTGAGAACCACTCTCTAATAATATTGAAATGTTACTTGGTGTATTAGATGCAGCTACTGATGATGAACCATCAAGGATTAAATTATCTCCAGCAACGTGTCCTGTTTCGTAAATGATTTTATCATCTCTATGCGTAATACCAGAGTTGTCTGCTTTTAATCTCATTCCAAAAACTTGTTCAAAGATATTCTCAAGAGCAGATGCAAGGATTGGTGAGAACTTCTCTTCGTAGCCAGGTACTTCAGAACCAGCAGTTTTAATACCAGCATTAAGTGCAGTTGCAATTGTCACTTTACCAAATGGTGCAAATCCAGCAGGGTGTACTGCTTTCTTTAATTCATTTAGATAAGAAGTTAATGACGCACCAATTTGAACTTCGTATGAATAGTCTTGATAGAAATAAGAATCTTGTATTCTAATTAAATCTTCACCGATAATACTTTCGATACCTTCATAACTTCCAACTGATGTTGAAATAGTATCTACAACTGTTGTTCCTTTTGCAATGTCAGCTTTAATAATTGTACCAGACGCACCACTCGAATCAGTTATTGTAACATTCTTTTTAGAAAAGTCAATACCACTTTCGTGTATGATATCTGAACCAACATCTATACCAGATGCAGATTGGTCATAAACCATATTACCATTACCAGTTTCATCTGGGAATAATAATGAACCCATTGCATCTGTTCCATCTGAGTCTGTTCCATTTAATATAAGTAAATTACCAAACTCTTCTGTAGATACTCTATCGTTCTCATCTCCACTATTACCAGCTTCAATCACTAGGTAACTAGAGTTAGGATTATTCTCTCTGTATCTGTTAAGTAATAGTTTACTATTTGCGTGTTGTACTTGTTCGTTGTGATTACCTTCTAAAAGTATTTCACCACTGTTATCTTCTTGTATAATATTTCCAATAGAAGTAAAAGGTATTGTTCCTTCTTCTATTGTAATATTGTATGTCTGTTTACTTTCACCATCTAATAAAATAGAACCACCAGTTTCAAGTAGTATACCTTCACCATCATCAAAGTCTAATTCATCTTCAAGTAAAATACCTTGAGGTTCTAAAATAGTTGTACCAGCCTCTAATGCAATCTCTTCGTTGAAAGTTCCTTCTTGTTCCTGTACCGTTCTGATTACATCTTCAAATGTTGTGTCAAGAACTTTCGTGTTGGTGTCAAAACCTTTAACTACACCAGTGTGAGTTGTTAAAGTATTAGTTGCAGAGAATGTTCCTGTAACGTCTTTAAGAATAAAGTGAGCTCGTAGTTCTATCTCTGGAGGATTATTACTTAAGTAATTAAAACCTGTATTGTTTACATTGATAGATTTTGCAGAACCAATATCATTTGTTAATGCAGTAAGAGCTGCACCTGTACCACCTGTACTTGTAATTGTAACAGTTGGTAAATCTGAATTGTAAAGTCCACCCTCTGATAAGAATATTCTTTGTATAGAACCTCTCTCTGCTGTAGTGAAAGTATCTTCTTCTAAGAACAGTCTATCATTTGGAGTTCCGTATGTGTCGTTTGTTGTAACGACTGTATCAGTAAGTAATGAAAACCCAGCATTAGAACTTGTTGCATCTGTTCCATCAAGTATGATATCATCATTTGCATTTGCACCATCTACATCTGTTCTATCTAAAACAATATTAAATGACTCTTCTGACGCAGTTGTTCCATCTTCTATAATGATTACATCTGATGTAACTTCAGAGTCATCTAGTGTCCCAGCTTCTAATTGTATACCACCACCAATTACACTGACAAAACCAGCTGCAGATTTAGTATCACTCTCTGAAGTTGTAAAGGTAAGAACATCTCCTACCTCATATCCAGAACCAGCATCATCAACTATGACTTCACTTACCGAACCACTTGTGATACCACTCACAACTAACTCTGCTTTGTTGTTTCCTAAGTTTTCTATCTCTACAGGTTCTTGGTCTGTGTGAAGAATACCAGTATTAATAAGTGATGCAGAAGACAGTATAGCTTCTACAGTAAATGAAACATCAACATCTCTTACAGTAGAGTTTGCAGTTATTGTTTCACCGTCTTGAAATACTCCATCAATATTTGCAAGTTCTAGTTCTGTAACAGATTGTGTTCCCTCTTGAAATGTAATCGCATCATTAACAATTGCAGTAGCACCAGAAGTCTGTGCAGTAATCTTTTGATTGATAATCTCATCACCAGACACACCAGCAAAACCAGAACATCTTAAGATTGTTTCCGTTCTCCAGTCACCATTCGACACACGCAACATATGTTCTGTGGGATAGAATATGTTTGCTTCTTCTCCAAGTAATATTCTAAAGAATAGTTCGTGTCCTTCTTTTGTACCTTTAGCTGAATACAAGTCTTTAATGTTCTTAAGTAATTTTCTTTTTGATACACTAGTTGCAAGTGACTCTGGTATGGAGGTCATTAATGAAGAACGCATCTGGTCTAAGAAATCAAAGATAGTATTATCTACATCTGCATACTCTAAAAGTTGTTGTATGTTTTGTATAGGGTTTGCACGATATTGTGTGATACTTCCTTGAGCATTAGAAGTTTGTCCAGTAAATGTTTCACCAGTAATAAACTTTTGTTGTGACGATATATAAAGTCTTTTGTTTCTTGAATCTTCTACAAGTATTGTTGCAGTTGCATTTGATGTTTCACCTTTTACAATTTCACCATTTGTAAATTGTGCAGTATCTTCTGTAAGTATCCTATCACCATCTTGTTCATCTAACACATACGCAGTCGTTGTTGTTTCATAACGCACATAACTGTTTACAACTGTATATGTAACTTGACCTGCTTCTAAAAACTTGTAATACTCTTTTAAGAACTTAACAAAAATTGGGTGGTCAGCCTGTATAAAATCAGGCACCTGTCCTTCTATGAGTGGTGAAAGTTTAGTCTGAAGTTTTGACTTTTCATCTGCCATTGATTAGTATCCAGAAGAAGTAGGATAAGATGTAGTTGTATTAACTGATGTTGTACTTGCAGTTCCAGATGTTGTAGTTGTATAACCTACACCAGTTGTTGTAGTATTGTCTACTTGTCCTGTTACATTTGAGTTAATTAAATCTATTTCTAATAATTGATTACGAACTGGAACAATATCATTAGAACTTGGTATTGCAGTTATTCTTATGTTATTAGATGTTTCTCCATCTACATTTGATACTGCTGTTATCTTTACTGCGTTAATAGACACAGTTCCATTTGCATAATCTATTGTACCAGCTGCAGAACTTAAATAGGTTCTTACACCAGAAACCACAGAGTATATTCTTACTACACCAGCACCATCTTCATCAAAGAAATATTCTGTGGTAGTATCTCCGTCAATTTGAAAACCTGTTGATGCAAGAATACCACCACCACTCTTATTGTGTTCAGAGTGAGGATTGTAAAATGCATTTGCAAAATTAATTGTATAGTTTGTAGATGTATTTAATGATGGTGTAAAAAATTTACCCATAGTCACTGTCGTTGTATTGTTTAGAATTGAATTGTCCACACCATCTATTTGTCCAGTTAATTGTGAATGTCTAAATGGTGAGTTGAATGTTTCTAGTCTTGCATTTGAGTAAGCAGTTATTGTATTAACAACTAAAGTTTCTAAATCTGATTTACCTTGTGTTGTTGCAGATGAGTTGTAATTAAATGAAATACCTAAAATTAAAAATGTTGTTTCTGGGTCAACTACCACTGGTGTAATAGACGCAACTTTAAAAGAACTTAAATCCTTTACCAAATTTTCTTTTTGTGATGTTGTGAGATTAAGTGCAGTTGTACTCTTTACTGATATAAAAACTTTACCGTACTCTGGTGTTGAACTTACACCTGTACTCGTATTATAACTTCCATCTTCACCACCCCACACTGAAACAGCTTGTGTATTAGGAAAAAGTTTTTTTACATAAACTTTATAATCCTCTGCTGTAACTGCACGACCTTGTGATGCGTAATCTAATGGTGCGTTTAATTTTATAGAACTAGAAGATTCTGCTTCAGCACCACCACTTGCATTTGCGACTGTTGTAACTGAAATATTTGTAACCGTATCTATTGATTCTGTTCTAACAAAAGATGATGCACCGTTAGCTGCAGTTTTATTAGTAATCACATAATTTAGTATAACTACATTACCATCTGATACTGCAACACTGGTTGCACCATCTCCAAAGTAAATTTCAAACTTACCACTTTCTGTTTCTTGTAAATAATAAACTGTACTTACACTTGACAGTTGTGTTATGTCAGTTGCCTTTGTGTATGTCGTAGAAGTTGTATCTGTTGTTGAGTTTTGAACTTTTACTGTGAGTGTTGTTGTATCTGCACGAATATCTGTCAACATAAATCTTTGGTCAACATCATTACTGTCCACAATATATTTCGTACTTGCATATGTTCCCTCATAAATTTCTGTGCTATCAAAGGGAATAGACGAACCTGTGTTTTGAGAAGTCTTATCATTAATTGTTACAAATTGAAAATTAACACCATCAATAGTTGTGTTGAATGTTGTACCAGCAGACATTATCGCAGTTGAATTTGATGTTGTAAGTGAAACATTGATTGTTGCAATAGGAGCTCTAGGTGAACCTACCTCATACCCTAACATCTTTGCATGAGATACCACACTTGAACGAAGTGATGCACTATCCAAGAACATTTCGTTTGCTAACATATTTGCATTGAAACCAAGATAGTGAGTATTGTATGCGAGGGTGTCTAATAATATATTCATACCAGAACCTTCAAAGTCATAGTCAGTAAATTCATTTTGTCCTTTTAGAAATGTTTTAAAATTTTCTTTTACAGTGTCAAAATCAAATTCTGTAACTCTTAATTTTTTATCATTTATTGCCATCTATCGTAACCTCTCTAGAAATGCGTCAAGTTCAATTAATTCTGTTGGTGCGTTTACCACATAAAAATATACGGTAACTTGATAACCGTTTGAATCAAAGTTTGGATTTGTTCTTACACCCACAAGTCTTGCTCTTGGTTCGTGGTTTATAATTGAGTCTTCTATCTTTCTTGAGATAACAGACGCAACCATAGGGGTCATTAATTCAAATAACATTCCTCTTACATTACCACCAATTTCTGGGTGAAAAGGTTTTTCATAAGTGTTTAATAAAATTAAATTACGAACAGAACGTTTAACTGCTTCAATGTCAGTTACTCTGTTTATATCTTTATCAGACTTTTTACTAAAGAATAAATCTAAATCTTTATATTGTTGTGCGTTTCTATCACTGCCATTATTTCTTTGTGCATCATTGTATGCAGACATACCTCTACTCCTAATGTATTATTTATACAGTATCACTTACCAAATGGTAATTTACCTTTTAACTTATTCAATGCATTTGATGGTATCTTTGCAGACAACGATTTACCAGATAACTCTTTTAACACTGGTGCAACTTCAGTAGCTATAGATTGTGCAGACTCATTTACTTGTGTAATACCACCTTCTATATCTGATGAAATCTGTGCAGATGCTGAAGATATATTTGCAGATATTTGTGCTTGAACATCTGGGTCTGATAATATTGCATTTGCTTTAGTTGTTACTATACTAATTTGTGCATCAAAGTCTACATTTGTTGCTACGGTTGCAATCTCTTCTAACGCACCTTCTGCTTGTGCAAGAACACTATCTTGTGCAGATTGTATTGCTTCTGTCGCACCAGCTTTTAGTTCGAAGTTTGGACAGTCTTTACATATATCAAAACTTGGCACACTTGGTAAACTACCACTTAACAAATCTGATGCACTTGATAGAGCATCTGTTGCACTTGATATTGCTGGTGCAGCTTTTGAAACTAAATCATCAAGGTCGAAACCATTAGCTGATAATGCACTTCCAAAATTATCAGTGATTGAGGATAACTTAGATTGGTAATCTAACAAACCTGCTGGGGTTGATAAATCAAAACTTGCTAACGCAGTCAGTTCTCCTTGAAAACTTATTGCTGGTACAGAGGGTATCTCTGGTAACATACTTGATAAGTTTGATGATACACTTGTTATGTTTGCTGAAACTGCGTCCTTCAGTGCAGACGCAGAAGTAAAGTTCCCACCAAGTTGTGATGTTAGTTTACTTTTTAAATCAGCAGTTGCACCTGTTACTGCATCAAAGTTTATATTTGCTCCACAAGTCATTTATTTCTCCTAATTTACTGGGGCAACTTCATCTGTACCAGTTCCTCTTGCTGGTGATACTGGGTGAACGTGGTCAGTTAAAGCTCCGTCACCTTTTACGTCAATAAATGTATCCCCATCAATTTTCTCTTTGAACGCACCGACATAATGATGAGTTGCATCACCACTATACTTAATACCTGTTACACCAGATATTTTAGTTGTAAGAGATGAACTGTAAGTTTCTGTAACTGCACCTGTTACACTTTGACTTAATGTTCCACCAATTGTTTCTGTTACATTTTCTTCATAGTTAATTGTAACATTACTACCAGAACCATGTGATGTTTCGTTACCAGCTACAATAGACACATCATTGATAGCTATAACACCAAAGTCCTGTAGTGCAGTTTGAACGATTGATGCAGTTGTAGATGTGACTGAAATATCAGAGGTCACAGTTATGTCCTGTGTTCCACCCACTGTCCTAGTTTCATTTCCACTAACTGTTGTTGTTATATCTCCTAGTATCTGTCCGATAGTTGCAATGTAGTTTTTATCGACAGACAGATTGTAACTTCCATTTACAATTTCAGTTTCCATATTACCACCTATGGGATTACCATCTTCACCTTTCTTTCCACCTATCTTTACAATCTCATTTAGTCCAACTCTACGAATATAGTTTCCAGTTATGTCAAGTGTGTAATCTCCATCTACATATTGTCTAACACTTCCATATACAGTCAAGTCTAGGGCTCCACTTGGATTACCTGTTTTTGCATCTTTTCCAACTGCATTGATAACTATCTTTTTATTTCTTGCGATAATCTCGTAATCATCATAAACAACTTTTGTAACTCTTGTTCCCTGTGGGTGTATCTCCTCAAATGTTCCAGACATATGCTCTCTGTATAATCTCTCATTGTCTGGTGTATCATCTATCTCAAAGACGTGTCCACTCTCCGACTCTTGAACATGATTGAATGGATACTTTGCAGAAGGGTATGGGTCTTGATTACTGAATACAGATTTAGGGTGAGGTTCACTCCACTTACCATTTGCGACAGAAGTAGAAAATTCTTGTGAGTTGTTTAGGCCAGGTTTACCAGCAGTAGGAACATCTGCGAGTTTATTCTTTCTTCTTCTTTCAAGTGACTTGTGTGTTTCAGAAACAATACCCTGTGCAAGACGATTGGTGTCTGGTTCATTGATTGAATGATTGGAGTGTGTAATTTTTTCTGAGGGGTACTTTGCGTTAGGGTCACCAAATCCTCTAGTCGCATCTGCAACTGAGGTGGGTTTGCCAGGCAATGAACCTATGATGAGTGGTTGTTGTTTCTCCACTGCGTCCAAGAAGAAGCCCACAACCCAACTTCCTTCAACAAGAAAAGAAGGGGTGTTCCCTAGTCCTTGCATGGAAGGGTCGGTGATGGGGTGCATAATGTGAGCCCAAGGCAAATCACTTTTAGGTATGTTTACTAAACTTTCTGAATGCCAACCTAAACAACGGACACGAACTCTTCCCAATTTTTCTGGGTCGTTTCTATCTTCCACGACTCCAGTGAACCAGACGAAACCGTCTTGTCCCATAAAATAATTTTCATTCATAGTCAATACTCCTTACAGAGTATTTAGTCCGTTAATGTAAATCAGGGTCACGGCCAAGTCGTGCTTTTCTTATCTCTTGATACTCTTCAATGTGTAAGTCTATGTCTTTTACTTGTTCGTTCATTATACTCATTGTATCTTTTGCTTGGTCGTAATCTAAAGAATCATGTAATATCACTTTTTGTATGATGCGATATTTTGTCATAGTGAAGGTTATATAGTGTTTTGATTTTTTAGAAACTAGAAAGATTACCAGCAATCATGATTCTTTCATGGTCGCAAGTATGCTCTGGAACTTCGTGATGTAACCAGCCAGGGAAGATAGTCATGGTACTTACAGTAGGTGTCACACGATAATTTGCGTGAGTAAAGACTAAAGGACTGCATTGCTCACACCCACTGACGCAATACGTCCAACTCCAAGTATCAGGCCAGTGCGTATGACTATTGGTGAACTGACCTTTACCGTATATCAATCCCCAAGAGGTAGACACTTTATACTGAGTAGGGTTCTGTGTTCCGTCTTCGTTGGTTCTGGTTGCAAGAGGTAATAACTGTGCAAGACCTATAGCTGCATTACCCAACATACGAAAGGCCTTGGATTGTTCGTGCATATCCCAACGAGTCATCATACACTGTGCAGAAGGGTTTCGCATTCCCAGACTATCTCCAGCAGTTCGGATATCATCTTCCAATATCTTATTCAGGTCTTCTACATTCGTCAGAGTTTCCGTATGGACAGGAAAACTTTCATTAAATTTAATCATCATCAGAGTTATCTCTCGCAGACGAATCGGAGTTTGGATTCGAGGATTTTTTACGTTCCTTCTCTCTCCGTTCATATTCGGATAGTAATACATGCTCCTTCGCAACGAAGTCCCACACTAGACAGGCTATCGTAGAATAGCTATTCATCATCTTCCTTCTTATCTAACCAACTCGCATCAGGAGTTGGAGAAGGTTCATCTGGATAGGTAAAGAACTCAGTATGAGTATCTATTACAGTTTCCTCTTCTTTCCCACTATGACGATAGACTTCGACATACGCATTACATCTCGGACACGATAGGTTGGTTACCATATCGTATTCCTCAGCATCATCTATATCGTGGTCGCCACCCCAAATCAGTTCATGCCCACAGTGATAGCAGTGCATTAGTAATTCTTCCTTGCAAGGTCTTCATAGTAATCCCTTGTAGTTTTGGGTAGTCTATCCCAGTGTGCGTAATTGCACTTAAAAGTCTTCTGGTCACATCTAAATAAATCCTTAGCCTTCTGTAGATAGAAGTAACTATGGTCGTATGCTGTTTTGGTTACACTCATTATTCTTTATCCTTTCTATTCACAAACATTAAATTATAAACTCCACCAAAAGGGTAATCACTTTCCAATGTCTTTGATGTCTTTTGGACTGATGACTTGGTACGCACCTTTGTTGTACGCAATCGCAACGGTATAAGTCTTGTCAGTTTCTCTTTTAGGTTTTTTAACACATGGACTCCAGTTAGGTTGTATAAAAGTTTTCTTCTGTTCGATAGGCTTCTCTGTATGGTAGTCAACAGTAATCATGGTCTGAGGTTTTCTTCTTACTCTCTTGTCTAATCCCATAGACTTCAACCATTTACTATGTTCTTTCTCAGCTGCAAGTAGGGACGCAGTCTTCTTTCTCTTGACCTTCCTTGACTTACCTTGATGATTGTACATAGGGTGCATTAGTGCCATACTATAACTCCAAATAGTTTAAGAGTATCAGTATTGTCAATAGTATCATTACATAGTCTATCATCTAGTACCCAAAGTGAGTAGTCATAACATACGCAAAGATACTGACATATAGACAATAACCTATACCCATCATTATATAATATCGAATCATAATCCTATTATAGTATAGATTACAACAAATGTCAAGAAGATAATCCAGAAGAGTAATAGGTCATTCATTTGCCATCATCTCTTCTATTCTCTTGCTCTTCTAAGAGTGCGTCTAACTTCTTTTCCATTCTATTCAGTATATCTATTGCTTCCCTTGCATAGTTTCTGTATGGGTCTTCCTCTGGTAACTCATCTTTTATTGCCATTGTGTTTCCTTTCAAATACTCAGTTGTAAACATTCCGTCCTCGTCAAACTCTCTTACTTCAAAGTCTTCCTCAGTCTTCTCACACCAGTTACAGGGCTCACCTTTGCCGACACCCATGAGTGAGTTCTCCTCCTCGCAGTAGTGTTCCCATATATCTGGTTCTTTGTAACTCATACAATTATTATATAGGGAAGTGCATCTGATGTCAAGTAGATTCTGGGTAGGGGGCTAATTAACTCAGAGTACGAGTCGGTTGGTATTGTTCGGAAACCTTATTAGACTTACTTCTATTATCAGATGGGGGTAGATACTGTAAGTTCCACCAGACGTGAAGTCCAGAACAAGTCTTACCTTTGAGTGGGTATATGTGGTCTACTTCCATACCGTCTGGTCTATTTGCATAGAACTCTTTTACCTTACGTCTATTCTCAGAGGTATTCAGAGTAGCTTGTCGCATTCTTTTTTTATTCATACCATTACGCACTCTATGTTTATCTGGAGTGTAATAACCTTGTTGGTATTCTCTGAGATGTTCTCTATTGTTTTGTTGATATTTTAAGTATAACAGGACAGACTGACAAATGCAAATCAAGATAGTTAAACATTGTTGGCAAAATGAACTAGATATGAACAATATATTACTCGTCAAGAAAGGTAATGGAGTTGTTCATAGAATGTCTAAAGATTATAGTATGATTTCTTTAGTGAATTGAAATTTGAAAGAATTTAAGTGCCTGAAAATAATCCAAAGAATATAGTGTTTGATAAATTTGCCCAGGTTGCCAGCGCGCTTGGTAGTAGCAAGCGTCTGGAACTGCTTGAGCATTTAGCTCAGGGAGAGCGTAGCATAGATGTCCTTGCCCAACTTTTGGGCTCAACTCTTGCTAATACCTCACAACATCTGAAATGCCTTCGTGCTGCTGGCCTAGTGAGTTCTAGTAAAGTGGGTAAGTACGTATTTTGCAGGCTAAGTGGGGACTCGGTTATTGACCTAATTTCAGCGCTGCAACGTACTAGCGAGGAACATGTTGCGGAAGTCAAGGAGATCGTTTCTAGTTATTTTAATAAATGCGATAAAATGGAATCTTTGTCACGTCAGCAGTTGATTGAGCGCTTGGAAAGAGGCATCGTAACGATACTTGATGTCCGCCCAGAAGACGAGTTTAATATGGCGCATATACCAGGCGCTATTAACATTCCCATAAAGCAACTCTCAGCACGCCTTTCAGAAATACCAGATGA
>ERZ651776.2875-NODE-2875-length-17983-cov-3.103485_pt1 | contig 17983 bp, 12 predicted proteins | sample MGYA00514761_ERZ651776 | MGnify/ENA metagenome assembly ERZ651776 | reverse complement strand
AAAAAGCAAAAGAAGAGGAAGCTGAAAAAAGAGCAAAAATTGAAGCTGAATATAAGGACGCAATCACTAAAGCTGATGAACTGTTTAATTCAAAAAAATACCTGGAGTCTATTCCTGAATATCAAAAAGCTAAAAAAATAGATCCGGAAATGGCCTATCCTACCGACCAAATTGCAGAAGCTAAAAAACTTCAAGCGCAGGTAGAAGCAGAAAAAGCGAAAGCTGAAGCCGCAAAAAAATTAGAAGAGGATTTTAAAGCAGCTTTAGATGAAGGAGATGCTGCTCTTAAAGACAACGCTTATGAAAAAGCAATAAGTTCCTACCAAAAAGCCAAATCATTAAAACCGGCTGATCCAATTCCTAATGCAAGAATAGAAACGGCTAAAAAAACTCAGGCCGATGCTAAAGCCAAAGCTGAACAAGAGAAAATTCAAAAAGAATTTGATGATGCAATGTCAAAAGCAGATGCATTGCTTAGCGCAAAGTCTTATGACGAAGCAATTATAGCTTACAAGGATGCACAAAAAATTAAACCTAGTGATCCGGCACCAAAAAGTAAGATAACAGAAGCTGAAAATCTCAAAAAGCAAAACGCAGAAGCAGCAAAAAAAGAAAAGTACGAAGCGCTGGTTTCAGCAGCCGATGATTTGCTCAAAGACAGTCAGTTTGATGCTGCAAAAGAAAAGTATGGAGCTGCAGCCGCTGAAATGCCACATGAGACCTACCCTAAAACTAAAATCAAGGAATGTGAAGAGTTAAAAGTCTCTGCCGCAAAAGCTGAGTTAAGAAAGCAATACGATGCCTTGGTTAAAGCAGCTGATGACCTTTTAGAGAAAGAAGAATTTGATGCGGCAAAGGGGAAATATCAAGAAGCGCTAACCTTACTTCCCAACGAAACGCATCCTAAAACTATGATAACTGAGGCAGACTCTCGAAAAAAATCCAAAGCAGCTGGAGAAGTCAGAGCGCAGTATGATGCTATTATCAAAGAAGCCGATGATTTGGTTAAAACAGAAGCATTTGATCAAGCAATTGCAAAATATAACGAAGCAAAAAAAATAATTCCAACAGAAAAGCATCCCAATGACATGCTTCTGGAAATTGAAAAGCTGAAAAAACAAAAAGCCAACGAAGCACTTTCAGCGAAGTATGATATTGAATTAAAAAAAGGAGAGGAACTTTTAAAGGAAGAAAAGTTTGATGAAGCTATTTCCGCATTTGAAGCAGCACATGCAATAATGCCGCATGAAAACAAAACGACTGAATTAATTACCGAAGCAAAAAATCTAAAGGAACAAAAAAAACGAGGTGCTGTTCAAGCGGAATTCGATGCTAAAATCAAAGAAGGAGAGGGTTTAATGCAAGCTCAAGAATTTGATCAAGCCATTGCAAAATTTAATGAAGCCGCAATTATTCTGCCTTCAGACAATAAAGTGAAATCATTGATTGAAGAGGCCAAAAAAGAAAAGTTAGCCAAACTAGATGCTTTAGCAACCGAAAAATTCAACACTCTTATTAAAGCAGGAGACGAAGCACTGGCTTCAGAAGACTTTGTTACTGCTCGGTTAAAATATGATGAGGCTTTGGCTGTTCATAAGGCCGGAAAAAATACTGTTGTTGCTAAACTAGCGGCTCTGGCTCAAAAGGAAAAAGAAAAACAAGAACAAGAAATGGCTGCTTCAGCCGCTGCTGAAAAACAAAAGAAATTTGACGGTCTAATAGCTCAAGCTAACTCCAAGAATGGTGCTGGAGATTACAGTGGAGCGATGACTACTATTTCATCAGCATTAGCCATTTTTCCCAACAATAAAGAAGCAACAGCCCTAAAATCAGAGTTAGAAGGTAAAATTCAAGCTGAGCAAGCCAAAGCTAAAGAAGCAGCTGCTTTAGCGCAGGCAGCCAAAGAAAAACAAGCAAAAGAAGAACAGATTAGTCAACTGATTAGCGACGCCAAACAAGAGGCCAGTCAGAAAAACTACTCTATTGCCTTAGCAAAAATTCAAAATGCACTTACTATCGACAATGCCAGTGCTCCGGCGATAGCTGCGAAAACTGAAATTGAGAGTGCTCAAAAAGCATTTGAAGCAGAAAAAGAGCAAAATGCTGAAGCTGCAGCCGCAGCGGAAAAAGAGCGAAAAGAAAAACAATTGAAAATCACTAACCTTTTGGCAACTGGTGGGGATGCATTAGCCAACAAGGAATTTACCGCTGCTGAAACGGCATTTAACCAAGTGCTTGATATTGACCCTTCGAATGCCGCTGCTACTACAAAACTGTCAGAGCTTAAACAACTGATTGAAGAGGATAAGCTGGCCGCAGAACAAGCTGAAAAAGCAAAAGCGAACAAAGAAAAACAAGCAGAGCTGAGGAAACAAGTAGATGAGTTATTGGCTAAAGGCAATGCATCGCTGAATGAAAATAATTTTGACGCAGCTTTAGCCAGTTACAATTCAGCATTAATAATTGACCCAGCAAATGAAGAAGTCAGTTCTAAAATTTCGGAAGCAAAAAGTAAAAAATTAGCGGCTGAAAATAAAGCCAAAGCTGATGCTGATGCTAAAGCAGCGGAATTAGCAGCTGCAGAAGCAGCAAAGACTGCAGCAGATCGTGAAGCAAAAATCAATTCAATACTTTCTGAAGGAAACGAGCTGGAGCTTGCCGGAGATTTAAATGCTGCGAAATCAAAATACAACGAGGTTTTATCAATTGATGCAAATAATGCTGATGCTAAGTCAAAAATAAGTAGCATAGATTTGAAATTAGCAAAGTTGGATCAAGAAAAACGTGCTCAAGAAGCAGCTGCTAATGCACAAAAGGAAAAAGCGGCTGCTGCAGCTGCAGCGGCTGAACTTGCTCAGCAAAAAGCAGCTAAAGAAGAGCAAATTCAAAGTCTACTTTCACAAGCAGATAATTTAGCATTGCAAAAAAACTACGACCAAGCTAAGTCAAAATATAGAGAAGTATTAGCTATTGACAACGCAAATACTATTGCAACTTCAAAAATCGTAGAGATTGATTCCAAAGTTGCCGCACAGAATAAAGAGCAATTAGCAAAAGAAGCTGCTGCAAAGGCTGAGCGCGAAAAGCTCGCTGCTGAATCTGCTGCCGCTGAACTTGCTCGGCAAAAAGCAGCTAAAGAAAAGCAAATTCAGAGTCTACTTTCGCAAGCCGATAATTTGGCAATGCAAAAAAATTACGATCAAGCTAAGTCAAAATACAAAGAAGTATTAGCTATTGACAATGCAAATAATATTGCAACTTCAAAAATCGCAGAGATTGATTCCAAAGTTGCTGCACAGAATAAAGAGCAATTGGCAAAAGAAGCCGCTGCAAAAGCTGAGCGTGAAAAGCTTGCTACTGAATCTGCCAAAAAAGAACTAAAACAAAAGGTAGCAAGTCAAATTGCAATTGGAGATCAAATGGTAACGAATAAAAATTACGCTGATGCAATTGGAGCTTACAGAAAAGCAATTGAGTTAGACCCTCAAAATTCGCTTGCAAAAACTAGAATAAGTGATGTTACTGCGCTTATATCCGAAGAAGAGAATAAGCGTAAAAAAATGAATGCGCAAGAACGACAGGAAGAGGTTGATGCTTATTTAAATGAAGCAAAAGCATTAGTAGTAAAACGCGATTATCAGCAAGCTAAAAGTAAATACGATAAAGTACTTTCAATCGATGCAAGCAATGCTGCAGCTGAAAATGGATTAGCTGCAATTAAATCTCAATTGGATAATTTGGCCGCGATTGAAGCGCGTAATTCTGCCAATAAAGATGCTGAACTCAAAAAAGCAAAAGAAGTTGAGCGTATACTCGATGAAGGTTACGATTTGTTTGCTGGGGGAAAATACGATGACGCGATAGATAAGTTTAAAGAAGGTGTTGACATTGACCCTACGAATAGTGAAATAAAGCAAGCAATTCACGAGGCATTGGAACAAGAAAATCGTTTACGAATGATCATGTTGGCTAAAAAATCAAATAGACCAAGACCACAGGCAAAATTTGAGACTGAAAATATTGGCGGAAAAGAACGAACAGATAAAAAGAAATATCAAAACGAATTAGGAAATGCTTACCCGGAAGGTGTTACAGAAACTCAAAAAGAAGAGGAGCGTAAAAAAATCACTAAACGAATTGTAGTAAAAGAAAAAGTCGGTTCAGAATACCTCCGAATAAGCTACGAATGGGGAGGTACTTATTATTTCAAAAACGGAGAATCAGTGGGCACCTACATCTGGCAATACGAAACTAGAGACCCTTCTAAAGCAAACTAGCCCCAATCTTCAGGATTAAATTCTCCTTCTTCTATCTCTTTGTGATTTTTATCGTTCCGGAATAATTTCATCGTGTTACCCCTACCCTTCAGAAAATATTTATCACCTCGAACTTCAATCAAAGAACATTCTCTTAAACCAATCAAATTGATGTTTGGGTGCAGTAGTTGAAACTCCGCCAAACGCATATCTCTTGTTTCTCCTCCGTGTCCAGCAATACTCGCATTTGTATAATGCACATTTAACTGAAAAGGCAATTGCCCTAATCCGATAAAGCTTTTAGGCTGAACTATAGGCATATCATTGGTCGTAAATAAAAACGGACAGGCGGTATTACTCCCCGCACTCCAACCCATATAAGGCATCCCCGAATTTATTCTTTGATTAATACTATCAATTAAATTCAGCTCGTGTAATTGTTGAAACAGACGAAAAGTATTTCCTCCACCAATAGCAAGAGCATCGCAGTTTTCTATTGCTTGCTGTGGATTTTTGAATTCATGAATTCCAACTATTTCATGACCAATTGTAGAAAATACATCAGAAACTGTTTTTGTATACTCATCAAAAGAGATAGACACTCCAGCGTAAGGAATGAATAAAACTTTGACTTTTTTTTCTCCAAGAAAATCTTTAACAAATGGTTTTCCCCAATTAAAATAGGGTTCAGAAGGAATAGAAGAATTGCTGAGCAGTAGTAATTTTTTCATTCGACGAAAATGAAAAATAAATTTCTATTTCGCAGCGTTCAGAAGAATCATTTTTTCAAAATGAGCATTATCAGCTCCAATAATTCCCAATACATACCAACCACTTGAATATTCAGAAAGATCTATCTCAACGGATTGTTCTTTATGGACAATATCAAAGGTTTTGTCAAAAACTATGCGCCCCTCTGCCGTAACTACCTGTATTGTGGCACTTTCATCATGTCGGTCTAGGAAATTTAAAGCTATACGAGATCCGTTCTGAAAATAGTTGAATTGTTGTTTGCTCTAAATGTTCTTCTTCAAAATTTAATTCTACAAAAGAACCGTTTTGTTTGAAGGCATACAAATGCCCTTGATTTACAATCACTTCAGATTGAATGATATGACTGACATCTTCATTGCCATCATAGTCAATTTGTCTTAATCTGTAATAAGCAGAAACACTTAGGTCAGCTGTATAATCGCTATATTGATAAAAATGAACTTCGTTAGTAGTTCCATTGCCTGTTACTTGCCCAATTGCCTCCCATTCTGATTGTAGTTCTCTCTACAATAAAATAATCGTTGTTTAATTCTGATGCCGTTTTCCATTCTAGCTCCACTCTATTTTCAAAAGTTTCTGATAAAAAGCTTACTAATGCCACAGGCAAAGGACTGGTGCTTCCAGCATTCCAACCACCTTCATTAGCAGCTCTTGGCCCACTGAATGAGCCATTACCAACTAGATTACCAGATGAACCAATAATGGCCACAGAATTTCCGTGAGTTCCTTCAATGGTTGCTCCTGATTCAATTATTAAAGCTGAATTTCCATCTAAAGTGAGGTCGCATTTTTTGTTTAATGTAAAGTAAGCCCCGGTTTTAAGAATTATTCGAACACCATTAAGTGAAATATCATTGTCTTGAAAAGGCAAATTGACCGCCCCAGTAATAATAATCGTATCACCATTTCCTGGCAAACCTGTTGGGCTCCAGTTACCTGATACGAGCCACGAACCGCCGCTAATAGTTTTAGTTGTTGCATTCAAACCATTTGAAACGAATAGACCTACTAGAATAAGCACAAAACAGAGTCTGATTTTCACTGCAATTATTTAAACACAATGCAAATACACAATTAAACATTCTTTTAACGCCAAAACTATTATCCTCTTGGTCCTTACGAGAAAGATAAAATGTTTAAATTATTGACATAATGGCACATTTATTCAACTGGCACATGCATTGAAAAGACTTGCATTCATTACAATTAAATTGAATAACTCTAAATAACTGAAAAAATGGCAACAGGAAAGATAAACGTTCAAGCGGATAACATTTTCCCCATTATTAAAAAATTCTTGTACTCTGACCACGAGATATTTCTTCGTGAATTGGTTTCTAATGCAGTTGACGCAACTCAAAAACTAAAAACACTTCAAAAAATCGGCGAATTCAAAGAAGAATTAGGCGATATTCAAATCAACGTTGCTTTTGATGAAACAGAAAAGACCATTACCATTGAAGATCATGGTCTAGGAATGACGGAAGAAGAAGTGAAAAAATATTTGAACCAAGTTGCGTTTTCTGGAGCAGAAGAATTCGTAAAAAAGTACGAAGGTCAATCAGAGCAAATTATTGGTCATTTTGGCCTTGGCTTCTATTCTGCCTTCATGGTTTCTGAAAAGGTTTCTGTTGAAACAAAATCATATAAAGATGAACCTGCTGTGCTTTGGGAATGCAATGGCGACCCAGAATTCAAAATCAAAAAGTCTAAAAAAACAACTCGCGGATCTAAAATCACTTTACACATTGCCGAAGATTCAGAAGAGTTTTTAGCGGAACCAAGAATTAAAGGAATCTTAGACAAGTACTGTAAGTTTTTACCTGTCGAAATTAAGTTTGGGACAAAAACCGAAAGTATTGATGATCCTTCAGGTGCAAAAGACGAAAATGATGCTCCTAAGAAATTAGAAACAGTAGTTGATAATGTAATCAACAACCCTAATCCAGCTTGGAACAAAAAACCATCGGATTTAAAAAAGGACGATTACAACAACTTCTATCGTGAATTGTACCCAATGACTTTTGAAGAGCCGTTGTTCAATATTCACTTGAATGTCGATTTTCCATTTAACCTAACAGGCATCTTATACTTCCCAAAATTGGGGAATGCAAACAACTTGCAGCTGCAGAAGAACAAAATTCAGTTGTATTCGAACCAGGTATTCATTACAGATTCTGTAGAAGGAATTGTACCTGAATTTTTGACCTTATTGCACGGTGTAATCGATTCACCAGATATTCCATTGAATGTATCTAGATCTTACTTACAGTCTGATGGAAACGTGAAGAAAATTAGTGGTCACATTACCAAAAAGGTTGCTGACAAGCTTTCTTCTATGTTTAAGAAAGACCGAGCAGATTTCGAGCAAAAATGGGATGATGTTAAGATTTTCATGGAATACGGAATGCTTACCGAAGAAAAATTCATGGAAAAAGCTCAAGGTATTTACTTACTAAAGAATACCGAAGGCGCGTACAAAACCATTGAAGAATTCAAAGAGGAAGTAAAAGAAAAGCAAACCAACAAGGATGGTAAAATCGTTATTCTATATGCTTCTGATGTAAACGAACAACATTCGTATATAGAAGCCGCTCAAAACAAAGGCTACCAAGTAGTTGAAATGGCAAGTCCTTTATCTTCTCATATTGTACAGCAATTAGAGAGTAAATTGGAAAATGTAACCTTTGCACGTGTAGATTCAGATACACTGGACAAATTGGTTGCTAAGGATGATGTTGCTAAACACAATTTAACTGAAGATCAGGAAAAAGAGCTGAAAGAAGTGATTGAAAGTGTTGTGGATAAAGCTGCTTATACTGTAGTTCTTGAAAACTTGAGTGAAGACGATAGCCCAATGTTGATTACGCAATCTGAGTTTATGCGTCGTATGAAAGAACAAAGTGCTGCAGGTGGCGGTGGAATGATGGGCATGGGAAATATGCCTGACATGTACAACTTGGTTGTAAACGCAAATCACCCGCTTACGAGTAAGATTCTGATGGAACAAGATGGAGACAAGAAATCTAAATTGGCCAAACAAGCTGCCGATTTAGCTCAGCTTTCTCTTGGTTTGTTGACCGGTAAAGACCTTACTAGCTTCGTAAAACGAAGCGTTGAATTAATAGATTAAACTTAAAAATGCCGATTGAAATTCAATCGGCATTTTTTTTAAATTTTATAAAATGAAAAAACTAAAAAACCTCTTTCTAGTTCTCGTAACAGGAATAACCTTGAGCTCATGCGGCTACAATAGTATGGTAGAAAAAGATGAGCAAATTGCTCAACAATGGGCGCAAGTAGAAAATCAATATCAAAGGCGATCTGATTTAATTCCAAACTTGGTGAATACTGTAAAAGGTTATGCTGACTTTGAAAAAAGCACGTTAACTGCAGTTGTCGAAGCAAGGGCAAAAGCAACAAGTGTGCAAGTAAACGCGAACGATTTAAATCCAGAGTCGATTAAAAAGTTCCAAGCAGCTCAAGGTGAACTTACTGGTGCGCTTTCTAGGCTGTTGGTTTCTGTTGAGCGTTATCCAGATTTAAAAGCAAACCAAAGTTTCTTGGAATTACAAGCTCAATTAGAGGGTACAGAAAACAGAATTTCTACTGAAAGAAAGCGCTTTAATGATGCTGTTGGTGATTACAATTCCTACATCAGAAAATTTCCTAGAAACCTTTATGCTAGCGCATTCGATTTTGAGAAAAAAGGATATTTCGAGGCCGATAAAGGTTCCGAAAAAGCACCGTCAGTAAACTTTAACTAAACTATGAACGCAGAAAACTTTTTTAACGCTGAACAACGCCAACGCATTGTATCTGCAATAGAGCATGCTGAGCTAAATACTTCTGGAGAAATACGAGTACATGTCGAAAATCACTGTAAGAAGGATGTCATGGACAGAGCTTGTCAAGTATTTTCTTCACTCAACATGCAAAAAACGCACTTAAGAAACGGTGTATTAATCTATTTAGCGATCAAGGATAAGCAATTGGCAATAATTGGCGATGTAGCTATTAACGAAAAAGTTGCAGACGACTTTTGGGATTCCACAAAAACCATCATACTCAATGAATTCAAAAAAGGACAATTTTGCGATGGATTATCAAAAGGAATTGAGTCCGTTGGTGAGCAATTACAAGATTTCTTCCCTTACCAATCGGACGATATCAATGAACTGAGTGATGAAATTTCATTCGGTAAAAATTAAAAAATGAAAAATATAATACTCCTATTTTTATTGGTTCCCACATACCTGTTAGGCTTCAGTATCCAAGCTTTTGACAAGGATGGGATTCCCAAAAAACCTAGCCCTCCCCGATTAGTCAATATTATTGAAGGAACACCTGAGGTGTTTTCGGTAAACCAAATAAACCAATTAGAAGCGGACTTAGTGTCGTTTTCAAAAAGTACTGGTGTTCAAATTGTTTTGGCCGTTGTGCCTAATTTAAACGGCTATGAAAAAGCACAAATGGCAACGGAAATAGGTCAACGATGGGGCGTTGGTGAGAAAGGAAAGGACAACGGAATTGTTCTTCTCTTAAAGCCAAAAACTAGTAGCTCCAAAGGGCAGGTATTTATTGCAACGGGTTACGGCTTAGAAGGCGTCATACCCGATGCAATTGGTAAACGAATTGTTGAAATTGAGATGATACCTTCCTTCAAACACAATGATTATTACACTGGAATTACAAAAAGTATTTCCACTTTAAAAGGCCTCGCCCTTAAAGAGTATTCGGCAAAAGAATATTTATATAAAACAGATAGTAGTTCAAGTGGATTAAGTTTTTTACCATTTCTAATTTTCATTTTTGTGTTTCTCATTTTACGCAGAAGAAGCAGTCGCAGAAGAAATTATTCCTCCAGTTCTGTTCCGTTTTGGACAGCAATGTTCTTAGGAGGTTCTGTTGGGCGCGGCAGCCCTGGAAATTGGAATGATTTTTCATCTGGTTCAGGTGGATTTGGCGGTTTTGGCGGCGGTGGATTTGGCGGCGGCGGTGCAGGAGGATCTTGGTAAGGTTGAATGTTCAACGTATTACGTACGGCGTTAATTCAGGGGTGGTAAATGATTATTTGCAAGCAATTAAATGTTGAGTTTTGAATGTTGAATGTACCGCGTAAAACGCTAGGTATGGGTGGTAATTGATTTTATGCAAGTATTAATTTTGATTTTTTTGAACAATCAATTTAATTTACCTTAAACAAATAATTGGAAATTGAAAATTAAGCATTGGAATTTAAAGGAATAAATGGCGAATTATAGTAAATGGATAGCCGGCGGAATCGGCTGGGCTTTTGGAGGGCCAATTGGAGCAATCATTGGTTTTGCAATTGGAAGTATGTTGGATGGTGCATCGAATGACAACCGATTAGGTCCAGGAAGTGAACAGCCATCTGGACGAGGCGATTTTAACGTGAGTCTTTTGGTGTTGAGTGCGGCCGTAATGAAAGCCAACGGAAAGGTAAAAAAGAGTGAATTAGAATACGTAAAACAGTTTCTGGTTGGTCAATTTGAAGCACAGCATGCAAAAGAACTCTTGATTGCGCTAAGAGATATGCTGGACAAACCAATACCATTGAACCAAGTAACCGCCCAAATTTCTATGAACATGGCCAGCGCAATGCGCTTGCAACTGATGCAGTACTTATTCGGAATTGCCAAGGCTGATGGAATTGTAGATCAAAGAGAATTGAAGTTGCTGCAACAAATTTCAGATGGGTTGCGCCTCTCCTCTACCGATTTCAATTCTTTAAAATCTATGTTTTACGTCGATTCGGCGAGCCACTATGATGTTTTAAACCTTAAAAAAACGGCTTCAGAAACTGAAATTAAAAAGGCCTATCGAAAATTCGCCGTTGAATACCATCCCGATAAAGTTATGAACCTAGGCGAAGAATACCAAAAAGCGGCTAAAGAGAAATTCCAAAAAGTTCAAGAAGCTTACGAGCAAATAAAGCTGGAAAGAGGGATAAAGTAGAGGCTAAGAATTGAAAATATACTTTCAATCTAGAAGGGAGTTGTTTTTTTCTTAAACTAATTAATCAATTCCAACCCAATAAATTACGCTATCCGTTCCTTGCCTGCCGGCGAGCAAGGAGTGATTCTGACGAAGGAGAGATCGTATCGAGAACAACTCCCAACCACCAACCTCCAACCACCAATTACAAAAAGACCAACCCAATTAACTACGCTTAGGCGGGGACTTGAACAAGGTACTATCGGAACTGTTTCGAAAGCAGTTGTAAAAAACAAGCAAATTCAAGCATTGAAACAATAAAGGAGCGTTTCAATTCATAGGAATTTTTATCCTGAAACTCTTTTTTTTGTTAAATCAAAATAGGCAATATCCTCAAAAATAAGCACTTTTTTAGATTACTAAACCGACACAAACCAACTCAAAAATCTAAAAAACAGCACCTTAAATATAAGCTAGGATTCTTTACATAAATATTTAGTTATGAGTATCATAATTAATATATATAAACACTAATGGAAACTATTACCTAGCATTGTAAGCGCAGATTCATTAACAAGTAAAACATAATCACATGAACTTCACAAGAACAATACTAGCACTTGCCGCCCTCCTTTCGTTTTCTAGTTGTGCCATTATAAGACCTGGCGAAGTAGGCGTGAAACAGAGACTTGGAACCTTAAGCGATGAATATAAAACCCAAGGATCTATTTGGTACAATCCATTTGTGACAAGAGTTATCATAACCAATGTTCAAATAAAAGACGTAGAATTATCATTGAGCCTCCCAAGTAAAGAAGGATTGAGCGTGGAAGCTCAAATCTCTATTCTATACAGAATCGATGAGAAAAGCGTTCCAGAGGTGATAAAAAACATAGGGCTGGGATATGAAAACATTATTGCCAACGTATTTCGATCTGCCGCAGCTGATGTTTGTGCGCAATACTTTGCAAAGGATATGCACTCGGGAATGCGTGCAGAAATCGAAAAAGCAATTTTAGATAAAATGGCTACTACACTTCAGCCTCAAGGAATTTTGACGGAGGCTGTATTGATGAAAAGTATCAAATTGCCCAACGGATTGGCGCTGTCTATTGAGTCAAAATTACAAGCCGAACAAAATGCCATGCGTATGGAGTTCATTTTAAAACAAGAACGACTGGAGGTCGAACGTAAAATAATTGAAGCAACGGGCTCTAAAGATGCTCAGAAAATAATCTCTGAAGGATTAACCGAACAAATCATTCAAATTAGAGGTATTGAAGCGTTTCTAGAATTAGCAAAGTCACCCAACGCTAAAGTGATTATTACCGATGGTAAAACACCCTATTTGGTGGAATAACGCCACTATTCCTTGTCAAACAAGCTAGCAAAAGCAGGTATTAGGGCGACTTATACATTGAGTGTGTAGTTAATGATGAGCCATTAAAAATCTGTTCTTCAATTGGAAAGGGAAAGTTCTTAGGAAACGCCTCTTAAAACACTCCCTCCAATTTGATTTTCATGTTTCTTGCTTTTAATTCTAGAACGCAGTTTAGGCCGCAACAAAGATTTAAGCAAACCAAGGCTCGTCGTTGGAGGGTATTTTATAAATTCGCAGTCCTTATTTAAACGAAAGAAAAACACGATATATGAATTTTGATCTTATTGTATTAGGAAGTGGACCAGGTGGCTATGTAGCAGCTATTCGTGCAGCACAACTTGGCCAAAAAGTGGCAATTGTTGAACGTGAAGAACTTGGTGGTATTTGCCTAAACTGGGGATGTATTCCAACAAAGGCCTTATTAAAAAGTGCACAGGTATTCAGTTATTTAAGTCATGCCGAAGATTTTGGCATCAACATTAAAGAAGCCAATGCAGATTTTAGTGCAGTTGTAAAACGAAGTCGAGGTGTTGCTGAAAAAATGAGTAATGGCATCAAGTTCTTGATGAAAAAAAACAAGATTGAAGTCATCATGGGCACCGGAAAACTAAAATCGGGAACAGAACTAAGCGTTACTGATGATAAAGGAAAAGAAAGCGTTTATTCGGCAAAAAACATCATTTTGGCAACAGGAGCGCGTTCCAGAGAATTGCCAAACTTGCCACAAGACGGAAAGAAAATAATTGGATACCGAGAAGCGATGACCTTACCAAAACAACCTAAGAAATTAGTCGTTGTGGGTTCTGGAGCTATCGGTTCTGAGTTTGCTTACTTCTACCAAACTATGGGTACTGAGGTAACGCTAATTGAGTACTTGCCAGAGATTGTTCCTGTTGAAGATATCGAAGTTTCTAAGCAATTGGGACGTTCGTTCAAGAAATCTGGAATGAAGGTTATGACGGGTTCTGAAGTACTTTCTGTAGATACCAAAGGAACGGGTTGTAAGGTTACTGTAAAAACCAAAAAAGGCGAAGAAGTAATCGAATGCGATGTGGTACTTTCTGCTGTAGGAATTGCTACCAACCTTGCAAATATTGGATTAGAAGAAGTTGGTGTTGCAACGGACAAAGGAAAAGTAATGGTAAACGATTATTACCAAACAAATATCCCAACTGTTTGGGCAATTGGTGATATTGTTCCTGGTCAAGCCCTAGCGCATGTTGCATCTGCAGAAGCAATTACTGCAGTTGAAAAAATGGCTGGATTAAATCCTGAAGCGATTGATTACAACAACATACCAGGTTGCACCTACTGTTTCCCTGAAGTGGCTTCTGTGGGTTATACCGAACAAGCGGCTAAAGATGCTGGTTACGAAATTAAAGTGGGTAAATTCCCTTTTTCAGCTTCTGGAAAAGCAAGTGCTGCTGGTCATAACGAAGGTTTTGTGAAATTAATTTTCGATGCTAAATACGGCGAATTATTAGGTGGGCACATGATTGGTTACAATGTAACTGAACTCATTGCAGAAATTGTTGCCATTCGAAAATTGGAAACTACAGGGCACGAGCTTATTAAAACCATTCACCCTCACCCTACTATGAGTGAAGCTATCATGGAAGCGGCTGCGGCAGCTTACGATGAAGTGATTCACGTGTAATTACAAATCATTTAAAAAAAGCTTCAGCCAAAATTAAAGGTTGAAGCTTTTTTTTGTCTAAATATTAAGACTTTTGGCAATTAGTAAACTCAGTACACAACGCATGTCTTACTTTCACGACTTGAAGAATTATTCACTATGTGCGGTATAACCGGGATTGTCTCTTTGACCAGCGACCAGTCTGTTTTGGAAGGAATAACTGCGGCAACCAAAGCTTTGGAAAAAAGAGGGCCAGACGCCGAGGGTATTTTTTCGGAAAGTAACATTGCTATGGGGCACCGACGTTTATCAATTATTGATACACAAAAAGCCGCAAATCAACCCATGCTTGACCCTACGGGCAGGTATGTCATCGTTTTTAACGGAGAGTTTTACAATTACAAGGTATATCGAGAAATGCTACAGTCAAAAGGTGTAGTATTTCAAACGGATTCAGACACCGAAGTTTTGCTTCAACTTTATATCAGCGACAAGGAAAAGTGTTTGGATAAAATAAACGGCTTTTTTGCCTTTGCCATTTTTGACAAGGTAGATAAATCACTATTTATTGCAAGAGATCGAATTGGGATTAAACCACTGGTGTACACATTTCAGGACAATTTCTTTGCATTTGCCTCAGAGTTGAAATCATTGGTCGAGTACCCCTTAAACAGGACCCTTGATAAAATTTCTTTGTTTAATTATTTGCAACTCAATTACATTCCTGCTCCAAACAGCATCTTTGAAAACGTCAATAAACTGGAACCCGGTCAGTTTCTGAAAATCAATAATATTTTTGACCTTCAAGAGGAGGAGAAAACCCCAGTCACCTACTACTCTATTCCAAAACCAACTTTTACGCACGAAGACCTAAATCCAATTTCTTACGAAACTGCAAAAACCAATTTCATGGAATTGCTCAAGGAGTCTGTGCAAAGGAGAATGGTTTCTGATGTTCCTCTAGGAGCATTTTTGAGCGGTGGAATTGACAGCTCCGTAATTTGTGCGCTGGCATCCAGGTACACCGAAAAACTAAAAACATTTTCAATCGGCTTTCAAGACCACCCCTACTTCGACGAGACCGATTATGCCGAAGAAGTTGCAGAAAAGTTTAAAACGGAACACACTACGTTTAAACTTACAAACCAAGACCTCATTGAACATGTTGAAGATGCATTGGATTATATTGATGAACCATTCGCTGATTCAAGTGCAATAAACCTTTATATACTTTCAAAAAAAACCAGAAAAGAAATTAAAGTTGCGCTAAGCGGCGATGGTGCGGATGAAATGTTTGCTGGGTACAATAAACACGCAGCAGAATTTAGAGCAAGAAACCCGGGAAACTTCAGAAAAATGGCAGCAAGTCTAGCGCCATTGATAAATCCTCTGCCAAAAAACCGGGATCATAAAATTTGGAATGCCAATAGACAATTGCAACGTTTTGCTGTTGGAATGAAACTTCCAGCTAAAGAACGCTATTGGCAATGGGCTACTTTTAGAAATGAGGAATCTGCAAATTATCTATTGCAAGAATCGAATGTCGAAAAAATTCACCTACTTACGGACGGTGCTTACAATTACAAAAAACGAAAAGAGCGCATATTAAAAAGCATCCGAAAAGATGGAACGCTAAACGATGTATTGTATACCGATATGCAGTTGGTATTGCCTAACGATATGTTGTTTAAAGTGGACCACATGGCCATGGCAAATAGTTTAGAAGTACGCACACCATTCTTAGATCACAACTTGGTGAACTTTGCTTTCGAAATTCCTGTACAGTTTAAAATCAACCAAAACATTCGAAAAAAAATAGTTCAAGACAGCTTCAAAAGTATTTTGCCTGAGCGACTTTATAATCGTCCAAAAAAAGGGTTTGAAATCCCTGTAACCAGTTGGCTAAAAGGAGATTTAAGTCATCTATTAACTACTGAGTCTTTCACACAAGATTATATACTGCAACAAGGACTGTTTAACTGGCCTGCGGTCGAAAGGCAACTAAAAAAGCTAAAGGCATTGATAGAAAAGTCGTAAGAAATAAATTAACCATTGATGACTTCTTATATACTTTAACTGATAACAAACAATCACATTATACTTCTAATAAGATATGTTCTAAAAACCATCAAGTATTTTCAATTACAATAAACAAAGTAGGTTTAAGTAACTATGATAATAAAAGGTATTACACAGACAATATAACATCAATTCCATATGGGCATTATTCAATCAATTAATAATATTTCGTGTCTTAAATACTCTTTTTTTAGATTTTCTAATTTATAAAATGTGTTACCCATAATATCTCTGTCTTTATCGATTACCTTATATTTTGTTTCACTCCATCTTGAATTATATTCTTTTCTTGAGGTATATTTACCATCACCTTTCGTATAAATCTTAACATAATCATTAATAGATATGGTTGGGTACTTTCTTTTATTAATCTTTTTTAATTCCAAATTTGAACTAACATCTGCTGTATTTGTATCTTTATGTCCTTCTTTTGGAGTATGATCTGTTGAAGAATGAACTGTGTTTAAATACTTGTTAAGTACATGCTTTAACATGTCAGTCCAATTACCTTTGTTAAATTGAATTCTTTCATTAATTCCATTTTTCACTGTTCTAATAAACCTTTCAACAACATTTGCATGAGTTAATGTTGTAATATGTCTTATACCTTCTCCATCAAATAATTCTTTCACTTTTGCTTTATATGCTGAATCATCATCTGAATATATACTCATTGGGTATTTCATTATCTTAAAACTTGTTAATAATGCTTCATATACAGAATTACTATCTTTATTGTTCATTGGTTGAACATCACCATATTTACTAAATATATCGATTACTACTAAGGCATATCTTGGTTGATTACTTTGTTTCAAATAACTCATATCCATAATATCTATTTGGTACTGGTATCTTGGAAATGGTGCTTTATAACTGTTGTAACCTTTATAACCTTTTCTTTGTTTATTAGGTTGTTTTTTAATCCAGTTTTTAACATACTCTAATGATATATGTATGTCTTCTTCTTGTGCTTGTTTATACAACGATTGAGCACTACCATAACCCTTATCTAAATCATAATACAAATTACTTAACAAATCGTCTTTCGATAATTCTGGCATTGTATATAATTATTCATTATTTTTTATTTAAAGATTTAATTCACTTATTATATATAGATAGAGACAACCAAAACATTATAATGTCTGTATTGTGTAAAGGTTGTAGAAAAACTAAAGTTAATGAAGATTTTGGTCTTAAAGATAATGGAACTCAGTATAAAACATGTATAACATGTAGAAATAAGAAAATCAAGAAAATAGAAGAAAAAGAAGAAGAAATTATTGAATGTTGCGATGCGGAATTGATAAGAGATACATTTAGAAAATTGAATTGTAGAATTGTGTATCTTAATGAATTGAAATATATGATGGATTTAGATAGACATGTTGCGAGTTCAATTTTTAGTAAAATGGTTATGTATAATAATATTGCTATTATTGAAACAATAACACCAGATAACTTTTGTTTTATTATGAATTTACTTACTCATTTAAATATATTTGATTTTGAGGATATAAGAACATATGATATTAATGTTGTTATTTACAAGAATTCAAAAAATACAATGCTTAGAACTACAACTGGTTCTGCTAATGATATATTTGAAGGTTTCATGAAATGCATAAAATTACCAAACAAGAAAATGTGTGATATATGTAATAATAAAAAGAAATGTTTTAGAGAATGCGCAAAATGTAAAAATAAGATTTGTGTTGAATGTTTCAAGAATCATAACAAAGACTGTGTTAATTCGTGTCCTTATTGTAGATATAATATTGGAGAGCATTGTAAACACATAAACTATTAGAAGATGTGTTGATGGGAGGTGATTTAACATAACCAATTTCAAAAGAGCCCCAGGAATTTCAAAATGTTATGATGACATAAGCCTCA
>ERZ651776.2871-NODE-2871-length-18006-cov-8.722070_pt1 | contig 18006 bp, 16 predicted proteins | sample MGYA00514761_ERZ651776 | MGnify/ENA metagenome assembly ERZ651776 | reverse complement strand
GGTTGGAGATCGCCTCCTTTGAAAGTTGAAACTAAAAATTGTATGTTTTCATTACCATGGGTTGTAGGTTCAGACGGTATTAGGTCAACCCTAAAAGTCGCATCATTGAAAGATAATTGATTCAGCTTCTCTGTGATGAGATTACTCAAAGATGAGGCAGCGGTTTTTCTTTGATTAGAGACATTTGTAGCGACATTATCATATGAAACTTTCGCTTCCTTAACTATGGCGGATATATCCTTCTCACCCAACATACCTTTTAACTCCTCTAATCTTTGAAGCCATGTTTCACTCTCTGATTCCAAATTTTCAGGCTTAACATTATATTTTCTACAAAAATTAAATATAGACTGAATTTTTTCTTCTACCCTTTGCTGTAAATTTTCATCAATATCAACATTTTGTAGGTAATTTGACAATTCACGTGCGAGCTCCAACGATTCTGCCTGAATTGAGCTCATAATATTGTTGGCATTTTCAAGTCTTGTATCAAGTGCATGAAGATTTTTTAACTCTACTTGCGCCTCTCTTGAAAGTGAATTTAATGAAATATCGCCCTCATCAATTATTGAGATACATTTATTAACGCCTCCAATTAACTCCTTACCATTTGCTAAAAATTTTTGGTCAATTTGAAGTTGATTCCATTCTTCATAAGAAAAATTTAATCCTGAAAACTCATTATATTTTTCTTCAGTTTCATTGAGTTCATTTAAGAAACTTTCTTTATTCTTCAAGAATTTATCCTGTTCCACAGATAATCTTTGCCATTCACTGTAAAGTTTTTTTAATAGTTGAATCTCTTCTTTTGAATCTAAAAAGCTGTCCAATATCTCTCTTTGAGCTGTTTTTTTCAATAAAGAATGGTGTGTATTTTGACTATAAATATCAACCAAACTTTCACCGATAGCTTTCAGCTGACTGATGGTTGAAGGAATGCCATTAATAAATGCTTTTGACTTACCGTCTTTGTTGATGACCCTTCTTAATAGTAATTGATTGTCTGATTCTTCAAATTCGTTTAGTGATAACCAGGCTTGCGCTTCATCATTTCCTTTAAGATTAAATGTTGCAGTGATATCCGCCTTCTCATTCCCCTTTTTTACAACACCACTTTCACTTCTGGCACCAAGGGCTAGTGATAAAGCATCAATGAGGATAGATTTGCCTGCACCGGTTTCCCCTGTGAGAGACGAAAATCCCAACAAAAAACTTAGGTCAAGCTCATCAACAATGACATAATTTTTAATTAGTAAATTTTCAAGCATAGGCAATCTACCCCCAATGGAGTTTATTTCTTAACATCTCAAAGTAACAATAATCTTTTGGATGCAATATTGAGATAGTTCTTTTAGCTTTTGTAATCTGAATCTTATCTCTTTTATCAAGGGGAAATTTAATTTGTCCATCGATACTCAATGAGGCTTCCTCCATTTGCACAATCTTTATACCTATTTCACTTGATGCATCAATGGCAATCGGACGATTACTTAATGTATGTGGGTTAATCGGAACAATCGAAAGTGCTTCTAGTTGTGGATGTAAAATTGGTCCTCCTGCAGATAAAGCATATGCTGTTGTACCAGTAGGTGTGGAGACAATAATGCCATCAGATCTTTGGGTATGGACAAATTTATCATTTATGGATACTTCTAGCTCAATCAATCTAACACCGCTTTTTATAACAACATCGTTTAATGCAAAAGATTCATAAATCACCTTTTTGTCACGATATACTTTCGATTCAATTAGTAAGCGTTTATCTTCATCATAATTACCATTTAAAACTTGATCTATACTGGCAAACATATTTTTTGTATTGAGATCTGCTAAAAAACCAAAACGACCACTATTCACACCGATCATTGGTATACCATCATCTAAAAGACTTCTTGCTACACCTAGCATTGTGCCATCACCACCAATAATAATTGCTATGTCAGCCTCAGCTCCAATGCTATGCAAGGGTGTTGATTGAAAACCAGTAATTTTTATTTTTTTTTGTGTCTTTTCTTCAATAATTAATTCATAATCATTTTTTGATAAATATTCAATTAAATCAATAAGTTGTGAATTCATCTCACTTGATTCTATGGCAGCTGGATATTTGCCTATGATGGCTATTTTTTTAAATTTCATCTCAATCTCTTTAAGTTCTAGCTATATATTAAATGAGTCAGTAAAATAAATCATATGATTATTTTAAAGCAATAACAAAATTTAATTAATTAATCTTAAATAAAATGGAAATTGATACTAGAACTCAGCATCTCCTAAAAACATTAATAAATCATCATATTGCTGATGGCCAACCGGTCGGTTCAAAAACATTAACCGCTTCTTCAGGCCTAGATCTAAGTTCTGCATCAATCAGAAATATTATGAAGGACCTTGAAGATGCAGGCTTCATTTCAAGCCCACATACTTCTGCAGGGAGAATACCGACGCATAAAGGGTATCGTTTTTTTGTCGATAGCTTGGTTACGATGAAGTCGCCTAATAAAGCTGATTTAGATATATTGCAGAGCTCTTTACAAACCTCCAACTCAAAAGATTTAGTTAATATCACGGCTGACACATTATCTAGTATGACTAACTTTGCTGGTGTTGTAATGCTACCTAAGGCTAAAAAAATTAGCTTTAAGCATATAGAATTTTTAAACTTATCAAAAAAAAGAATCCTCGTTATTATTGTGACAAGTGATGGAAGCGTTCAAAATCGTGTGCTTGATACTCAAGAGGAATATGATCAAAGCACTTTAATTGAGGCTTCTAATTTCTTTAATGAGCATTATAAGGATTTGGATATAAGCAAAATAAAAGAAAAGATTATCGACGAGCTTTCGACAATGAAAAAAAATATGACAAATCTTATGAGTGCAGCGGTAGAGCTTTCGATTAGCCCTAAACTTGATGAAAATTTAATTCTGACTGGACAAGGGAAGTTATTAGATACAGTCGATTTGTCACAAAATGTAAAAAGTATTAAAAAGATTATTGAGCTTTTTGAGAAAAAAACAGCGCTACTTCAATTACTCGAAAAAAGTCACCACTCATCTGGTATGCAAATATTTATTGGAGAAGAATCTGGATACCAAGCACTTGACGAATGTAGTATCGTCACAGCGCCATACCAATCCGATGGAGAGGTCTTAGGGATACTTGGTGTAATAGGACCAACCAGGATGGCGTACGAAAGAGTCATCCCAATTGTAGATATCACTGCTAAAATGCTAAGCAAATCAATTAAATAAAAAGATACTATGAGTTACTTTAATCCTGAGCCACCATATAAACATGGTGATCCACCTAAAATTGGCATCATTCTCGCAAACTTAGGCACACCTGATGCAGCCGATGCCCCATCACTAAGGAGATATTTAGGTCAATTTTTAATGGATAGGAGAGTCGTAGAGATTCCAAGATTTATTTGGTGTTGGATTTTACATTTTATTATTTTAGTTTTTCGCCCCAATGCTTCTGCAAAAAAATATGCGCAAGTATGGACTTCTAAAGGTTCTCCGCTTCTTGTAAATGCTCGTTCACAAGAAAAATTACTCAAGACTGTTTTGAAAAAAAAATATTCTCAGCCTCTTGAGGTTGCACTTGGTATGTCTTACGGCAATCCCTCGATGCAATCAGCACTTGATGAATTACGAAAAAAGAATTGTACAAAAATCTTGTTATTTCCACTCTATCCGCAATATGCAGCCTCTTCTTCAGGATCTGCTATGGATGCACTATGGAAAATTTTAATACGGACGCGCAACGTACCTGAGATTCGAACAATACGTCACTATCATGATAATCCGGCTTATATAAATGCATTAAAAATATCCGTTCTAAACTTCTGGAAAAAAAATAAAAAACCGAAAAAATTAATTATGAGTTTTCATGGGGTTCCAAAAAAATCGCTAATGCAAGGGGACCCATATCACTGTGAGTGCCATAAAACAGGAAGGCTTCTTGCCGAAGCTTTAAAACTCAAGGACCATGAGTATCAAGTCTGCTTTCAATCAAGATTTGGGAAAGCTGAGTGGCTTAAACCCTACTTTACTGACGTAATAGCGCAAGAAGCAGAAAAAAAAGATGCCAGTATCCATGTTATTTGCCCTGGCTTTTCAAGTGACTGCCTAGAAACTCTCGAAGAAATTAATATGGAGGGCAAATCTTTATTTTTAGAAGGTGGTGGCAAAAGTTTCAACTATATTCCTGCTTTAAATAAAGAAGATGAGTGGATTAAATCTATGGAGGAAATAATCAGACCTCATCTAGCAGGATGGATAGATCCTAAATGGACACAGAAAAAAGAGAATAGCGATTCGGACAAAACAAAGAAAATGTATAACAAAGTTAAGGCTGCTTCAAAATGATAATTCTCACAGGTGGGGGTGGGATGATTGGAAGTATGATTGCTTGGCATTTAAATACCCAGATGAATTTTGATGACTTTGTGATTGTTGATGACCTAATCAATGAACAACAAGAAAATAATTTCAACAAGCGTAAGTTCATTGAATATATTGCAAAAGACGATTTAGAAAAATACCTTAACGATAAAAAAAATGTTTCCGCAGTAATTCATATGGGAGCTATAAGCGCGACAACAGAATCTAACTTTAATCGGCTGCTTCAATCAAACATAAGATTTAGCCAAGCTCTTTGGCATTGGTGTGCTGAAAATAAAGTGCCTTTCATTTATGCAAGCTCGGCGGCAACCTATGGAAATGGCTCGGTTGGTTATGGTGACAATGAATCCGAACTCGATAAACTGAGTCCATTAAATGCATATGGCTACTCAAAACATTTTTTTGACCGCTGGGTTCAGCTTGAATTATCAAAAAATCAACCAACCCCACCACAATGGTGCGGTCTAAAGTTTTTTAATGTTTACGGGCCTAACGAATACCATAAGGGAAGAATGGCAAGTGTTGCTTTTCATGCCTTTAATCAATTTAAAGAGACCAATCAGATTAAGCTATTTAAAAGTGAGCACCCATCTTATGCAGACGGGATGCAAGTTCGAGACTTTATTTATGTTAAAGATGCCGTAAAGATTATAATTTTTTTCCTCAACAATAATAATTTCTCAGGCCTATATAACGCCGGTACCGGAAATGCTGAGACATTTAAAGCTCTGGCAGAAGCTTTATTAATTAATACAAAAGGACAACCTGATGATATTAAATATATAGAGATGCCAAATGACTTAAAGGGAAAATACCAGTACTATACTCAAGCAACAATGAATAAAATAAATTCTATCGGCTTTAATGATAATTTTATGAATCTGAAAGAAGGTGTTACGGATTATTTAGAGAATTACCTCCTCACATCAGATAGGTATGCATAACTATGTCAGACCAACTTATTAACATAGTCAAAAATCAATTTCTCGGATCTAAAAAATCGTGCCTTGTTATCGGCGATTTGATGTTAGATCAATATATTTTTGGAGATGTAGACCGTATATCTCCAGAGGCGCCTGTTCCTGTTATAAAAAAGAATAAGCACCATAATCGCATTGGTGGTGCAGGAAATGTAGCGCTCAACCTTCAAGGCTTAGGAATGAAGCCTTTACTAGTAGGTAATATTGGTACTGACGGCAATGGAAAAATACTCTCCAGTCTCATTAAAGAACATAGTTTATCAATAAAGGGGCTCATTAATGAAAGTGGTCCTACGACGACAAAGACAAGAATAATGGCCGGTCATCATCAAATTGCGAGGGTTGATGAGGAGCAAGAAAGTCATGGGCCAAGTGCAGCAAATATTAAAAAAGTTATGCAGCATATAAGTTCAGATCTCTCGTGCATTGTCATTTCTGACTATAACAAAGGTTTTCTTTCAGCTCCTTTTTTAAAAAAAATTATTCAACAAGCTAATAGAAAAAAAATACCTGTATTAATTGATCCTAAAGGAAAAGATGTCGCCAAATATGCAGGGGCAACGCTTATCACTCCCAATAAAAAAGAGGCGATGGAGCTTACTGGCCTTACAAATTTTGATAAGGATTTGCTCAATACGGCCTTAAGAAAAATAAGTAAAAACTTTAATATTAACTCTATCGTAATGACACAAGGCGAAGATGGGATAAGTCATATTACGTCTAATAAAATTAATGCTTACCCAACCTCAATATCAAAGCAAGTTTATGATGTCTCTGGAGCGGGTGACACTGTGATAGCCACATTAGCTTGTGGTATTTCAGCAAAACTTGATTTATCAGATAGCTTTAAATTGGCTAACTTGGCTGCAGGTATTGTTATATCAAAATTAGGTACTGTTCCTATCAAGGGTGAGGAATTATTGGAAGAGATAGAAGGTAATTTTAACGGCCAAAAAAATAAAATATTTTCTTTGCGAGAATTATTACCAAAAATTTCTGACTTAAGAGCAAAGGGGCAAACGATTGGCTTCACTAATGGTTGCTTTGATATATTGCATTCTGGTCATGTCACTTATCTTGAGAAGGCAAAATCTCAGGTTGACTATTTGATATTAGGTCTAAATTCAGACTCCTCAATCAAAACTATTAAAGGAAAAAATAGGCCCATTGTAGGTGAGGCCGATAGGGCTCGAGTTCTATGTGCCCTTGAATCAATTGATGCAGTCATCATTTTTAAAGAATCTACTCCCATAAAACTTATCAAAGAGATTAAGCCTGATGTGCTGATTAAAGGGAATGACTACACGCCTAAAAGTGTAGTGGGTGCAAATGAAATAAAAAAATGGAAAGGTAAACTCTATCTCGTACCACTTGTAGAAGGAAAGAGCAGTTCCAAAATAATTAGTAAGATGAAGTGAGTTTAATTAAATAAGATCGTTAATTCGCTCAATAGTCCTGATTTCATTATCAGCACATATATGTTCCCAGCCAGATAAGTCTGTCCAGCCAGAAACAAAGATAAAATCTAAATTATATTTTTGTGCAGTTTGAATGTCGTATAGAGAATCTCCCAAGAAAAGCGCTGGAGAAAAGTTATGTTTTTTTTTCTGCAATTCTATTATTTCATGTTTTGATGCTGGGCTACCAAAAATGCCTTCATCAAAAAAATGGTCTATTTTTTTTTCCTTGAATAAATGATTGAGCTCCTTTTCGTCACCACCGGAAGCAACCATCCATTTGCTACTTTTTGTCCTTTCTCGCAATTTAGAGAGTCCTTTTGCTATTTCGCATTCATTTAGCAATTTTAATACTTGTGTATTTAAAGCTCTCAAGAGTTCATTCATTGCTTCTTCAGAAACTTCTCGATGCATTATCTCGGATAAGAAATATTTAAATTTTATGTGTCTCGAAATGCCTGTTAATTCAATATGATGGTCAACTAATGCTTGTGCTTGTTCTTCACTTGCACCAAATTCAATAGCTGCATTTCTGTATGCTTCAATTTTTTGAAAATTTGAATTAAGAATGACACCATCACAATCAAAAATAATAGTCTCGTATTTTTTTAACTCAATCATATCTTTAAAATTTAGATTGATGAGGCCTCTTTAGCAAGCTTTGTAATTTCACCCCATTGTTTGTTTTGAATTAGATCTTTTGGAGTAAGCCATGTCCCGCCGCATACAGGCACATTAGGTAAGGCTAGGAAATCTTTTGCTGTTTTTATGGTAATACCTCCGGTTGGGCAGAATGAAATATCAGCAAATGGGCCTGCAAACCCTTTTAATAAATTAATGCCGCCTACGGCAACAGCAGGAAATAATTTTAGAAAATCAAAACCATCAGCATTCGCTTTCATTACTTCACTACCAGTTGAAACACCGGGTAGCAATGGGAGATCAACATCCTTGCATGTTTGGCCAATATCAAAAGTGTAACCCGGACTTACGGCAAACTGGCTTCCAGCTAACTTTGCATTAGTAACGTCTGCTTGCGTCCTAATTGTCCCAGCACCAATAACGGCCTCAGGTACTTTTGTTGCGATCTCTTCAATAACTTGTAATGCACATTGTGATCTTAAAGTAACCTCTAACACTTTTACACCACCTTCAATCAAGCTTGATGCCACTGGAACCGCATCCTCAACACGATCGATGACAATAACTGGAATGACAGGGCCAAATTTAGCTAATTCGATTGTTTTCATTTAATTTTTTCTTCTTTTAATTTATTTAACTTATCCATGTGATGGCACCCTCTTCTGCTGACAATACGTTATTTCGCATACTAGCAAAAAGCTCCCGTCCCATCCCGTGACCATTATTAATTTTTTGAGAATCGGTCATCTTCTGTGTTTCTCTTTCAAGCCACTCTTCCTCATCTACTAAAACATTTAAAGATCCAACAGTCGCGTTAAGTCTTATCATGTCTCCCTCTCTAATTTTGCTTATAGCACCACCTGCTGCACCCTCAGGACTTAAATGAATTGCTGCTGGTATTTTTCCTGATGCGCCACTCATACGACCATCAGTCACTATGCCCACCGTAAATCCCATATTTTGTATTACAGATAAAGGTGGAGTAAGTTTATGCAATTCAGGCATTCCGTTTGCTTTTGGTCCTTGAAAACGAACTACTGCTATAAAATCTTTTTCTAATTTTCCTTCATCAAAGGCTTTGAGTAAATCTTCTTGTCCATTAAACACCATAGCAGGTGCTTCAATTATATGTTTTTCTTCAGGTACCGCAGAAATTTTAATGACGGACCTTCCTAAATTGCCTTTTAGAAGTCTTAGGCCGCCTGATTCATTGAAAGGTTTATCAGCTTTTCTTACTATAGATTCATCAACACTCTTAGATGATAGCTCAGTCCAAACTAATTTATCCTTCTTAATTTCTGGTTGCTTCGCATATTCACCGAGCCCACCCTTTGATATGGTAGCAACATCTGGATACATGCATCCAGCCTCAATTAGTTCTCTAATAATAAATGCTGGTCCACCTGCCGCTTGAAATTCATTTACATCAGCTTTACCATTTGGATAAACACTTGCAAGTAAGGGTACCGATTTCGCTAAATTATGAAAATCTGTCCAATCAATAATAATGCCAGCTGCTCTTGCTATCGCTACCCAGTGGATTAAGTGGTTTGTAGACCCACCTGTAGCCAGTAGGGCCGCCATAGCATTAATAATCACCTTTTCATCGACCAATTCTCCAACAGGAATGGTGTCTTTCTTGATGTTTTGAACAAGGAGTTTAACGGCTTCGTCTGTTAAAAGAGATCTAATACCATCATGAGGATGAACAAATGCTGCACCGGGTACATGAAGGCCCATTGCCTCCATCAACATTTGATTGCTATTTGCAGTGCCATAAAACGTACATGTTCCTTCACCATGATATGCTGCAGACTCTGATGCTAATAACTCCTCTCTCCCTACTAAGCCTTGCGCATATTTCTCTCTGACTTTTGATTTTGTTGTATTGTCTATACCTGTTGACATTGGGCCTGCTGGAACAAATACCGTTGGTAAGTGGCCAAAATGTAATGCAGAAATTAAAAGTCCTGGCACAATTTTGTCACAGATTCCAAGCATTAAAACACCATCAAAAACGTCATGAGATAAACCAATCGAGGAGGACATTGCTATCGTATCTCTTGAAAAAAGACTGAGCTCCATTCCAGGTTCACCTTGTGTGACGCCGTCACACATAGCAGGAACCCCAGATGCAACTTGTGCTGTCGCCCCATAATTTGCTGCAAAATTTCTTATTATTTTAGGATAGTCCTCATAGGGCTTATGCGCAGACAACATATCGTTATAAGCAGTCACAATTCCTAAATTAGGTTTTTTCTCTTCAACAATTTTTAATTTATCGTTTTTAGGTAAGGCAGCAATGGCATGAGCAACATTTGCACAACCCATTCTGTCGGCCCCCCTGGTTCTGTTTTGCATATCTTTCACACGTTGCAAATAAGAGGATCTAGTCGGTTTACTCTTTTCTATGATGCGCTCTGTGATTTCAATAATTGATTGTTTCATTTTTTAACTTTTCTAATTGCTAGCCGTCCATTATCAAGTAAACAATATAGTTAAGTCAAATCACATTTAAAAAAAAATAAATTATGTAATTTTCATCTTGAATTTTTAAGAACTGTCCCAATATAAATCTAGTTATTAATTAAATTAAATGAAATCAAAAAATATTATATGAGTAAATCACAAAAAAAAACTACAGCTAAACAAAGTAAAGAAGACAAACAACAAGATATTGATACTCAAGAAGTATCAAATGAAAATGATCAAACAGAATCCTTAGATGATTTAAAAGCAAAAATTACTGAACTTGAGGGTGCTGTTTTATACGCGAAGGCTGAAACTGAAAACTTTCGTAAAAGATCAATTGATGAGATGGATAAGACTAGAAAATACGCCATTGAAAATTTTGCTTCTGAAATTTTACTTGTTAAAGACAGTTTAGATGCTTCATTAATGGTGGATGAATCATCATTAGAAAATTATAAAGAAGGTATGGAGCTCACTTCAAAACAATTAACCAGCGTTTTTGAAAAACTTAACATCAAAGAGATTGACCCAAAGGGAGAAGTTTTTGATCCAAACTTTCATGAAGCGATGACAATGGTTGAGTCAGATCAAGATGCAAATACTGTTATTTCAGTAATGCAAAAGGGATACACCCTTAACGAGAGAGTGCTCAGACCAGCCCTTGTTACGGTAGCAAAAGAAAAGAATTAACTTGTAGAGTTGAAATTAATACAAATGACCCAATATATTAAATTATAAAGCATCAACTTAAACTAATAAAAAAATAGGAAAAATAAGAATATGGGAAAAATAATTGGAATTGACTTAGGAACAACAAACTCTTGTGTTTCAGTAATGGAAGGTGGAAAACCTAAGGTTATAGAAAATTCAGAGGGAACAAGAACGACGCCTTCAGTTGTTGGTTATCAAGATAATGGTGAATCTCTGGTTGGAGCCCCTGCAAAACGTCAGGCGGTGACCAATCCAAAAGATACAGTCTATGCTGTAAAGAGATTGATTGGTAGAAAGTTCGAAGAAGATGAAGTTCAAAAGGACATTAAATTAATGCCTTACACCATTTCAAAAGCAGACAGTGGAGATGCTTGGGTAGAAATTAAGGGTGATAAAAAAGCACCGCCTCAAATATCCGCTGAAATTTTACGAAAAATGAAACAAACGGCCGAAGATTATCTTGGTGAAACTGTAACTGAAGCAGTCATTACAGTTCCTGCCTACTTTAACGATAGCCAAAGGCAAGCAACAAAAGATGCAGGTAAAATTGCTGGCTTAGAAGTAAAACGTATTATTAATGAACCTACAGCAGCAGCACTAGCATTTGGTATGGATAAAAAAGAAGGCGACAGAAAGATTGCCGTTTACGATTTAGGTGGTGGTACTTTTGATGTCTCTATTATTGAAATCTCAAGTGTTGACGGTGAACATCAATTTGAAGTGTTGTCTACCAATGGAGATACTTTCCTAGGTGGAGAAGATTTTGATAATCGAATTATCGAGCACCTGGCTGAAATTTTTGAAAAAGAAAATGGCGTAGACTTAACTAAGGATATGCTTGCTAAACAAAGATTAAAGGAAGCTGCTGAAAAATCAAAAATAGAGTTATCAAGTAGCACTCAAACTGAAGTTAATCTTCCATACATAACTGCGGATGCATCAGGTCCTAAGCATTTAGTTGTAAAGTTAACTCGCGCAAAACTTGAATCACTTGTTGCAGATTTGATTGATAGAACTGTTGAGCCTTGCCAAACTGCGATGAAGGATGCAGGTGTGAGTAACGGTGATATTTCAGATGTTATTCTCGTTGGTGGTCAAACAAGAATGCCAAAAGTTCAAGATAAGGTTAAAGAAATCTTTGGAGTAGAAGCCCGAAAAGACGTAAACCCAGATGAAGCTGTTGCGGTTGGTGCATCTATTCAAGCAGGCGTAATGCAAGGTGACGTTAAGGATGTATTGTTACTTGATGTGACACCTCTTAGCTTAGGAATTGAGACTCTAGGGTCTGTTTCAACTAAACTAATTAAGAAAAACACAACGATCCCAACAAAGGCATCTCAAGTTTTTTCTACAGCTGAAGATAACCAAAGTGCTGTCACAATTCATGTGCTTCAAGGCGAACGTGAGATGGCATCGGGAAATAAAAGTCTTGGTCAGTTTAACTTAACAGATATTCCTTCTGCACCAAGAGGCACGCCACAAATTGAGGTTACATTTGATATTGATGCAAACGGTATCCTTCATGTGAATGCTAAAGATAAAGCTACTGGCAAAGAAAATAAAATAACGATTAAAGCTAACGGTGGACTATCTGAAGAAGAAATTAAAAAAATGGAAGAGGATGCTGAAAAACATGCTGAAGAAGATCAAAAACTTCGTGAGCTAGTTGATGTAAAAAATGCGGCAGAAGCAATGATTCATTCCGTTCAAAAAACGATGACTGACCATAAAGATAAAGTCACCGATGATGAGAAGTCAAAAATTGAATCTGCTATCAAAGATCTTGAGGAGGCAATTAAAACTGATAATAAGGAAGAAATTGAAGCGAAAAATAAAGTTTTAGCTGAGGCATCACAAAAACTCGGAGAAAAGGTGTATGCTGACCAACAAGCTCAACAAGGTCAACCGCAAGGAAATGAAGCACAAGGCGGAGCAGAAGAGAAAACCGTCGATGCTGAAGTTGTTGATGCTGAGTTTGAAGAAGTTAAAGCTGAAGACAAAAAAGAAGATAAGAAAGAAGAGAAATAAATTAAACTCAAATAGGACAATACTTTAAAAAAGTATTGTCCTTTACTATTTTATGGCTAAAAAAGATTACTACGAAGTTCTTGGGTTAAGTCGTCAAGCATCTGATGAAGAAATAAAAAAATCATTCAAAAAGCTTGCAATGAAATACCATCCAGACCGAAACCCCGATAACCCCAAAGCAGAAGATAGCTTCAAGGAAGCGAAAGAGGCTTATGAGGTCCTATCTGATTCTAATAAAAGATCGGCTTATGATCAATTTGGTCATGCAGGTGTTGACCAGTCTGTTGGTGGAGGTGGTGCTCAAGGCTTTGGTGACTTTGGTGATGCTTTTGGAGATATTTTCGGAGATATTTTTGGGGGCAAACAAAGCCAAAGATCAAACGTATATCGTGGTGCAGATCTTAGATACAACATGGAAATTTCATTAGAAAATGCCGCAAAAGGAACCGAGACAAAAATACGTGTTCCAGTATTATCAACCTGTAAATCATGTAACGGATCAGGCGCTAAAAAAGGAACAGAGCCAACAACATGTCAAAGATGTCAGGGGCATGGACAAGTTCGAATGCAGCAGGGTTTCTTTTCTGTCCAACAGACATGTCCAGATTGTAATGGTACCGGCAAAACAATAAAGGACCCATGTCAAGATTGTAATGGCACTGGTCGTGTAAAAGAATCGAAAACGCTATCTGTCAAAATTCCTGCAGGTGTCGATGAAGGAGATAGAATTCGACTAAGCGGTGAGGGTGAAGCAGGTGTTAATGGTGGCCCATCAGGTGACCTATATGTAGTTATTAGTCTTAAGGAACATACTATTTTCCAACGAGATGGGGGTAATCTTCATTGTGAAATGCCCATTAGTTTTTCAACAGCAGCACTTGGGGGCGAAATAAAAATACCAACCTTGGATGGCACTGCCAAAATTAAAATCTCTCCAGAAACCCAAACAGGCTCTGTCTTTCGTTTACGTGGAAAAGGTATAAAGCCAGTCAGACAAAGTCAATATGGAGATTTACATTGCCACGTCGTAGTAGAAACGCCTGTGAAATTGAATGATAACCAGAAGAAGCTTCTAGAAGAGCTTGAAGCAATAAACCAAAAAGATAGTGATAAACATAGCCCAAGATCAAAAACTTGGCTGGACAAAGTTAAGGATTTTTTTTAGGGCTCTAGAATGTTCCTTTTTCTATAAGCTCTATTTTGTAACCATTTGGGTCTTCAATAAATGCTAAAAGTAATCTTGACCCCATCATAGGGCCGGGATCTCTTATTACTTTTACACCCTTATTCTTTATCTCCTCACAGACTTTATATATATCATCAACCTCAATGGCAATATGGCCAAATGCATTTCCGTGCTCATAATCATTTTTATCCCAATTGTAAGTAAGTTCAATAACAGTGTTTTCAGTTTCATTTCCATAACCTAAAAAAGCTAAGGAAAATTTTCCTTCTGGATATTCTTTTTCGCGAAGAAGTTTCATACCTAAAACTTCAGTATAAAATTTAATTGATTCTTCTAAATCATTAACGCGAATCATTGAGTGCAAGATTCTCATGAAAAACTCCTTAAAAAACTAAATTTATGCCTCGACATTTTTTGTTAATTTTTTATATTTAATAAAAAGATCTGCTTTTGTTTCCTCATTATTAGGATCTTTTGGTATACAGCTTACAGGGCAAATTTCAACACATTGTGGAACATCAAAATGCCCAACACATTCTGTACATAATTTAGGACGAATATGAAATATTTCTGGCCCTTGATAAATAGCTTCATTAGGACATTCTGACTCACAAACATCACAGTTAATGCAATCATCTGTAATCATTAAAGCCATAGATTATGTTTTTAATGAATTAATATAAGAAATGATTTCAGTCGACATAAAATTACTTACATCGCCAGCAAGCGATAGAATTTGTCTCACATTGGTCGATGAGATTTCTCTGACGTTTTTAGATGAAATCAAAAATATGGTTTCTATTGAATTGTCCAAAGTTTTATTCATTAATGCATTTTGAGCTTCATTATCAAAATCTGATGAATCTCTCACACCTCTTAAAATAAAATTTGTAGCATTTGCTTTAGCTAAATCTACTGTCAACCCTTTAAATGATGAAGCTGTAACATTGGTATATTTCTTAGCTACGATTTCTGCCATCTTGAGTCTTTCCTTCACAGAAAATATTGACGTCTTTGCATTATCCTCGGAGACAGCAATCATCACCTGATCAAAAGACGATGCCGCTCTTTTTATAATATCTTCGTGACCTAGTGTAAGCGGATCAAAAGAACCTGGATAAATAACAAACATAATAAAATTTAGAATTTAATGCACTAAATGGAAGTATACCTTCCCTACCCTTGAGGTTTTTATTATTTCTAAAAAATTTTCAGGTAACTTTATATTTGTTTCGAAATAAATAACCCCATGAGGCTTCAAAAATTTTCTAATGAACTCTATTAGTTGGATAGAGTTGTCTAGGACAAATGGTGGGTCAAAAAATATGATATCAAAAAGCTCATCATTGTTTTTTATAAAAAAATCTGCGTGTATTTTTTTTATAATGGCATTATCTGCCTTGAGATTTTCTTTATTTTCAATAAGTTTTTGGAAAGTGCTTGGGTTATTCTCAACAAATGTGCATGACTCAGCATTTCTAGATAGCGCTTCAAAACCCAATGCACCAGTGCCCGCGAATAGGTCTAAACACTTCTTATTATTTAGATCTTGCCCAAGCCAATTGAAAAGTGTTTCTCTAACTCTACCCAAGGTGGGTCTTAATCCCATCGCCTCATTAAATGAAATATTTTTCCTCTTCCATTTTCCACCAATAATTTTTACATTATTATCTTTCATCAACTCCTACAATGACGGTTGAGAATTCATTTAAGTCTACTCTCTTTTTGAAAGCAGTTTTAATTTGGTCGACCGTAACAGCATTAACATTATCTGTATATGTTTTTAGATAGTCTAGGGGATAATTATAAAAAGCCATCATCGAAACATAATTCATTATTTTTTGATTGCTGCCAAATCTAAGTGCGAATCCACCCGTTATATTATCTTTAGAGGCTTGAAGTTCAGATTCGCTTGGTCCATTTTCAATGAAACTCTGGATAGTGGTTTTAATTAATCCCATAGCTTCATCAACTTGGTCCTTAGAAGTCTGTAATGCGACTTCGAAAGGACCTTTTTTAGTAAGTGGCATGAAGTAACTATAGACACTATAAACAAGGCCTTTTTTCTCCCTAATTTCGTATGTTAAGCGAGAACCAAATCCACTCCCACCTAAAACGTGATTTCCAACATATAGAGGGAAAAAATCAGGATCATTTCTTTTCATAATTGGAACACCATAATACAAGTGAGCTTGTTTTGCAGGATGGCTAATTCTTGTTTCTTGTTTCTCCACCTTTTTGACATCCGGGATTGCATTAATATTATTATTTACAGGAAGTCCACTTGAAATATCTTTTGCAATTAATTCTGCTTCAGCTTTTGTGACGTCACCGACTATTACAATGTCTGCTTGATTTGCCACATAAAACTCTTTATAGAATTTTTTAAGATGCGATACCTTAATTCTATTTATTGATTCAACTGTTCCTGAACTTGGGAGTCCGTAGGGGTGTTCACCATAGATTGATTTCATGAATCTCTTAGTGGCAATCGCCTCGGGCATTGTCTCTGCTTGTGCAATATTAGCAACATATCTTTTTGCCTCTCTATCAAGGATTTCTTTATCAAAGTTTGGTTTTTGCAAAACTACCTTAAATAATTCAATGGCTTCAGACTTTTCCTCAGAAAGTGTTCGCAATGAAAAACTGCTTTGATCTCGATTAAAGTTGCTGCCAATTTGGGCGCCAATATCAGCGAAACTATTCATCAACTTTTGCTCACTCATACCTGCTGATCCAGAAAACATAAGATGGTTTGTCATAGATGCTACGCCATTAGTCTGTTTCGAATCTCTGACACTTCCCGCACTAAACATAACATTAACGTCAACGACGGGTAGACTATGGTTTTCAACAAAATAAACTTGTGTGCCGTTAGGGGTTTTCCAATTTTGTATATTTAAATCTGCATATGCATACGATGAAAAAAATAAAATTAATAAAACTAATCTATTAATGAACATGTGGCTTCCCTTTTTTTGGTTTACTTGTATCTAATGGTTGAGGATCAATTGTCACAACCGTCAAAGTATCGTCTGTAAAATATTTACTTGCTGCATTTTGAATATCTTTTGACGTCACTTTTTTAATGTTTTTAATATAGTCTTCTAAAATCTCATACGAATAGCCCTGCGTTTCAAGTTGACCAATCTGCATTGCTGCATTGAACACTGAATCTTTTTGATAAACATCATCTGCAATCACGATAGTCTTTACTCGCTTTAATTCTTCTTCAGTTACTCCATCACGCTTTATTTTATTAAGCTCTTCTTTTAATGCTGCAATTAAATCACTCGTGGAAGTTGTTTCACTTGGTGTCGCGTAAAGCTCAAATGAGCTCTCATCACCTCTATTTACCATTGAATAACCTGCCCCTACATTTAAGGCTATTCTAGAATCTCTAACTAAATTTTGTGTGAGTCTCGCTGAGCTTGACTGAGAAAGAATCCCTACTAAAACTTCAAGAGCAAATTGATCTTTACTAATTTCTTGCGAATTCTTATCTAGGGTTGGAGCTCTATAACCCATTTGCACATATGATAATTTGCTTGGGGCTTTTAGGATTGAAGTTCTTGTCCCATTTTGTTTTGGTTCTTGTTGCGGTTTTCTTTCAGGCAAAACAATTGGTGGTATTTGCCCAAAATATTTTTCTGCCATTTTAAATACTTCGTTAGCTTTAACATCACCAGCAACAACTAGTATGGCATTATTTGGACCATACCAATTTTTATACCATTCTTCAGCGTCACTGTGTGTCATATTTTCTAGATCATTCATCCATCCAACAATTGGTTTGCCATATGGGTGAGCATGAAACATGAGTGTGTTAAATAGCTCATTTGCTTGTGCTTTTGGGTTGTCATCTGTGCGCCATAACCTTTCTTCCATAACAACCTTAATCTCTTTTGCGAATTCCTCTTCAGATACGACTAAGTTTTGCATTCTATCAGCTTCCATTTTCAAAGAAATTGGTAATTGACTTTTTTCAAGTTGCTGAAAATAGCATGTATAGTCTGCTCCAGTAAAAGCATTCTCTCTTCCACCTGCGGCGGCTATTATTTTAGAAAATTCACCAGGCTTAGTTGTTTTAGTTCCTTTAAACATCATGTGCTCTAACAGAT
>ERZ651776.2869-NODE-2869-length-18010-cov-3.497128_pt1 | contig 18010 bp, 9 predicted proteins | sample MGYA00514761_ERZ651776 | MGnify/ENA metagenome assembly ERZ651776 | reverse complement strand
TCTCGCATTCTTGAAGAGCTCTTTCATATCTGTCACGCCGCTCACGTCCCAGTCCTCGATACGTCCGAACCTTGCTTTATGAGCGTCCGATAGCCCGCTACCAACAACCTCCTCCACTAGCACCCGAATACTTGCGTTGTCTAGCTTTCGTGTCTTCAACGAAGATACTTCCTGTACACCTTGGCCTCTCGCAAACGCCACCAGTTCTTCAAACTTGATTTTTCGCCACTTCGCGATATCTCCCCATTTCCCCTCTCTGCCCCACAACCACTCATCTTCCTTGTTTCTGTTCTTCGCTCTTGCACACGCCTGCCGAATCTTCCTCTCGAAGTCGTTGAACACGCCCTCTTTGAAATACTTGGACTTAAACACGTTCCCGAAGTCCTGCTCACCGTACACGCGACACAAACAGTAACGCACTTCTGTTAGTTCGACAACAAAACTCCAGACGACACAACACCGAACTCACCTCCTTAAAATTCTCATCCGGCCTATCCTTGCTCCCGTTGACGAGCTTGAGTCGTTCCAGCTTCAAACGCTTCAGCTTATCCAAGCACGAGATGTCGCCGGACAGGTTGTTCCGCGACAAATCCAACCCCTGACAATACTCGAGACCTCCGAGCAGGATCGAGCCGGTTAGTCCGTTATCGCTCAAATCAAAATAATACAAGCCATTCAACTTCGACCAGAGTTTTTCCGCCGCCCCAAGATCTCCATGTAACGACTCCTTCGACCAGTTAATTTCACACACACGTACCCCCCCAAGTTCATCCTTAAAGTCAAGAATCCTTATCCCCCTCCATTTTCCCACCTCATCTCCTGCACCTTGTCTGAGCCAATCCGCGTTCTTTCCAAAGCACTTCGCCAATTTCAACAATACCTTCCCGTCCCTCTCCAGCGACGGTTCAGTTTCCGCCGCGCTCACATCGTCTTCATCGACAGCCTCCTCAACAATTTGGTCCTCTTCGACGACTCCGATGTACTCCTTAAAGTGCGCTCGCAGTACCTTATTCTCGCACTTCAAGACGAAGCCGCACTTCCTGCCCTCCGTCCACCCGGCAAAATCCTGCAGCTTGCTCAGCAGCAAATGAATGACCTCCGGCCTCTTGAAAGACATGCTGATGTCGACCGTCTCCTCCCTTTTACCAATCCCCGGCGCGAGGCTCTCCACTTTGTCCTCCGCCGCCGACAGCTCCGCGATCTCCCCGTGATGGCGATAATGGCGCTTCGCGCAATCCGACGTCTGTTGTCCAACGTGCGTCGCCTGCAGCCGCTGCACCGCCACTCGCTCGAACTTATCCATTTCCTTCCCGTTCTGCCTCCACTCGTAAAACGTCGTGTCGACCACCTCCTGGATCCCCACCAAGTCGTCCACGTTGACAAACACGATCGACCCCTCCAAGCAACTCATCTCGCGGGCCTCGTCAAAGACGCGCTCCACCGCCTTCTCGTCAACTTTATTGTCTTTCACAGCGCCCCCGTCCAACACGTGCACGTATCCTTTATAAAGGGCAAGAATTGCGCAGAACACTCTCGTCTGAGTGACAGATCGTCCGAACACCGATAGATCCACCAATCTCATCTGATTCCCCCAGCTCTGGAACGCAATCTCTCGCCCCTTCTCCCAAATCAGAATCACGCCGCTCGGGGGAATGTCCCGCGACGAAAGTTCTGCCGGATTTCGATAATCGAAGCTCTCCGAGTCGATCCATTTAATAAGCTCAGCCATGTCCCCGCCGTCAAACAGAGCCCGCTCGTCGCGGTCGAGCAGTATCTTCAAAACCTCTCGCAACGGGGCTCTCTGCAAATCTTCCTTCAAGCCATCCATAAGCACAGAGGTGGAGAGTTGCGAAGCGATCTTCCGAACCCCGGAACCGGAGAAGTTGGTCGTCGCCATCCGGAACAGATACCTGTCTTTCTTAAGGCTCCATGAAAGAGCAGAAAAGTCTTTCATGGCGTCTTTGAACAACTCCCACCGTGCATGACCCCCCAGTGTCGGGAAGAAGTACTGTTCATCCATTCGCCCCGGGCGAAGAATCGCCTCATCCATCTTCGACTTGCGATTCGTGCTGCCGATCAACAGCAAATTGGGGTAGTCCTCGCTCCCGATGATGCGGAGAAGGAGAGAGATCCAGTCCTGCTTGTGACTCCCGCTGTCTCCGTTCCTGCTCTCGGTTATGTTGTCGATCTCGTCGAGGAAGATCGCGCACAGCTGCTCCGAGTGCAGCTTGCACTGGTCGAACAGAAACTTGATGATCTTCTCCGTCTCGCCGATATATGGGCGTTTGAGCTCGGCCGCGCTACCCACGTAGACAACAAAAACGCCGGCGCTCGTGAGCAATCTCCTGATCGTCGTGGTCTTCCCGGTTCCCGGGGGTCCGTGTAGTAGGAGAGCCGTGGGTTTGTCGATATCCATCGTCTGGGCAACTGGTTTGGATTGGATATCGAAGACGAAGGTCTGCATGTTGGTCAATACCGTGTCGACGCCGGTCGTTTCCAACTTCACGTCTTCGAAGGCGCGACTGACAATATCAGCGTGGAGCGGACCGGGACGGTTGGGGTGATTGCCCCACAGGCGCAACAAATCTTGATAACACTGGACGTCGTCGCCACCGATGGTAGCAGTGTCGTCACACTGCAGGATCTCTCGGCTGAGGGTGAGACTACTGGCGTCCACGCTCGCGTCCGCGTCCACGACGAACACGAAGTTGGAGGAGACGCGGTCTGGGGCAATGCTGGAGTGCTCCTCCACAAGCTCGTCGATGGGCAAGTTGAGGTTGAGGTCACTCTTGGTGGAGACGTAGCACAGTCGGGAGAGGAAGTGCTCCTTCTCCTCGACGAGTTGAGCGGTAGTGAAATCGCCTACGTAGATGTTCCAGAGGAGGGCGACAGTGTCGTACCAGTTATCATTGCTGAAAGGGAACAACTCCGGTGTTGCCTGGTGCCAACTCCACGCAGTCTTGGAGAGACGGAGGCGTACGCAGTTGGGAGAGGGGGGGGGGTTGGGGGGAGAATCGGTCATAGAGAAGAATGTAAGAATGTTGGTAGAATGTCGTGTTGTTGTGTAACAGTAACTCAATTTGTTGAAAGATCTTTAAGTAAGTCACCAACCAAACTGAGCTTTACATGTCGTCAAATCCTTACGGCGACGTCTACAAGTATGAGGCGAAGGCCAAACGATCTGATGCCAAGTTAAAGCGCGCTCAATCTAAGACTACGAGAGCAACAGCAAAAGCCTCTCAAGCTAAGACAAAGACAGCCAGCGCCAGGGCGCGCGTGGGGGCGACGAAACAACGGTACACTCAGGCACAGGGTCGAACACGATCGGCCAACGCCACCGTCCAACAAAAGGCGTACGCTTATCAGCAGAGCGTTCAGAACCACGCGAGGGCAAGAAGTGCAGCACAGAGTGCGAGAGCTAGTGCGAATGCTGCATGGTCCGCAGCGCAATCAGCTCCCCCCGAAGTTGCAGGGATGCTGATGGCACAGGCGCAAGCAGCTGAGCAACGCGCGCGGGCAGCGGAGAGCGCGGAACAGCAGGCCAGCTCAATGATGGAGCGCGCCAACAAGGAGTTGAGCTCGGCGAAGAACGACCTTGAGAAAGCGAAAGCGGCGGAGAGCCAGGCGAAACAAGAGTGGTCGCGGGCAGAAACGGATCTGAAAGCCGCCGAGGAGGCCGCTCGGCAGGCGGAGCGGGAGTTGGAGGCCGCTAAACAGGCCGTGGAGATGGCAAAGCAGGCCGTTGAGCAGGCTCGTCGTGAGCTGGAGGATGCGAAGCGGAAGTTGGAGGAGGCGAAGCGAGAAGCGGAGGCGGCGAAGCGGAAGGAGGAGGAGGCGAGGAAGAAGGCGGAGGAGGCGAGGAAGCAGAAGGAAAGCGAGGCGAAGCAGAGGGAGCTCGACAAGCAGCAAGCGAAGGCGCAGCGTGCGCGGGAGGAGGCGCAAGCTAAGCAAGAGCAGGCAACGAAGGAGGCTAACGAGGCAAAAACGAGGCTCGAAGAGGCGCAGAAGAATGAGACCGCCGCGCAACAAAAAATGGAGAGGGCGGAGAGGGAGCATCGAACGGCAATCGATGCCCAGCGAGCGGCGCAGGAGCGGGTGGACCGCAGTTTGGAGGAGCGCCTAAATAACCTGCGAATCGAGGAGAAGAAAGAGAACGACGACCAAGATCGCAAATTCAAAGCAAGTGAGGACGGGAAGATGAAGGTGGAGATGGCAAAATCGAATGAGCGCATGAGGGAGCTCCTCAACGACAAGCAGAGGGAGCTTCTCGAGAAACAAACATTGAAGACGAAAGAAAAACTGCTGGATGAGATACGCCGCGTCGATAGAACATCGAGCGCGGAGGAGATTGAGAGTTTCCGCGAAGGAGACAAGCTCATGAGACAATACGATGCCAACGGCGGACCTGGGAAGATAAGCGCGCGCACCGCAATGGACGCGATGGCGAAGAAATCTCTCGGGGCTCCGAAGGCGGTGGATCAGCAGGGGAAGGAGAAAAATCACTTTATCCCAAACGAGCTTTTGACCGACACCGCGAATAGTCTCATTGAAGATGACAACTACGAAGACGCGATTAGCGTGCTTGAGTTTGGGGGAAGTAAATTGAACTTCAGCGAGAACGGATCATACTTCAACCGGAAGGGCCAGAAGGACGCAAACGGAGATCCCGTCGTTTTGAAGGAGGGCGAAATCACCGACGCGGACGCAGAGCGCGCCTTATTCAGGGCGGGGTTCGAGGACCAGCACGTTCAACACAAGGGAACACAAATTGTGGATGCGATGGGCGGTCTTGTCGAGAAGATTGAATCAGGAGAGGTGACGAGCGGAGCAATGGCGGCGCTGATGGTCGAAATGGGAAAGTACCAAGGGTGGAACGATGTACTGGGGATGGTGCTGGACAATCACAAGGTTAAGATAAGAGATGACGTTGCTGATGACTTCGAGCAGTTATGGAGAATGATTATTGAGACGGTAGATTAATGTCATGTTGTAGGAGAATGAAGACGCTGTTGTTTCGCAGCAAATTTTTTTAACGTCATCCAGCCTTCATGCTTATTTCCACGCCAAAGGTTAGGGTTAGTAGGTAGGTTTAAGGGTTAGAGGGCTAGAAAAAGGGATAGAATTCATTTATTTGTTTTGGCACCTACTAACTAGCTTGCGCTAACCCTAAAAGGATGCATATCCCCGATGATTGTGATATTGGGATCCCTGATAATCAAAACTTATGTAAAAGCTACTCATTTATTTTAACCCTAACCGGTTTTTTAGCCCGTCTGCCTGTTTTTTCCTCATCTCAATTTTCTCTGTGAGTGATTGTTCCTCCTTTCTTGCCACTGCAAGGTGACTTTTAGCATCCCTCAGCTGATTTTCGAGGTCTATCACTTTTTTGTTAAGAATTTCGCGTGCCTCGCTTATTTTTTCCAGCCTTGCTGATGTCTTCTCCTTGTCTTTCATGACATCTCCTAGAACCTCGTTGAGCCTGTCTGTCCGCATTTTCTGCACTACGTCTTCTGTTGGAGGAAGGATGCTGACGGAGTAGCTAAGACGCTTTGCCCTAAACCAACTGTAGTGATTGTCCCAATAAAATAACAGTGTGCACGGTGAGGGAATGGTGATAGTGCCTGTAATAGGATCAATGTCACTTTTCACTCTCGTTATTTCCAACAATTCAACATCTTCCTCTGTACCTGCATTTTTGTTCTGGGATGCCCCCGGCGGCTGGATGTAAAGTCCAAAGGAAATGTCGCCCCCGTCTGTGCTAAATGCGTACTTAACACGGCTTCCAGGGACAGCCACCTCTATAGGCAGCTCCAAGTCATATGTGACTTCAATGTTGCTCGATTTAAATGACTTTGACTTGGCGATTGCAGTAGTCTGAGAGTCGATAGTTTCGAAGAATGTCTCCAGTTCATCGTCTACGGACTTTGGGGCCGCATTTGGCGATCCTGCAGAGGATGATTTGTCCATGAACACCAACTAATCTGCAACCCTGAGATCTCGACCCAGCTAAATTGTTGAAATCAAAAGGATGCGCCGATATACCCCCTTATCACGATGATTGTGGCAGCAATTTTTAGTATGTGACACCTGATTACTGGGAGAAAATGTTTGTTCGTGATTTTAGTATCAGGGGAAAACAATGTTGATGAGATAAACACAATATTTAGCTAGCGACGGGTTTCGTTACGTTCAGCACAATCAGAGTTTCCTCCGCTGTTGATTTGTGACAGTAGGATCTCGATCAAACCTCCAAATAACCCCTATCAGATCCTCTCACTCCTGCTCTCACCTCCTACAAAATCCAGTTTTTCACGACCCACTATTTCGATTGCGAAGTCTTCTACGATATGAACCTTGTTTGTCTTATAGTGGTTTCCTTACCTGCAGTTTTGGTGGCATTTGGTTTCCGGTACCCTTTACTACAGGCTCCTCCTCTGTGCAGCCAACCCCACCACCACCACCACCACCGACAAAACCACCAACACCACCAACACCAACACCAACACCAACGCCACCAACAACACCGCCGAGCCCAGTTACGTCTGTTCTCAGAACCGCCAGGTGGTGATGATGCGGCAGAGTATGTGCGCACTCAGTTGAAGCAGAAAGAGGCAGAATATACTAGGCAACGTACTGCTAAGCTGCAGTCTCAGCTGAAAGAGAGCGGTGATTCAGATCTGTCTTCTGTCCCCTCTCTCGCTTCCCTCCAGTTGATTGACTACATTAACTCCGAAGGTGAACTCGCAACTGTTGTGGTGGATCCAGGAACGCGCGCTTCTGTGTATGCCATTTCAGATGAGCAGAGCAAAGTTCGGTATGTTGGGGTCAGCCGCAATATCCAGCAATCTCTTCGGCTTCACCTGGCAAGAATGCCCGATCAAACGTACTTCTTTCAGTGTCACCACATTACGAAGGCTTCTCGTACGTTGCTCGAGCTGATTCAGTCAGAATGGGTATCCTCATGTGGTGGAGTTGACGGGAATGATGACCAAACAATTAAAAAACTGTGGGAAGGAGCGCTTGATGTTAAGCCGTTGTTCACTGATGAGGACGAGAAAACGTTATCGGAAGCAAAATTTGGCCCCAATGCAAGCAAAGTGAAAGAGGAGAGTGCTTATAAGAAAGTAGCTAGGCGGTACGAAGACGAGAAAGTCGCAATTTTGGAACGCAGGGGGTTGGTGGAGAAGCTAAGATTTGACCCGAAGCTTAAGGGCAGTGGCCTGCTGGATCTCTACACGGAAAAGACGAAGGATGTTATACCGTCAAAAAAGCCGGCCAAAAGGGGGTAGTAAGTGTAGGATGTAAAATGAGGTCGCGAATGATGATGCTATGGGAACATATTCCAATTTTTTTCTCAATCATCAATAAAACCAAGTTATTTATTTTCTACTCTTCGAGTACGTCGTAATCATACCCCCCACCAACCTCCAACTGCTCAACCCACTTTCTCCTCAGCGTTGAATAGACTTCTGCCCCAACAATGACACTGTCTGACAACCCCACCAAGTCAAGCCTTCGTAAGTCTTCTACCCCGGCGGATATTTCCTCCTTCGAAGAATTCGAGCGCCCCTCGCCTTTCACGAGATGGTCATATGCAAGCGCCGCTCTTACCGCCCTTACCTCGGCTTCCTTCTCCGACAAATGACGAGCACAGTTTTCCAACCCCCGAAATAACATGCTCTTTGCCAAAAATTTGTTTACCAATAAATCGTACCGCGCCTGCTGGTTGATGTACTTCAGCACAGTCCGAATTACCCAGAATGTTACGCTCGCAAAAGCCAAAATATCGTACAATAGTCCGTCGTACTTGTTCGTCGCAAATATTGCTATCAGCGTGATCAGTGAGATCAAGTCCAGCCTAACAGCGTCACTTGGTTTGAACACCAGCTTACTCTTCGGCAGGCAGGCAAGCACATTTGCCATAGCGACATTCTGGTATATTTTTATTTCCACCGCTGTTTCATCGTCCGCGTCGTCGTCGTTATACTCTTCTGTGATGTCAAAGTTTTCGCGCACCGACTTGGGAATCATTCTCTTAATCATATTTCTGCGCATCCGTGCCCGTCGCTCGCTGCCCTTCTCCGTCCGTTTCTCGGGAAGGTATATTACCGCAAGGGATTCGTAGGTAGGCTCCACTAGCTGAATTCTTCCAAAAAACCGCTTTGAAATAAAGAGAGGAGGGCGGCGTCAGATGAGAGTGAGAGTGCAGGTCAATCAGGTCAATCAGGGTGTCTGTCATTCGCAATGACTCACCTTAAAGAAATTCCGCTTCCCACTGTGGAACAGGTCTGGCAATGATGTTCTCAACAAAGTGTCAGAACTGCTATCAGACACTTGTTCGGCGAGAAAATCTTGCAGTCCCACCCCTTCATCTTGGAAATAGCGTCCCCTCCCCCTCCTCTTATTAAACTTTGCTCGTCCCGTTAAAACCTCAATATAATGGAGCACATCGCCTGCGACGCGCTGTATAGCGGATCCCTGAAGGTAGTCGAGTTTCTGAATAATCAAACGACGATTTGTCCTTTCTTCGCCATACCTCTGACGAAACAGGAGTACTTTCCCGTCGAAAATTCCTCTCCCATTATTATTGTCACCTTTTTCAATGTTTTTGTTGTTGTTGTTGTTACTGCCCTCATTGTCGCCAAATAGACGAGAAATCTTCGGATCTAACCCCTTGCAATCAGCCTCAATATTAAGTCTGAGCAAATAACCTTTATTCAGCGCGGCACACAACCTCATATCCTCCTCTGTCACCCGAACATAACCACTAACCTCAAGACTGGTCTTGACATGCCTCAGTTGGTTAGATGAGTCAGCTCGGTTTTTGTGCATTGCCGTGAAAATCTTTGTGAGCTGGGGAACGGATAAAATCGTATCCTCATTTGTTGGCTCCGGAGCCGTAACAGATGGAGGCGCCTTGATGAACAGGGAATCGTCAGCAGGAACTGAATCCCTCGCATACAATCTGGAGGAAAGGGGCTGAAATCTAGACAATGTGGACGGGAGTGGCAAACATCGGTAACCAAATGATGTGCAGAATAGTGACCCAATGTTCCCAATGACAATGCCGATCAGAATATGCAGTCCTTTCCTACACACTGTCATTTTCACCTTCCCCTTTTTTGCAGGGGGCTCCCCTCCCGTCAAGCTTGAGAGATCGATCTTCGATGTTTTTAAAAGTCCTCCTCTGGTTTGATTTTTGTTCGTCTGTCGTTGTTGTCTGTGAAAAATAAAGAATCATCTCCCCAAATAAGAAGAACTCCTTACCCTATGAATCTTTCTTTTCGGTTGTTCATCCAGCATCATCACATCCGCAGTTAATGTTCTGGACTGAAAATTTGATATAATATTGACTCCGAAACCATTATTTCACACAAATTCCTGTCAACAAACATTGCACCAAGATTGCCCTCTTGCGATGGGTTTTTCTGCTTCGGATGTGTTTGATTCACTAGTTGCCGACCCCGCTACGATTCAGTCCTCTCCTCTACGCGTAAAGTCGCTGGCCTCCTCCCTTCAAGAGAGGGTTGATCAGCTTCCCGCCCGCCTTTCCGACAGAAACCTGCCCTTGACTCCTTCACCTCACCTACAAATCGATGGCGGGAGAAGGGATTGGTCGGATCCAAACAATTATTCTTCGAGTAGAAGGGCGCCTTCGTTATCATCTCCTTCAAGAACCAACACGAACCCGACACCAAACCCAAACCCAACATTGGAGGATCTCTCATCCAAAACACTCCTTTCCCTCACGAATTTCTTCACCGAGACGAGCCCTGCTCCAAAGGCAAACCCGAACCCGAACCCAAACCCAAACTCAAACTTGCTCAACCCCGATTCGACAGCCTCTGATATCCTGCGATTCTTGGCCTCGCATGCTTCCAATTTCCTCATGCCCCCCCTGCCCTCGACATCGAATCGTTTCCCACCTCGTTTGATTTGCCAGCGTCAATTTCAAACGAATGATATTGTCTGGAGTTGTAAGACTTGTCAGACGGATGAGACGAATGTTCTTTGCGATGAGTGTTTTAAGCGCTCTGATCACTCTGATCATTTGGGCGACGTGCTCTTCTATCAAGCTCGATCGGGGGGCTGTTGTGACTGTGGTGACTGGGATGTGTGGTCAGAGAGCGGGGGCTGCCCGTGCCATGGTCCCAAAGCTGTTGAGGGGTTCTACAGGGATATTTGTGGTATCTGCATTGACTCCCCGACCAACATCGTTGCACCTGACGACGCGCACGGGAGGAATGAAGTGGTGAAAAATTTTACTAATTTAGTCAACGGGATCTTGGATTTTTTAGTGAGGGTCGGAGAGCAAGAGCGACGGAATTTTATCTACCCCGTGAGCCGTCGAGAATTTAAGCTGAATATGCAGAGTGAGGAGAGAGTCATCGGTCGCGACATCATGGACGACAATTTTGGCATAAATGGCGGCGGCGGTGAAGATAATAATTTTGAAGCACATAACTCTTCGAATGTACCACGAGCACAAGCCCCTAGTTCCCCCAAAGGTGGCTCACACGTCCCCTCTGATATCTCAAAACGGGCGCTCGCTCAAGGGGGGTTGTATATCATGGGCCACATGGACGAAGTTCGCTCCTTACCGGAGCTAACTACCTCTTTGAAGATCATTATTTCCCGCTACAAGGACCTTCAGGCACGCTCTTCTCCCTTCCTTACCCTCGACCTCAGCAATGTGCAGCTGGAGGCCCGCCGTTTGACCGAAGAGATAGTCAGGCGCGAAGCTACTAGCATTGGCTTTGTCCTCGTTTCGATGCAAGAGTTGATGGCCCGCATGTCGCCTGAAGGTCGCACTGCGCTACTCGCCTATGGCGCCTCCTCCACTGCAACTGCAACTGCAACTGCAACTGCAACCTCCTCCCCCACTACTACCTCCTCGATCCCAGATATCGACGCCGCTTTTGATGAATTTCACTCTGTCGTGACGGACGAGGTGACGGCGATCCGACGTGGCGGCTGGGGTATCTCTCTCGTCACGAAACAACACCTCCTGGAGTCTCAAAATGCAGCCGCCTCCCTCACCTTTCTGAATTCGATAGCACATGCTTCGCCCCCGATATCGTCCATCCTCAGCGATATTATGATCAACTACAAAGTAAAACCTCCTACCGACGACGCTCCTGCATCATCAACGTCTCCGAGAAAGACCTCCTCTCTCCTGTCCTCCTTCCTAACTACGTCCCTTTTCTCACCTCCGTCGATTCAAACTCGCCTGTATCCCCTCCTTCTTTCGCTCCTCTCTCAACCAATATTCAAGCACGCCCTTGCGAAATCGTACGTGGAATCGTACCGCGAGATTACCGAGGCCTATGCCGTCCACGGTGTCGGGGGTGCAAACGGGTTCGACGGTGGAGATTGCAACGTCGCATTCGGCCTCTCTGTTCAGTTTTTGAACCGTACAAAGTTTGTGAGCCAGCACATTATTAGCTCTGAACAAGAGGGGAACGTTTTAGTTGAGGTCTTGGGCGCAGGGTTGGAGGCTGCCCGCCTTTCTACCTACGAGCACACCAAGGGAATCCCGTCGCCGTCCCCTATGATGAGTTACTTAGAAAACTATCTCCAGCAGCAGACCAACGGCAATGGTAACAATACTTCTAGCGAGCTCGATCCGAACTCAATATTCCTTTCGACTCGACGCTATGCTGTCCTCAATAGTGACTTGAAGTGCCTCCTTCATGTGCCTTCTGTACCATTCATTTTTGCGTCTCGGCAATCCCCTGAGACCACACTCGCCTTCGAGAGCTACTGCCGCACTCTTTGCATCCTGAGCGGGATGGATTGTACCACTTGGGTCCCCTTTCACAAGCAGCACCTAACCTGGGAAGAAGGGAAAGAGTGGGTATTTGTCTTCAATGCAGCGATCGGCTACGGCGGGCTGTTCGATCGCATTTGGTGCTGGGGGGATGTAGCAGAGGACGGCAGCGGCAGCGTCAGCGGCAGCGTCAGCGGCAGTTCTGATCGGGAGTGGATCATGGCGGAGAGCGTAAAGGCCGTCCTCCCCTTTGCGTCTGCCCAGATCAAATCCTACGTCACCCGGATCAAGGCGAATCGACCCGACGGTGCCGATTCCACAGACCGCCGCCACCCTGTCACATTTTTGAACCTCAAACCGACGACTCCCTTCAGTTTTCACCACTCACTTATTTGTCGCTTTTTTACCACTGGCTTCCTCGAATGTGTTCGCCTTGACGACGGTGTAACTGGCTGCAGGACAAAGTCCATACTCGAATGCATGCGATCTACCGAAGAGTTTTTGCCTCTCCTACTGGAGACATCGCTGAATGCCATTGTGAGACTTAGCGAGATACGAGCTGGGGACATGTGGAGGCGGAATGACGAGCGCATATTCCAAATGGCGGTAAACTTCGGGGAGACGCCCTTCTGCAAGTTATTTAGGGACATGGATTTATTCCAAGTCATCATTGCAGCGACGGCTATGGTCGACCAGACACCGAGAATCGTGCAGCTTATTTTGGTACGCTTTGGAGTAGCATCTTTCGTCCTGGGAGAAGAACCAGAAGAAAATGTAGAAAAGATGACGGATAGTCTCTATCCCCCCCAAGACCGCGTGAAACCTCTCACCGGAATGCTGGAGGATGTTTTTCTACTGTTCAACAACGTTCTCTCCGAAACCCCCTCCTGCAATCATGGTAGTGCTCTCGGAGACAAGACAAAAAATGCCTTGACTGCGATCCACAAAAAGTTGAGATCAGAGATCTTGCACAGCCTCGCCTTTGCTCCGAAAACAAAGTCGGCGATCGAGGATCTATTTACCACCACCCTTTTGCAGAGCGAGGTCGAGTTCGTCAGCAAAAACAGTAACAAATCTGCCCTCATTGACGATATTCTTGACGAGATAGCCTGTAAGCAGTCCTCGCCAGACGGACCCGACACATTTTCCCTTGTCGACAGCGCGTGGAAGGACTTTGACGGGTGTTTTTTTCACCTTAGCGGAGTTGAGCATCAGAAAGCGGTTGCAAATCGACCGAATATAGACAAGGTCGTCAAGGGCAGCAAAGGTGGCAGCAGCAGCAACGTGGAGATGCCTCTGTCTCCCCACCCAGGCAACTGTCATCCAGTCTTTGAGGTTTTTCGGCAGAATCTCATCTCCGACATTTCCATCAACAAGGCTATCTTTCATGTGATGGTCAACCACCTCACCACTCGCCGCGCCAGCTCCCCTTTGCCCACAAGCAATGATCTTAACCTCAGCAATTACCCCGTCACGAGCGATCTTCTGCTTTCCCGTGCTGTCCAACTGCTCACAAATGGGGCTCACCTGGCAGACGACAGCGAGAGCTACGTGGACGATGTTTGGTGCGCAGAGAGACAGTACGGCGACTACGGTAGCGTCGTCGACGACGAAAATTGTGCCCAAACAAGCATCTTAGCCCTTTTGAACGTCTTAGCAACACAAGAGGGCGGCCCTGATAAATTTTTGGTCGCCGGAGCTCGATTCCTGACGGCGTTTGCCGCCCGCAGCTCCCCGCGCGGCCGAAAAATTCTTCAGACGTTGAACAAGAACGATTCTTTGGTCGACAGTTGCAAGGCTGACATTGAGAAGAAAACTCTCGAACAACGAAAGAAGGAAGCGAAAGAGCGGCAGCGGAAGCAGATGGAGAAATTCGCCAAAATGAATGCAAGCTTTGCTGCAGGCCTAGACGACGAGATGAAAAATAACCTCTCCTCGTCTTCTCTGATGGACAGTGTGGAAGATTTAATGAAATTTTCTCCTGACGCCGCCCTCGTGAAGGCTCCCAAGTGCAGCATCTGCTCGGACGAAGAGACAACGAAAGGGCCGGTTGGCTTCTGCACCTTAGTCCAGCCCCCTTTGGTACTGATGGGAGGCGGAAGTCCCCATAAAATGAAGAACAATCGTTTCGTGAATACTCACCTCTCTCTGTGCGGCCACGCAGTGCACGCTTCGTGCTTGAAGAATTACCAGGAATCGATCATGCGCTCTGCGCCATCGAATGAGCACACCTCTCTAGACCTACTCAACGGGGAATTCGCTTGTCCTATGTGCAAGCGCTTGAGCAACGCGCTTGTCCCCTTCCAGAGTATGAAAAGAAAGTGGGCATACGGCAGCGTCGTCCCTAAATTGAAAAGCGACGACAGTGACAATGATGACGACGATGACAATGACGCGATGGGGGGTATTGATATCTTAGCTGCCGAAGGCGAAGGGGAGGAAAATATGGCGGTAGAAGACCTTGATGTTGTTGTCAGAGGAAGATATACGAACAAAGTGGCCAATTTTATAGCGGCGAACCGGCCATTGTCGTCTTCGTCTGAGGCAGCAGCGCCAATCGGAACGGATGAAACAACACCCAACACGACAACGCCCAAAATGACGCCTAATACAACTCCGACGAAACAACAACAACAACAACAACAACAACAAACGATCAGTGGCGGTGATACTAGTGTCTTGGGAGGAATTAAACGGGCCCTCTCACCTAGCGCATTTTTTCCCTCGAGAAGGAGGAGTAATACATTTGAAAGTGATGGGGTTGCAATAAATGTCCCCCAGGATTTATCCTCGGAGTCAGACCCGCCTGCGTCGCCAGAAAAAACGAGGACGTCATCAGATCCATTCAGAATGGATGAACTCGATAGCAGCGTGGGCGACATTCGGCTTGACTCCCCTCCCCCCGTAATTGTTGCGCGTCACTGGCCCTATGATGACAAGAAGATTGATCCCAGTCGGTCCTCTTCGATGACAACAAAGCTCATTAAAAGTATATTTAAAAACGCGCTCGACGCTGATGCGAAGAGGCTGGGGGGGATCGCCAATTTAGCAACTGATTTCGGCAATTTCAGGTTTCATCTGGCGGAGCAGACTCAGATCTCAGGGACAGCAGCGAAGACACTGTTCGCGTGGCCGAGTTGCCTGGCGACAGACAGCGGCTACGAGGAGGATTCTGCCGATCTAGAGCCACTCGTTGAAAAGGGATTGAACGAATGCTTTTTGGCCGAGTGGTGCCAGAGCTGCCAGACGCTCGCATACAGCATACTAAGCGAGGGGCAGGAAGTGAAGCGGGTGTTTAAAGAGGACATTGCAGACTACGAGCGTTTCTTGAGGGATGTAGGCGCGCGCGGTCTGTTTTTAAATAATTGCCTCGTCGTGGCTTCCACTCAGGACCAGAACTTTGCCAAGGAGGTGAATATTTACAGCGGGAGGCTTGGGAGACTGAGGAACCTTGCAAATAGTCTCATGGGGGTGGGGGGGGAAGTGTGCGAACAGGTATTGTATTTGACCTTTCTTGGAGACAATACAACTGATGATGGATACAACCACGGAAGCGTCAACGGACGAGAATTCCAGTCGCCGCGGTTGCCGATTATTGACTCCGTTTTGGATTCCCACGTTTTGTCGTACACTACCATGGCGATGGTAGCCGTAACCGGGCGCTCGTCATCCTCCGAATTCAGCGCGGATGATGATTTCGGGTTTGCCGACTCTGTCAATTGTTATTCGCTCGGATTAATAGCCCGAGTGCTTCAATCCATGCTGGAGCTAACACAAGCATACGGGATCTCGAACGAAACGCTCGGCGAAGCGAATACCTTCCTTGACCCCTCTGACGATGATGATTTCGCCAGTGGATGTATTGTCCTCGCTAAACTTATTGCAGCGTCTGCGGTTGGTGATGGCGATGGCGATGGCGATGGCGATGGCGTTGGCGTTGGCGTTGGTGATAATGATGGCGATGGCGTTGGTGATAATGATGGCGATGGCGATGGCGTTGGCGTTGGTGATAATGATGGCAATGATGATCTCAAGTCCGAAGAATCAAAGTTCCAAGAAATCGTGAACATCTGCAGAAAACTTGCCTTCAGCTTTTGCTGCGATGCCGCTCTCGTGCTGCAAGTTCTTCAACCTCTTACCATGCAAAGGCTCGGCGATATCGATGACGAAGACGATTCCTTGAAGGAGGAGGAGTACGTGTACGACGAGACCACCGGCGGAATGGTGCCGGCGGAAAAGACGGAAGACGGTCATCTCAAAAAAATCATGAGATGGATTGGCGTGGGTTCGCTGAGCGAAATTCTCGCCTCCGACTCGGTCAAAAACAGGGCGACGTCGTGGCTCTCGGACTGCAAGTCAATCCGGCTCCGGCACCGGCACCGCCCGTCCCAGAAAAGGCTCGGGCTTGGGCACGTCTGCGACTGGCCGATTGCGGGCGTCGTCGAGGTCATCGACTCGTTCGATCTGAAGCGATTCTTCCGGGGCATGGAGGAGGAGGGCTGGTTGTGGGACGACTCCGGGGCGTCGACGGGACTCAAGGCGTCCCTCGCCGTCGCGGAACTCAGCAGCACACCCCCGAGCTTCGACTTCGACTTGCTCGCTTCGACGAGTCCCAACGCATCCGCATCCGCATCCGCCTCCGCCGCCGGAGTCCATCCTGAGCCACGCGAGCGCCGCGTGCAGCGCCGCGGACCTGAGACTCGCGAGGGACGATTGGTTCCCTCCGACCGACGCCTCGACGACCCGCTCGGAGGTGGCCAGAACCTCGACGACCCGGGGCACGAGTGCGCACGCCAGCGCGGTCTTGACGTCGTACCTCTGATCGTTGACCTCATCCGCCACGGCAGCCTGGATCTCCAGCGCCAGCGTCACCCCCTCGACCGCCCCGGACGCGAAGCCTTGCTGCGCAAAGTCGAGCGCCTGCTGGACCAGCGCGTCGGTCGCCTCGCCTCCCGATCGCACCGACGTCGCCGCCATCACCATGCACAGCCTCCTGGCGGCGAGGACCGACGTTGGCTTCTGGGCGAGGGCCGTGAGCGCGCCGCTGACGGCCTGGACGAACGGCCCGCGGTGAGCCTCCGGCAGCTTGCCCCAGTCGCCCTTCACCTTGCCGTACATCATGTTCGCGCCGAAGTACTGCACGTCCGGGGGATTGGCCGGGTCGTCCGCCACGAGCGCCAGTGAGGTGCTCCACGCGGCATCCGTCGATGCGTGCTGCACCAGAAATTCGTTAGCCTCCTTCTGACGCGCGGCATCCGCGCCGTAGAGGGCGCCGATGGCCGCGCGGACCTGGCCCACGTCGCCCATCTCAGTGTGCGCGGGATCTGGGGGTGCAGGAATCGACACCACTTTTGAAGTTGACAAAGCAAGCGGAAGTTGACAGCAAAGCGAGGTGTTTCTGGATTTTCTCCGTGTCACTCATGTGTCTAACATTATCTAACCGACGCCGTGAAGCCCAGTGCCCGCGAATCCACGCTCGGGCGCGCGCGTGGTCGCCTTTTCCTCGCGTCCACCGCCTCCTCCGTCCCGTGGGCCGTCCTCCCAACGCACCGGCCCGGTGGGCATGTCGAGGCCAGTCAGGTCCTCCGGGTCGTGCTCCTCGCCGCACACCACCGCGATCCTGCACTCGGGGCGGACACCCGCCGCGCCCAGCGTGTCCCCGTTCCGTAGCTCACCACCCGTGGCGAAGTGATACATCCGCTGGTCCAGCGGGTGCACGTGGAGACGTTCCAGCGCCATGAGCTTCAGCCGCCACACCGAGTACGCGGCGTCCACAATAAACGCGGTACCCTTGCCCCCTTGTAGAGTCTGACCAGTCACCGCCTCCGCAGACTTGTCACCCGCGGAGGACTTGCCGTTCACCTGCCACCACTTCGTGGGTGCCACGCGACGACGACTGGACGATGAGAAGGTCACGTCGCCGCGGTCCTTCTCCGGTCCTTCCGTCGGCTCCGTGTTGGCGGGCGGCGAGGCGACTATAGGCGGCGACTTGACCTTGACCACCCGCACCGTCGCGCCGAAGAAGTTAGCCTCGGCGTCCATCCTGGCGCGGTCACACTCCTCGCACGTCGCCGGGTCATGCATCACCACCACTGGGGGAGGTGGCGCGTCGCGAGCGTCCGAGCTCATGAAGCTGCCGAAGGTCACGGTGGCGCGGGGCACGTTCTCGCACCGACCCTCGAGAACCTCCTCGAGCGATTCAAACGCATCAGCCGCGACGAGTTCAACGCCGTCCGCGTC
>ERZ651776.2868-NODE-2868-length-18012-cov-3.180485_pt1 | contig 18012 bp, 14 predicted proteins | sample MGYA00514761_ERZ651776 | MGnify/ENA metagenome assembly ERZ651776 | reverse complement strand
GCCACGTTGCCTTGCGTCTGAAATCACATCAACCAAGGCCGCAACATCGCGCAGGCCAGCGTTCAATCCCTGACCTGCGATCGGGTGAACACCGTGTGCGGCATCCCCAACCAACGCGACCCGGTCGGCGATAAAACGGTTCGCGAGCGTTAAGTTCAGAGGGTAGCTGAACCGTTTGCCGGTCAAAGACAGCTCTCCCAGAAAATCTCCAAACGCAGGACGCAGGGCGTTCAGGAAATCAGCGTCGTTCATGGCCATGATGTCTGCTGCACGGGCGTCGGTTTCGCTCCAGACGATAGAACAGCGTTGGTCGGGCAAGGGCAGGATCGCCAAAGGGCCGGACGGCATAAAGAACTGATGGGCAATGCCATGGTGGGGTTTTTCGTGCCCGACGGCGCAGACAATTGCCGTTTGCCGATACTCCCATCCTGTGCGTTTGATCCCCGCCCGTTGCGCTGTGCCTGACGCACGTCCATCAGCGCCGATAACCAGTTGCGCAGTGAGGGTCTTGCCGGAGGCGAGGGTCACACTGCCAGCCGTTTGTTCAACGACGGTTTCGCCGGATATCTGTGTGACAAGGTCGCTCTCATCCATCGCCGCAAGCAGGGATTGCCGCAGAAAGCGGTCTTCGATCATGTACCCCATGGGGCCTTCTTCGATTTCGGCGTGGTTGAAATGCAGCATCCACGGCGCTGGACCACGTCCGGCGTGCCCGTCGGTCACTTTGATTTCCAGCATGGGTTGGGTGTGATCGGCCACGCGAGCCCAAACGCCAATATTCTTCAGCAAGCGCATGGACGACAGCGCCAAGGCATAAGACCGCCCGTCAAAGTCACGCAGGGCCCGAGCGGGGGAGGGGAGGGTATCAATCACACTGACGCGCAACCCGAGTTGAGCAAGTGCGAGGGCCAGAGTGGGGCCGTTAAGCCCGCCACCAACGATGGCAATATCTGTGTCGGTATTCATGGGGGTTAATATGCGCCGCAACACGGGATTGTCCATGCGCGGGATGGTCGCTACCGTCCGCCCAAAGGAGACACGTCATGCAAGACTGGCTATGGGCAAGCGCGGCAGATTTGGGGCGCGGGATTGAGGCGGGCGAGATCGATCCAGCCGACCTGTGCGAGGTCTATTTGGCCGCTATTGATGCACATCCTTTGCGCGACAGGATCTACGCGCGGGTCACGGCAGATCGGGCGCGGGTCGAGGCCGCGGCGGCCTCGGTTCGTGCGCGGGCTGGGCAGCGCCTTTCGCCGCTGGACGGAGTGCCTATCAGTTGGAAGGACTTGTTTGATACGGCAGGCGTGGCAACAGAGGCTGGCACCAAGCTTATGGAAGGACGTGTGCCGGATCGTGACGCCGAAGTGTTGCGAGTCGCGACGGGCAAAGGGCTGGTGTGCCTTGGCAAGACCCATATGAGCGAAATTGCGTTTAGCGGACTGGGGTACAACCCGATGGCCGCGACGCCGCCCTGTGTGAATGATCCTGCTGCTGTGCCCGGCGGGTCGTCATCCGGCGCTGCGGCGTCCGTTGCGTTTGGGTTAGCGGCAGCTGCTGTCGGGTCTGACACAGGCGGGTCTGTGCGCGTTCCGTCGGTTTGGAACGATCTTGTCGGGTTGAAGACTACCTTTGGACGGCTGTCCGTCAAAGGGTCCGTTGCGCTGTGTTCGGAGTTTGATACTGTCGGGCCACTGTGCCGCACGGTCGAAGACGCGGGGCTTATGCTGGCCGCGCTCGAGGGCGGGGCGGCCGCTGATTTGGGTGGTGCGACGCTTCAGGGAGTGCGGATCGCCACATTGCAAACGGTCGTTCTAGATGGCCTCGCACAAGCGCCTTTGGCTGGGTATCAATCTGCGCTGGAGAAATTGAAAGCAGCAGGGGCCGAGATTGTACCGGTTGTGGTGCCGGAATTGGAACGTGCGTTTATGATGTCCGGCCCGCTATTCACCGCTGATGCCTATGCCAACTGGGGCGACTTGGTCGAAGCCAACCCCGAAAAGATGTATCGGCAAATTCTGGAGCGGGTCCGCGCGGGCAAAACGGTGCTGGCCCACGAGTACTTGTCACTTTGGGACGAATTGCGCGATATTCGTTTAGCTTATGCCGAAGCGACGGCGGGTTTTGATGCTGTCCTTTGCCCGGGTGCGGCAAATATGCCGCCTTCTGTCGACCGATTGGCAAGCGATCCTGACTTCTATTTGAAGGAAAACCTGCTGACGCTGCGCAACACCAGAGTGGCGAACCTGATGGGTTTGGCGTCACTGGCACTGCCCTCGGGCGTGCCTTCTGTGGGAATTTTGCTGAATACCGGCCCCATGTCAGAGGAGAGATTGCTTCGGATCGGGGTCGCCGCAGAACGGGCGTTGGCGTAAAAACCACACAAGTTACCGACTTCGCGTCCTTTTTCTGGACACGGAGTCCTGCCTCAGGCTATTTTAGGCAAAAGCGACCCGTTAACGAGGTCGTAGTTTGAGGCAGTAATGACGTACCCCGAGCGGTTTTCGAACCTACCGGCCTATGCGTGGCCGCGCTTGCGCGCCTTACTCGACGTCCATGAAGCGGGCGGCGAGCCTATAAATATGACCATCGGAGAGCCCCAGCATCCGTTCCCGGCGTTTGTGGCTGATGTGTTGGCTAAATCGGTGGCTGAATTCGGCAATTATCCAAAGAATGAAGGCGCACCAGAGCTTTTGGCCGCGATTTGTGGTTGGATCACGCGGCGTTATTCTGTCGATGTAACACCGGAACGTGTGATGGTTCTGAACGGAACCCGCGAGGGGTTGTATAACGCAGCGATGGCACTGTCGCCGGAACTGAAAAACGGCAAGAAGCCCGTCGTGTTGATCCCGAACCCGTTCTATCAGGTCTATGCGATTGCGGCTTTGTCAGTGGGTGCCGAACCCGTTTTTGTGCCTGCAACTGCTGACACCGGGCATTTGCCTGATTATGCATCCGTTGATCCGGCTCTGCTGGACCGAACGACGATTGCCTATATCTGTTCGCCCGCAAATCCGCAGGGCGCCGTGGCGACTCGTGAATACTGGGCGACCCTGATCGCTTTGGCAGAAAAGCACGATTTCAAGATTTTCGCCGATGAATGTTACAGCGAGATTTATCGCGACACACCGCCCATGGGCGCGCTCGAAGCCGCAGCCGAAACGGGCTGCGATCCCGAACGCATCGTGGCGTTTCACTCGTTGTCAAAGCGTTCAAATCTGCCCGGGTTACGGTCCGGATTTGTCGTGAGCGGTCGTCGCAACACCGCCGAAATGCGTCAGTTGCGTGGGTTTGCAGGTGCACCATTGCCGATGCCCATTCAACGGGTCTCGACCCGTGTTTGGTCGGATGAGGACCACGTGGTCGAAAACCGCGCCCTCTACCAAGAGAAATTCGACGTTGCAGATGCAATCTTTGCAGGCGTGAACAGTTACCAGTCTCCGGAGGCAGGGTTTTTCCTGTGGCTTCCGGTGGATGACGCAGAGCAAGCCGCCCTGACGCTGTGGCAAGAAACTGGCGTTCGGGTTTTGCCCGGCGCGTACCTGTCGCGACCGGACCTTTCGGGTGATCCGGGTGCGGGATATATCCGGGTGGCACTTGTCGCCCCAATAGAAGAAACGCAGCGTGGTTTGACCCTGATCCGCGACTGTTTGTACACGTGAGGAAGACCAAGATGGCATCGTATCAGACCCGACAGCGCGACCCCCTGCTGGACAGCAACACCCAAGCGGCCATTGAAAAGCGTGGACGGGAACTTTTGGGCATTGGGTTGTTCATTGTTGGCATGATTGTCGCGATGATGTTGTGGTCTTATGTGCCCGATGATCCAAACTTTATGTCGGCAACGGATGCACCTGTGCAAAACTGGTTGGGTCGACCAGGCGCGTCATTTGCCGCGGTGTTGTTCATGATCGTGGGTTACGCATCATGGATCGTCCCGGTCGTGATTGCCGCATGGGGTTTGCGGTTCGTTTTTCACTACGGACAAGAACGTGCGATCGGCCGGATTGTTTTTGCACCAATCGCCATTGCCGTGTCATCCGTATATGCGGCGACACTGGTGCCAGGGTCGGGTTGGGATGAAAGCTTTGGTCTTGGTGGGCATTTTGGCGATCAGGTTTTGTCGATTTTGCTAACTGTGTTGCCGTTCGGAACACTATTTGGCACCAAGTTGATGTCGTTCCTTTTGGGACTGGGTGTCGTTGCGCTTATGGCGTTCGCGTTGGGCTTTACGATGGTCGAACTCCGGAAACTTGGGCGGTTCTTGTTGATCGGGTTGATCGTGGCCTACTCGGGTGTACTCAAACTTCTTGGCCAGACAGCATCTGCGTCTTACAAAGGCGCGCTGGCATTTGGGACGAAGGTGCAAGAGCGCCGCGAAGTCTCTCGTCAGGAACGTGAAGAGTACGAGGCTGAACTGGCCGCTGCTCGTGCCATTCCGACGCCGACAATGGCGGAAGAAACCGCACGGGTTGCTGCCGTCGTGCGCGCCAACCCCGCGATGCCCACACGGTACGAAGATTTCGACCCGATTGTAGATGACGCATCAGCGCCTGTGCACTCTCGATTGCGCGCTCAGGCACATGCAGCGCCCTTGACGGCACCTGCCCGTGCCGCTGAACCGGAACAAAAGCAGGGATTGTTTGCCTCCTTGCTGAAGCGCGCTGAACCAATGCCAGAGCCGGAATTGATCGAAGAGCCAATGATGCAGGGTGACGTGCCCGCAGCCGATACGGACCGCATTTCAGCGCGGATTGCCAATGCCGTGCGCAGCCGAAGTGGTCAGCCACAGGACGTACAAATCGCGACGAAGCCAGGGGTAAATCCTGCGATCACTGCCGCTATTGCCAGCCGGATGGAGCCCCAGCCAGCGCGCGTAGAGCCGCCAATGGCCCGCGCAACTGGGCCACGCCCGTTGGTGTTGAACACAAAGCAGAAGGCAGCGCTCGACATGGCGACCCCCGAGGCCGAGGCTCCGATGGCAGAGTTTGTCGAAGATTTCACGCCACCTGCGATGGAATACGCATCTGTTGATGTGGCCCCTGTTGATACGGCCCCGATTGAAACCCCTGCCGCGGCGTTCACCCCGTCACAGGTTCCTGTGCCCGAAGCCAAAGCCGTCGTGCAGCACCCTGTGCGCCGGGCACCGCAGCCGTCGCGCCAAGCGAAGGCAGAGGCGCAGCCGACATTGAAATTCGAGGACAAACGCCCAGCCTATGAAATGCCGCCGCTTGGGCTTCTGACACCGCCGGATACCATCACGCGTCATGTTCTGAGCGATGAAGCCTTGGAAGAAAACGCCCGCATGCTGGAAAACGTGCTGGATGACTACGGCGTCAAAGGTGACATCGTTTCGGTCCGCCCCGGTCCTGTTGTAACAATGTACGAGTTGGAACCGGCCCCCGGTTTGAAAGCGTCCCGCGTGATTGGTCTGGCAGATGATATCGCCCGTTCGATGTCCGCCCTGTCCGCCCGTGTGTCGACGGTGCCGGGCCGCAGCGTCATCGGGATCGAACTGCCAAACGAGAACCGCGAAATGGTTGTGTTACGCGAAATGATCGCGGCACGTGATTTCGGCGACAGCAATATGAAGCTGCCATTGGCATTGGGTAAGGATATTGGCGGCGAGCCGATCATCGCCAACCTTGCCAAGATGCCCCACTTGTTGATCGCGGGGACGACGGGTTCTGGTAAATCCGTTGCCATCAACACCATGATCCTGAGCCTGTTGTACAAGCTAAGCCCGCAGGAATGCCGGATGATCATGATCGACCCAAAAATGCTGGAATTGTCGGTTTATGACGGTATCCCGCATCTTTTGTCCCCCGTTGTGACAGACCCAAAAAAGGCGGTTGTTGCGCTGAAGTGGGTCGTGGGCGAGATGGAAGAACGCTATCGTAAAATGTCCAAAATGGGCGTGCGTAACATCGATGGCTATAATGGTCGCGTAAAGGAAGCGTTGTCCAAAGGCGAACAGTTCAGCCGCACGGTTCAGACAGGGTTCGATGACGATACAGGCGAACCTGTGTTCGAGACGGACGAATTCACGCCGGAAGTCTTGCCTTATATCGTTGTGATTGTGGACGAGATGGCCGACTTGATGATGGTCGCGGGCAAGGAAATCGAAGCCTGTATTCAGCGTCTGGCGCAGATGGCGCGTGCATCGGGTATTCACCTGATCATGGCAACGCAGCGTCCGTCGGTGGATGTTATTACCGGTACGATCAAGGCCAACTTCCCGACGCGTATATCGTTCCAAGTGACGTCCAAAATCGACAGCCGCACGATCCTTGGTGAACAGGGCGCGGAACAGCTGCTTGGCATGGGCGACATGTTGTATATGGCGGGCGGTTCCAAGATTACGCGTGTGCACGGGCCGTTCTGTAGCGACGAGGAAGTCGAAGAAATCGTGAACTACCTCAAGGCCTATGGTCCGCCTGAATACATGTCCGGCGTGGTCGAAGGCCCGGCTGATGACAACGCAAGCAGCATCGACGAAGTCCTGGGCCTTGGCGGTAACACCGATGGGGAAGATGCGCTCTATGACACGGCTGTCGCGATTGTTGCGAAAGATCGCAAATGTTCAACGTCCTATATCCAGCGCAAACTGGCGATCGGCTACAACAAAGCCGCCCGTCTGGTGGAACAGATGGAAGACGAAGGGGTTGTTTCCTCTGCCAACCACGTGGGCAAACGGGAAATCCTGATCCCTGAGCGGCAGTAGGGCCGTTTCCACCCGCACTTTGACCGACCTCAAAGCAGGCTCCGCAATCATATGATCTTCTTTAATCGGTCAAAATAATGACCGGTCAAAGAAGGATGCGAAACTATGGGCACCAAACATCAGAACCTGCTCGATGATCTTATCGACCGAAAGATCGAAACTGTTGCCCGGCAAACCTATCTTCTTAAAAAGACGCCGGAAAACGCGATGTTGCTCAAGAAATACGCGGAGGGTGTTGAGGCGCTAAAGGTGGCGCAACAGGCCTATTTCGACAGCTACGGATCCGTTGATTCCGAAGATAAACTAACGATGGTCAAAGCGGCCACAGCCAGTTGCATAAAGGCAGCTACGCAAGGGCGCTTTGCGAAAATGGCCCCTATAGTTCTATTGCCCATCGCCGAACGTCTTTTGGAGACGTGTGACTTCAGCGTTCTACAATGGGATGATCCTAGGCCCGGTTGGCTCACCCAAGCCAAGGCATGCAGCGCGGCAATTGAATTGAACCAAAAGCAAATCGGATCGATCTAATGTTCGATCTGGCATTTTGATCATACTATTTGCGGCCGGACTAGGCGTCAGCGACTTTTGACCCTAAGTCTTGATCAGGCTCTGCGAGGATGCGCTTGTTTTCCTCGACCAGTTCCCCTTCCCAGACTTTGATCATTTCGCGAACGCGGGTCATGTAAGCCGCGTTGTCCGTCGTCGGAACGTCGGGATCGTAATGTTCGGCCATGTCGCGGACTGATTTGCCGTCGGTATCGCGGAATGCCTGAACCATCCGATCCGATTTTTCGCGTGGGATGCCAAGCGCTTCATAGACCGAACGCCCCATGCGTGTCGCGCTGTCAAAGGTTTCGCGAACAACATCCCGACAGCCAGCGTGCCACAGATCATAGACGTGGTTCCTGTCAATTGCGCGGGCTACGACGTGGACATGCGGGTGGGTGTGGGTGATGTAGCGGACCAGCTCGGTTGCCTGGTCCTTGTTGTCGATGGCGACGATAAACACTTTTGCTCCATCGATCCCCGCAGCATGCAAAAGGTCCGGTCGCGTCGCATCGCCATAGTAGGCCTTGAACCCGAATTGGGACAGCATATCGATCTGCTTGGAGGAATAGTCGATCACAGTCGCGCTTAGGCCCGCACCAGTTAGCATACGGCTGATAACGACGCCCATTCGGCCATGGCCTGCAACGATGATATTGCGTGCCTCGTCGATTGTATCGGTGTCGCGACTATCGGATACGGCGAAACGCGGCACAATCACGCGGTCATACAGGATAAACAGCAGTGGAGTCAGCAACATCGACAGCGCCACAACCAGCAAGAGCTGGTCTGCGATCGCGGCGGGGATGACGTTGCTGGCGACGGTGAACGACAACAACACGAAGCCGAACTCACCAGCTTGGGCGAGGCCGAGGGCAAACAACCAGCGATCTGCACCATTGATTTTGAAAACAACAGAAAGCAACAGCAGCACGGCCGTCTTCACAGCAATCAAAAGGAGCGTTAGCCCGACGATAAGCAGTAAATTTTCGCTTAGTAGTGCAAAATCAACGCCCGCGCCGACCGTCATGAAAAACAGGCCAAGCAGCAGACCTTTGAACGGATCGATGTCGGATTCCAACTCGTGCCGATATTCCGAATTGGCAAGGACGACGCCAGCCAAGAAGGTGCCAAGCGCAGGTGAAAGGCCGACGAGCGACATCAGAAGCGCAATTCCGATTACCATCATCAAAGCCGTCGCCGTGAACAATTCGCGCAGGTTTGCCCCTGCGATAAACCGGAAAATCGGAGATGTCAGGAAGCTGCCGCACAACACGACGAACGCCACAGCGCCGATTGTGACCATCGCTGTTGACCATGGGCCAAGCCCTTCGACGAGGCTCAACCCGCTGTCGTGATCATTCTCTGCGGCGGGGTCATCAACGACCATTTCAACGGGCGTGGGCTCTGCGTGGTTGACCATATCCGCGCCAACTTCTGCCATGCCCGACAGCGCCAAAAGCGGTATAAACGCGAGCATCGGGATGACGGCGATGTCTTGGGTCAGCAGCACGGAAAAGCTCGACTGGCCGCCGTCGCTTTTCATCAGGCCCTTTTCGTTCAGGGTTTGGAGCACGATGGCAGTAGACGACAACGCCAGTACAAGCCCGACCGCCAAAGCAACGGACCACGTGACCCCAAACAGCATCGCGACTCCCATGACAGAAAGGGCCGTGAGTGTAACTTGCCCGCCGCCAAGGCCCAGCAACCGGTGACGCATGGCCCAAAGCAACTTTGGCTCCAGCTCCAGCCCGACAAGGAACAGCATCATCACGACGCCGAATTCTGCAAAGTGCTGGATCGCGATGACGTCCACGTGCAGCAATGCCAAAACCGGAGAGATCAAAATACCCGCAATCAGGTATCCCAAAACCGATCCAAGCCCCAATCGCGTGGCGATGGGCACGGAAATTACGCCCGCCACCAGAAACACAAAGGCAAGCATCAAAAAGTCGGTCATCACGTTTCCCCCGGAAAGTCCGACACACCCTATGCGGCAACGCAGCCGGACAAAATACCCCTCCCGTCCATTTCTTTGGTTCAAACATACTCGTTGGGTGGCACTACAACACGGTAATCAACCGGTTCGGATGATCGGTTATCGCCTAACAAGGGGCGTGATATCGCTTATCTTGTCAGCCCGACCTATGTTTATCTCATCCAAGGGTGCAAATCCCTGAAACCAGCCTTAGGTATCTGTTATGAACATGATTACTCGTCGACTTTGTCTTCTTGCCGTCCCCCTCGCGCTTGCAGGGTTCGCGGCTTCGCCGTCCTATGCGCAGCAGTTGTCGTTGGCACAGGTGTCCAGTTACCTCAACTCGTTCACCAGTGCGCAGGGCGAGTTTACCCAGATCAATGCCGACGGGACAATTTCGACGGGGACGATCTATATCAAACGGCCCAACCGCATCCGGTTTGAATACAACCCTCCAGAGGACTCGCTGGTCGTCGCGGGCGGCGGGCAGGTCGCGATTTTCGACCCTCGTTCGGATACGGGGCCGGATCGCTATCCGCTTAACCAGACACCGCTGAAAATTATTCTGGAGCGTACTATCGATCTGACGCGCACCAATGTGGTGACGGGCCATACCAGTGACGGAACAACGACCACCGTAAGGGCCCAAGATCCTGATTATCCTGAATATGGCAGCATCCAAATGGTCTTTACCGCGGCTCCGGTTGAATTGCGTCAGTGGATTGTGACCGATGACACAGGACAGCAAACCACTGTCATTCTGGGTGATTTGGCTAAAGATGGCCGCGTGCCGGACATCCTGTTCAACATCCAGCGCGAGATGCGCAATTGGGGGAATTAACCCAACCGCCTGTCGGACCAACTCGCCAGAAACGAAAAAACGCGCCCCATTTGGGCGCGCTTTTTTATTGGGCTATTGAGGTTTAACGGAACTGACGGCAGCTTCGCAGTTGTGCATCATACATCTGGGCGCGGTCGCGGACTTCGCCGGCGATGCGAACCAGCCATGGTTTTGAGCGATATGTCCCGCGGCGCCAACCTGTGCGGCCGTCGTGATAGGCCAGATACTGGTTGTAGGTGTCATTCAACGGGATACCGTTTTCACGCACGGTTGCTGCCATGTACCAGCCCATGAAATCCGTCGCGTCAGCAATATCGGTGCGGTTTGACCCGCGCCCGCCTTGCTGCGTCATGTATTCTTCCCATGTGCCGTCTAGCGCCTGACTATACCCCAACGCGGATGACTGCCGCCCTGTCGGGATCACGCCCAAAGCAAAGGTGTGGGGTGGGCGGTTGTTGGCGATAAACTTACTCTCCTGATAGATCATCGCCATCAAGACGGGCGTTTCCACACCCCAGTTTCGTTCAGCCGCCTTAAAAGCGCGCACGTAATGCGGGCGTTCGGTTAGAATGGAACAGGCGTTGTCCAGATTGCGCGGCGCTGAAGAGTCCCGTGCAGCACAGCTGCCGAGAAACATTAGTATCAGGACGGCGCGAAAGAGTTTGCTCATCTGCCTCTCGCTTTTAGTCTTTTATTATTGAGCCGAGTTTAGCCGATCTGCCGCGGTCTGGGAACTGCTTTCGACCAGAGAGGAGGCAACAAATGCGGTGATAAGCGGTAAAGTGACCATTTGCATTAGGTGCCGCATCACGATGATGTCGGATGGCGCGGCGTCAGGGTCCGGCGCTCGCACAGCATACTGCACAGTTTGTTTCCTTAATTTTTAACGAGTTTGGATGGACTCGGGTGTATGGTTTTCCTACTAACGGCCAAAGGGCTGAAAAATCGATGCTGAAAACACGCGCAAAATATCATCTGGGTCAAGTTGTCCGTCACCGAAAGCATCCCTTTCGTGGCGTGGTTTTTGACGTGGATGCGATGTTTACAAATACCGACGATTGGTACGAAGCCATCCCCGAAGAGGCGCGCCCTGCAAAGGATCAGCCGTTTTACCACCTGCTGGCGGAAAACGACCAATCCTATTACGTCGCCTATGTGTCCGAGCAGAACCTTGTAGCGGACTATTCCGGCAAACCCGTTGACCATCCTGATCTGGACGATTTGTTTGGTCCGTTTCAAGACGGCCAATACCCTCTGCATTTCCAGCTGAACTAGGGTTTCAGGGCTTTCTAGACCAGAAAAACAAAATTCCCCCGAAACTGAACATCGCCGCGAAGATCGCGGCATCAAGCGTTGCGTCCGGAACTTGGTTCAGGGCATCATTGATGGCCTGGCCACACAGGATGCCGCCCGCAATCATAAAGGCGAGGCCACCCGAGCGGGCCAGCCGTTTGACCAGTGCATTAATATCCAAGGGCGCACCCGTCCTTGCGCGGGTCTGATGCGCCTTCGAGTGTTCCGTCACCGCGTAACTTGATAGCTTGCGCACCGCCGATGGGTGTTGTCGCGCGTTTGACCCTGTGACCTAGGTCGGCGAGGGATTGTACCACGTCGTCCGGGTATCCGGTCTCCACCGTCAGCCCGCCGTGTTCGGCAAAGAGGCGGGGCGCGTCGATTGCCGATTGGGCGTCCATCCCGAAGTCTTCCATGTTCATCAACAGGCGCGCGTGCCCGCAAGGTTGATAGGCACCGCCCATCACACCAAACGGCATGTCGATCTTGCCGCCGCGTTTGACCATGGCAGGGATGATTGTGTGCATGGGGCGCTTGCCGCCAGCTGCCTCGTTCGGATGACCTTCTTCCAGCGTGAATCCAGCTGCGCGGTTCTGGAACAGGACGCCGAATTTGTCCGATGCCAAGCCCGACCCGAACGAGTGAAAAATGGAATAGATCAGGGACACACACATGCGGTCCTTGTCGACCACGGTGATGTAAACAGTATCTTTGTGGACGGCCTCTGCGGTTGGCAGAATGGGATCAAGTGCCTTGTTAGGGTCGATAAGTGCGGCCAGCTTTGCAGCAGTATCCGCCGATAGCATGTGATCCAGACGGTCCGTATGGTCTAGGTCGGCAATCACCCGATTGCGAGTGTCATAGGCGAGCTTCGCGGCCTCGGCCTCCAGATGCGCACGCGCAGCACCCATCGGGTCCAGCCCAGCGATATCGAAATGTTTCAGGATATTGAGCATCAGGATCGCAGTCGCGCCCTGTCCGTTTGGCGGGTGTTCAACCAGTTCGGTCTCTTTGTAGATGCCGGACACCGGGGCGGTGTAGTCACTGGAGACATTGGCGAAGTCATCCAGAGTATGGGTGCCACCGGCGGCATTGAGGGACGCAACCATGTCCTCGGCGACCTCGCCTTCGTAAAAACCAGCGCGGCCATCTATTGCAACACGGCGCAGAACCTCTGCCTGCTGCGGAGCACGAAACATCTGGCCGACGGTCAGCGGTTTATCCTGCAACGTGTAATGGGTTCGGCCTGCCCCGTGCAGCGTGTTGTGGGTGGTGGCGTAATCAAACGCTACCCGCGAAGCGACGGGCACACCCGCATCGGCATAGTGGATGGCGGGGGCAAGAATGGCCTTCAGCCCGATTTTGCCGTGATCCTTGGCCAGCCGTATGAACCCGTCCAACGCGCCCGGAACAGTAATCGCATGAACGGACGTCAATGGTAAGACATCCAACCCTTGTGCACGCAGCGCCGCCGCCTTTAACCCCGCTGGCGCGCGACCAGAGGCGTTTAGGGCGTGGACCTCGTCCGATCCCGCGAGGTTGAACAGACAGAATGCGTCGCCGCCGATGCCCGTGGATTGCGGTTCACAGATGCCCAACAGCACGGCGCCCGCGATGGCTGCGTCCATGGCATTGCCGCCGGCCTCAAGGATTTGCACAGCAACCTTGGCGGCCAGTGGGTGGGACGTGGCACAGATACCGTTTTGTGCAAAAACGGCAGAGCGGCCAGGCTGTTGAAAATCGCGCATTAGGACTCCCTTGTCTGAACGGGAACCTAGCATCATGATCCGTGGGGGAAAGCACCTACTGACATAGTCCCCGACGTCACGCACTGGGTGGGGGCTGTTACACGCGACGCCGGGATGAGCCTATGCAGCTACAAGGGACAGTATGATGATGGATTCGGGTGACGATGGGGAGATTTTGGGGCGGTTTTGTGGTTTTTCGTACTTAACAGAACTTGGAGGCAAAGATGACAGATGTGGTGATCGTAGGGGCGTCGCGTACGCCTATGGGTGGTTTTCAGGGCGCGTTGTCTGGCATGTCCGCGCCTCAGCTTGGTGGGGTTGCAATGAAGGCCGCGTTGGGCGGTCGTAAGAAGGTTGATGAGGTGGTGATGGGCTGCGTTCTGCCCGCCGGATTGGGGCAGGCACCTGCACGGCAAGCCGCGTTTCTGGCCGGATTGGGTGACGATGTTCCCGCAACGACGATCAACAAGATGTGCGGATCAGGAATGAAAGCCGCGATGATCGGGTTCGATCAGATTGTGATAGGACGTTCGAGTACAATTTTGGTCGGCGGCATGGAAAGTATGACTAACGCGCCCTATCTGTTGCCGAAAATGCGTAGCGGCGCGCGGATCGGCCATGGGTCCGTCGTAGATTCGATGTTTCTCGATGGCTTGGAAGACGCCTATGACACGGGCCGCCTTATGGGGACGTTTGCAGAAGATTGCGCCGAAGCCTTCCGGTTCAGCCGTGAAGCGCAGGATGAGTATGCGTTGCGGTCCTTGTCGCGGGCATTAGGGGCGCAGCAATCCGGTGCGTTCGCGACAGAAATAGCAGCGACCATACTCACTGACGACGAACAGCCAGCCAAGGCGCGTCCCGAAAAGATACCAAACTTGAAACCGGCCTTCCGCAAAGACGGCACTGTGACGGCTGCAAACAGCTCTAGTATCTCAGACGGTGCCGCCGCTTTGCTGTTGGCCTCTGCGGACACCGACCGTCCTGTTCGCGCCGTCATCCGTGGTCATGCAAGTCATGCGCAAGCCCCTAACCTCTTTACAACCGCGCCTGTTCCGGCGGCGCAGAAACTCCTCAAGCAGCTCGGATGGGCCAAGAACAGTGTCGATCTCTGGGAAATAAACGAGGCCTTTGCCGTCGTGCCGATGGCATTCATGCATGAGATGGGTCTGTCGCCGGACATCGTGAACATCAACGGCGGCGCCTGCGCATTAGGTCACCCGATCGGCGCGTCCGGCGCACGGATTATTGTTACGTTGCTTCATGCTCTGGAACGGCACGATCTGAAGCGCGGCATTGCAGCCATCTGTATCGGGGGTGGCGAGGGCACAGCGATTGCGATTGAACTCCCCTAACTTCTTTGGTTCTTCAATATCCTAATCCAACCCTTCAAAACGGTGATGACCTTGCCTGATTACGCTGTCCTTTCTCAAACTATCCAAAGCCTTACCAGCGGAGAAGACGATGCCGTCGCCTTGATGGCGACCATCGCATGTGAGGTCCATCATTCAGATGACCGGTTCGATTGGACGGGGTTTTACCGTGTGACAGAGCCTGAATTGCTCAAGATCGGGCCGTATCAGGGGGGGCATGGTTGTTTGCAGATCCCGTTCTCACGGGGGGTGTGCGGTGCGGCAGCCCGCACCGGAGAGGTGCAACTGGTTGCCGATGTGGACGCCTTTGACGGGCACATTGCCTGTGCCAGTTCCACGCGGTCGGAACTGGTGCTTCCGGTGTTTGATGCAATGGGTCATGTGATTGCGGTGTTTGACATCGACAGCGACCAGCCGGACGCATTTACGCAAGACGATGCGACACAAATGGCGGCAATTCTGAAGGACGTCTTTGGCCGCTAGACTGTGTCGTGAAAAAATGCTTTGAAATTTCACGAGGGTGTGCCACGGTCCGGGTGAACCAAGGAGCCCGCCTGAGTGATTCACGGTCCACCGCCAGAAAGCCGCACATTAGGGGCGGATATTCGCGCCCTTCGGAAGGCGCGCGGGCTGACGTTGGCAGAGTTGGGCCACGTCCTGGGGCGTTCGGTCGGCTGGTTATCACAGGTGGAACGGGACAAATCCGAACCGTCGATTACTGATTTGCGCTTCATCGCCAAGGCGCTTGATGTATCCGTGTCGAGCCTGTTCCGCTCTGCTGCGCCGGAAAATGAACAGGGGATGATCGTGCGCCGTGATGCACGTCGGCCTATCGGGTCCCGCCCTGACGGATTGGTCGAGGAATTGCTGTCTCCTGACCTGACCGACGATTTCGAAGTGGTGCATTCTACGTTCGAAGCACATTCAGAGATTAAAGATCCTGTCAGCCGCCCAACCCAAGAGGTGGGCTATATCGTGGCAGGCCAGCTTGATCTATGGATCGCGGGCCGGACCTATTCGCTGGATGCGGGTGACAGTTTTCGTATTCGCGGTGAACCGTTTCGCTGGATGAACCCCTACGCCGCGCCGTGTGTTGCGATCTGGGTCATCGCGCCGCCGGTGTATTAAGATGAGCTTTGAGGCATGGACCATTTTCGCGCTGTTCTGGGTGGTGTTCGTTACCACACCGGGGCCGAATGCGGTGAATTGCATTTCCAACGGTATGGCGTTTGGGTTTTGGCGCAGCCTACCCGGAGTGGCGGCAATCCTGACGCAGGCATCGTTGTTTCTGGCGCTATCAGCGCTGGGGGTGACGGCGCTGCTGACGACATCGCTTGTCGCGTTTTCCATCGCGAAGTTTATAGGTGCAGGGTTCCTGATCTACCTTGGTGTGCGCGGTTGGATCATGGCAGCCACACCTCCGCGCATGGCGGATCGGCCTACCGGGTCGATCTACGGGCGGGCTTTGGCAATTGCTGTTATCAATCCCAAAAGCGTGGCGGGATACCTTGCGGCGTTCAGCCAGTTCGTGCAACCGGACGTCCCGATTGGTCAACAGATGTGGGTGATTGCCCCAACCGCCTTGACCCTGACTGCGGCAAGTTACCTGACCTACACGGCGCTTGGGGCGGGACTGGGCCGTGTGGCGCTGGGCGCCGTGTTCAACGTCTGGTTTCGCCGTGTCATGGCCGTGTGTTTTATCATCTATGGCGTGCTGTTGGGCGCCAGCCAACCCAACGGGAGAGCGTGATGCGTGGTGCATGCAACTGTGGCGCGGCCACATTCACGGTGACCGGCAAAACATGGAGCGCGTCTAGCTGCCATTGCGGCCAATGTCGCAAGCAATCCGGCAACTATTGGGCGTCTACCTGCGTTGAACAGGCGGACATCGACATTCAGGGACCGGTGAGATGGTACGCGGCCAGTGACACCGCAAAACGTGGCTTCTGCCCGACTTGCGGGTGCTTTCTGTTCTGGAAACACAATGACGAAACATCGCTTAGCTTTTCGCTGGGCGTGGTGGATGGCCCGACCGGCCTGCACATCGAGAAACACATCTTCGTTGCCGATAAGGGCGACTACTACGACATCACGGACGGCATTCCGCAAAAGGAGCACTAACAATGGCAGATTTCCCGACAACGGCCCGTGTGGTCATTATTGGTGGCGGTGTCATCGGTACATCGACCCTGTTCCACCTTGCCCGCGCCGGATGGACGGATTGCGTGCTGTTGGAAAAGAACGAACTGACGGCGGGATCGACGTGGCATGCTGCGGGCAACTGCCCGAACTTTGCGGCCAATTGGGCGGTGATGAACATGCAGCGATACGGGTTGGAATTGTATCGCGGGCTTGGCGAACTGGTCGATTACCCGATGAACTACCACGTCACCGGATCGCTACGGCTGGCGCATTCCAAAGAGCGTATGCAGGAATTTGAAAAGGTCAGTGGGCAGGCCCGTTATCAGGGGCTGGACATGCCGATCCTGACCAATGCCGAGATGAAGGAATTGCATCCGTTCCTTGAAACCCACGACCTTGCGGGCGGCATGCACGACCCGCTGGACGGCGATATTGACCCCGCACAGCTGACGCAGGCACTTGCCAAAGGCGCACGCGAGGCAGGTGGTCGGATTGAACGGTTCTGCCCCGTGACTGGCATTGATCGCGACGGCGATGAATGGATCGTCAAGACCGATAAGGGTGATATCCGGTGTGAAAAAGTCGTAAACTGCGCGGGATATTACGCCCAACGGGTCGGCGAAATGTTCAAGCCGTTCGGCGGGCGTACCGTTCCAATGGTTGTCATGTCACACCAGTATTTCCTGACGGGTCAATTGCCGGAACTTGAAGCATGGACCAAGGCGAAAGGCCACAAACTGCCGCTCGTGCGGGATGTCGATATTTCCTACTATCTGCGGCAGGACAAATACGGCCTGAACCTTGGCCCATATGAGAGAAACTGTAAGGCGCATTGGGTTACGCCGGACGATCCGATGCCGGAAGACTTCTCATTCCAACTGTACCCCGATGATCTGGAGCGGCTTGAATTCTACATCGAAGACGCCATGGCGCGGGTGCCGTTGTTGGGCGAGGGCGGCGTTGAGCGCAATATCAATGGCCCGATCCCATACGCGCCCGATGGCTTGCCGATGGTTGGCCCGATGCCCGGCGTGAAGAACGCGTTCGAAGGGCATTCATTCACCTTCGGCATCGCGCAAGGCGGCGGTGCGGGCAAGGTGTTGTCGGAATGGATCATGCATGGCGAAACGGAACTGGATATGTGGTCCGTCGATCCGCGTCGCTACACTGATTCTGCCGATCACGATTATTGTCTGTCCAAGGCGTTGGAAACTTACGGCCACGAATACGCTATGCATTTCCCGCACCACGAATGGCCAGCAGGTCGCGACAAGAAGCTGTCGACCCTGCATGGCCGATTGGCCGACGCGGGCGCGCAATTCGGGGCCTACAACGGCTGGGAACGCGCCAACTGGTTCGCCAAGGAGGGCGAA